>Ga0315268_10000994_pt1 | contig 33078 bp, 21 predicted proteins | sample C1_top_MG_FD_204535 | JGI IMG/M metagenome (GOLD analysis project Ga0315268, IMG submission 204535) | Sediment microbial communities from Yellowstone Lake, YNP, Wyoming, USA - C1_top | ecosystem: Environmental > Aquatic > Freshwater > Lake > Sediment | place: USA: Wyoming | collected 2017-08-01
ACGTTGCCGGGGGTGAGGTCGGCCACCTGCGGTTCGACGCTGATATCGGAATTGAACGCGGCGATCTGGCGCGCGGCGGCGATCGCCTTGGGGAGCGGCTCGGCGGCGTCGGCCTCGTCGAACAGGGTTTGCCGCTGCAGGTTGCTGGGCTCGACGTAATCCCGGTCGATGATGCGCAGCATCCCCACCCCGGCCCGCGCCAGCAAGGCGGCCACGCTGGAGCCGGTGGCGCCGCAGCCGACAATCGCCACCCGCGCCGCCGCCAGCCGCCGCTGTCCCTCCGGCCCGATGCCGGGGAACAGCATCTGCCGCGAGTAGCGTTCCTCGGGAGTAAATGACATTTCCGGTCTCGATGCCCTGACCAAGTATTACAAGTATTATAGGTGCAGACATCGAGTGGCTGGACAGGTGTGTACAACGGGGTTCCCGGCGGCGGCCATCGAATTACGATATCTGGCCCGGGCCGGAACCGCGGCTCAGCGACTGCACATGGCATTCCTCAAAGGAACGGGCGCGCTCCTGCTGCGAGCGGCGGTCGGGTGCTTACTGACCGCCATGTTCGCGCTGTCGGTCGCGGGGCAGAACGCCGCGCCCGCGTCCAAGGCGCCGGATCCCGCCGCCCAGATTGCGGCGCCGCCCGCGTCCCAGCCGCCTCCCGGCGCCATTGTGGTGCCGGGCGGCGTTTACGCCTACCTGGGCCTGCCGGTGCGCCAGGTGCAACTGCGCGGCATCAGCGCCGACCCGCAGAAGATGAGCCAGTTGCGCGCCCTGATCGCGCAGGACCTTAACCAGCCCCTGGACCGGCAGAAGATCGGCCACAGCTTGCGCGCGCTCTACGCCACCGGACTGTTCGCCGATCTCGAGGTGGAAGCGCAGCGCAGTCCGCAGAATCAGGTGGACCTGGTGTTTGTGGCCACCGAGAACCTGTTCATCGGCTCCATGACCGTGGACGGCACGCCCAAGCGGCCCACCCCGACCCAGCTCATAGATTCCAGCAAGCTGGAATTGGGCCGCCTGTTCACCACAGCCTCCCTGGAAACCGCCATCACGCAAATGAAAACCGTGCTCGCCGACAACGGCTATTACCAGGCGCAGGTCACCCTCGACGAGGCACGCCATCCGGAATTGCAGCAGATCGATCTCCATTTTCACGTCGTTCCCGGTCCCGTAGCCTACGTGGGGCAAGTCGTCATCGAGGGCAATCCGGGCATCTCCGACGCGGAAATAATGGAAATCGCCAAGCTGCATCCGGGCGACACGGTCACCGCGCAGCGGGTCACGCGCGCCTTGCAGCGCCTGCGCAAACACTTCTCCAAGCAGGACCGCCTGGAAGCGCAGATTTCTTTCCTCAACCGCACCTACCACTCCGAAACCAACCACCTGGATTACCTGCTGCGCATCGTGCGCGGGCCCACCGTGGACCTGCACCTGGTCGGGGCGCAGATCAGCAAGGGCAAGCTGCGCAAGCTGGTCCCCATCTACGAGGAACACACGGTGGATGAAGACCTGCTCAACGAGGGCCGCCGCAATATCCGCGACTACCTGCAGAACCTCGGCTACTTCGACGTGGAGATCAACTTCCACAGCCGGCCGGCCCCGCAGCAGGATCATATGCATATCGTCTACACGGTGGAGAGAGGCGTTAAGCACAAGCTGACCAACATCTTCATCTCCGGCAACCACTACTTCGACCGGCAGCTCATCCGCGAGCGCATGACCATCCAGCGGGCCACCCTGCTGGTGCCCCACGGGCGCTTCAGCCAGGAGCTGCTGAACCGCGATGTGCAAAGCATCCGCGACCTTTACCTGGCCAACGGGTTCCAGCAGGTCAAGGTCGAGGGCAGCTTTCAGGACGACTACCAGGGGACTATCGGCCGCATGGCGGTGTTCATCAACATCCAGGAAGGCCCGCAGACGCTGGTCGCTTCCCTCGACATTCTGGGCACGCATGTGATTTCCGCCGCCCAGTTGCGGCCGCTGCTGACCATCATGGAAGGGCAGCCCTATTCCGACGCCAACGTGGCCACCGACCGCGAGTCCATCCTCAATTACTACTTCAACCACGGTTTCCCCGACGCGGCCTTCAAGTCCAGCACCCAGCCCGTGCCGCAGGAGCCCACCCGCATGCAGGTCGCCTACACGGTCGAGGAAGGCCCCCAGGTGTTCGTGGACCGCATCCTGATGTCGGGGCTGAAATACACCAAGCCGGGCGTTGTGCGCCGGCAGTTCCGCATTCATCCCGAAGACCCGCTCAGCCAGTCGCAGATGCTGGATACGCAGCGCCGTCTCTACGACCTGGGCGTGTTCAACGCCGTCAACATGGCGGTCCAGAACCCGGATGGCCAGGCCCGCTACAAGGACCTGTTCTTCCAGTTCGAGGAAGCCAAGCGCTGGACTTTCACCTACGGCTTAGGCATTGAAATCCAGAGCGGCGCCTTCGGGGCGCGCCAGAACCCGCAGGGCACCAGCGGGGCGAGCCCGCGCGTCAGCTTCGACGTGACCCGCCTCAACGTCGGCGGCCGGGCGCACACCATGAGCTTCAGCTCGCACGTGGGCCGCCTGGAGCAGCGCGGCTTGCTCACCTACGACGCCCCGCGCTTCCTCACCCACCAGAACCTGCGCCTCACCATCAGCGCCTTCTACGACAACTCGGTGGACGTGCGCACCTTCACTTCGCAGCGGCTGGAAGGCGCCACCCAGATCGAGCAGGTTGTGAGCCGCACCTTCAGCGGTACGCCCATCACCACCCTGCTGTACCGCTTCGTGTACCGCCGCGTGCGCGCCAGCAATATCGTGGTGGCGCCGACGCCGACGACGCAGCTTTTCTCCCTGCCGGTGCGCGTCGGCATGCCCGCCCTTACCTACATCCGCGACCGCCGCGACAATCCCATCGATACCCACACCGGCAACTACAACACCTTCGACACCGGCGTGGCCTCGGGCGTGTTCGGCTCGGAGGCGGCATTCGGGCGCTTCCTGGGGCAGAACTCCACCTATTACCCCTTCCATGCCAAGCGCTGGGTGTTCGCGCGTAATCTTCAGATCGGCCTGGCGCAGCCGTTCGGAAACACGCTGGTGCTGCCGCTGCCCGAGCGCTTCTTCGCCGGCGGCGGCAATACCCTGCGCGGCTTCGCCATCAACCAGGCCGGACCGCGCGACCCCGGCACCGGAGAGCCCGTGGGCGGCAACGCCATGCTGGTGAACAACCTGGAACTGCGCACCCCGCCGGTGCTGCTGCCCTACCTCGGCGACAACCTGAGTTTCGTTTTTTTCCACGACGCCGGCAACGTGTTCGCCACCACCAACGACGCCTTCCATAGCGTGCTGCACTGGACGCAGCCGAGCCGCCGCGCGTGCCTGTCCCTCACCGCCGCTTCCACGCTGCAGGAATCGGCCGCCAAGTGCAATTTCAATTACATTTCCCAGGCCCTGGGCGCCGGCATCCGCTATCGCACCCCGATCGGGCCGGTGCGGCTGGATTTCGGCTACAACCTGAATCCGCCCACCTTCCCGGTGTTCCCGGTGGCGGCGAATGGTTTCATTCCCTTCCGCTTCGAAACCCTGAGCCGCTTCAATTTCTTCTTCAGCATCGGGCAGACCTTCTGATGAGGCGCGCCGTCCAACTCGCCGTTGTCCTGCTGCTCGTGGCGGTGGTGTCGCCAGCGGAAGTCATCGACCGCATTGTGGCCGTCGTGAACGGCGAACCCATCCTGCAAAGCGACTGGGACATCGCCCTGCGCTCTGAGGCCTTCCTGGCGCAGCGCCCGCTCGACCTCCGCCCGCAAGCCGCCCGTGCCGTGCTCGACCGCCTGATCGACCAGGAACTGCTCCGGCAACAGATCCGCAGTTTTCACGTGCAGCCCGTCAGCCCGGATGACCTGCGCTCGCGCTTGCAGCAAATCCGCGCCCAGATTCCCGGCGCTGCCACCGACGCCGGCTGGCAGGCGGCGTTGCAAGGTTACGGCATCAACCAGGCGGAGCTAAGCCAGCGCGTCGCCGAACAGCTTGCCATCAACCGCTTCGTGGACCTGCGCCTCCGTCCCACGGTTCGCCTGGACCGCGCCAGCATCGAGGCCTATTACCGCGACAAACTGCTCCCGGAGCTGAAGAAGAAGGGCGCGGGCGAGGTGCCGCTGGCGCAGGTGACCCGCCAGATCGAAGAGATCCTCTCGCAGGAGCGCATGGACACCATGCTGAACGAATGGCTCCGTGAACTGCGCCAGCAGAGCGAAATCAAGCTCAGCCTGCCGCCGGGGTTCGCCTCGCCCGCCCAGGAGGCGCGATGACCGCCGCCGGCGAGCCGAAATCCCGCCGCCACAGGCTGCTCCCGGCCGTTGCCGGCATGGTCATCCTGGTCCTGCTGCTCGCCGCCGCCTGGTACCTCACCAGCCCGCAGTTTCACCGCTACGTGCGCGGCCGGCTCGTCGCCTATCTGGAGGAAACGACCGGCGGCCGCGTGGAATTGGGCGCGCTGAGCTGGAACCTCGGCAAGCTGTACCTGGCCGGCGACAACCTGACCATCCACGGCCTGGAAGCGCCCGACCAGACTCCCTACGTCCATGTTGACCGCATCGTGGTCCGGCTGAAAGTTCTCTCCCTGGCTGGCCGCAGGCTGGGGCTGCGCTATGTCGAACTGGACCGCCCCGTCATCCACCTCATCGTCTATCCCGACGGGCACACCAACCAGCCCACGCCGCGGGCGGCGCAAAACACCGGCGCCGCGGTCCGGCAAGTCTTCAGTCTTCAGATGGACCGCGCCGAAATCCGCCATGGGGTGCTGATCGTCAACGACCGGCCCATCCCGCTGGAGGTAGCCGCCGAGGGCGTGCAGGCGCAGATGTCGCACCTCGGCAATGCGCAGCGTTATGAGGGCTCCCTCAGCGCCGCCAAAGTGCGCACCGCCTGCCGGAACTTCCTGCCCTTTGACGCCGCCGGCTCCGCCCGGTTCAGCCTCAGCAGCAACCAGCTCGATATCCGCCAGCTCAAGCTGGCGACGGGAAATTCCTACCTTGAAGCCGTGGGCCAGGTCGCCAATTTCAGCGACCCCAAGCTCACGCTGGACTACCACGGCAGCCTCGACCTGGCGCGCGCGGCCGAAATTGCGCGCCTGGCGGCGTTGCGGCGCGGAACCCTGGAGATCACCGGCAGCGGCGCCTATTCCAGCCGGAATTTCTCAACCACCGGCAAGCTGGTGGCGCGCGGCGCGCAATACCGGCAGCCTGACGGCCGCGTCATTGATTTCGACGGCGGCGCCGATTTCCTCGCCGACAACAACGACGCCGCGCTTCCGCACCTGTTCGCCCGCGTGCTGGGCGGCACAGTCACCGGCAGCCTGGAGGTCAAGAACTGGAGCGCGCCCGCGCAGACCGGCGCGCTGCGGCTGCGGCTGAACGCATTGCCGGTCTCGCGCCTGGCGGCCGCCATTTCCAGCCGCGCCCTGCCGCTGGACCGGCTGAACCCCGTGGGCACGGTGGCCGGCACTCTCGACGCCACCTGGCGCGGCCGGCCATCGCGCGCCGTTGCCGCGATCGCGCTCACCGCCGTGCCACCGGCCAGCGCCGCGCCCGATCAACTCCCGGTCACCGCCGACTTGCAAGCCGTGTATTCGGCCGCCAGCGGTGCGGTGCGCTTCCTGCGTCTCGACCTTGCCGCCGGCTCCATCACGCTGAACGCCAGCGGCGCCATGGCCGGACGCGCCAGCAACCTGCAATTTGCCCTGGCCGTCGGCAACCTGCGCGACCTGGACATGCTGCTCGCGCCCGTGGTCCCGTGGCAGCAACTGCCGCAGCAAATCACCGGACGCGGCTCGTTCACCGGCGCCTTGCAGGGATATCTTTCCGCGCCGCAGATCGCAGGGCGCCTGGCGCTGGCGGATTTCACGGTTCCCGTCCCGCTGAAACTTGCGCCCGCCCCCGCGCAGAAGAACACGGCGCCGCCGAATCCCGCGCCTGCGCAATCGGCGCATTTTGATTCCTTCACCTCCGATGTCCAGTACTCGCCCACCGTAGTGGCCTTCAACAACGCCCAGTTGCGCAGCGGCGGCGAGCAGGCGGCGTTCAGCGCCAGCGCCGGGTTGCGCCAAGGCAGCTTCACCGGCGACAGCCCCATCGCCGTCCGGGCCACGGTGCGCAATTTCCAGTTCAGCCAACTGCAGGGCCTGGCCGGCTACGACTACCCCGTCAGCGGCGTCGTGAACGCGTCGTTGCAGGTGGCCGGGACCAGAGATGACCCGCGCGGCAGCGGGCACGTGCACATCACCGGCGCCACTATCGACGGCGAGCCGTTCCAGATGATCGACGCCGGCCTGCGTTTCGCCGATCAGGAGGTGCAGGCCGGCAGCCTGGTGCTGGCGCACAACGGCGGGCGCGTCACCGGCGCCGCCGCTTACAACCTGAAGACCGCCGCCATCCGCTTCGACCTGCAAGGCACGAATTTCCAGTTGGCGAAGTTCCGCCAATTGCAGTTGCCTAGAGTGCCGGTGAGCGGCGTGCTCAACTTCGACGCGCGCGGCTCCGGCGCCACCCACGCCCCGGTGATAGACGCCAACCTGCACGTGCGCAACCTGGTGATGGGCGGCGAACTGCTGGGCGGGTTCGACGCCAGCGCGGTCACCAGCCGCGGCGTGATGCGCCTGACCGCGCGCTCCCTCTTCCCGGTGGCGCATCTCGAGGTTGACGGCGCCATCGGCATGCACGGCGACTATCCCGCCGACCTTTCGCTCCGCATGGCGCGCCTCGACCTGGACCCGCTGCTGCACGATTTTCTGCGCGGCCGCCTCACCGCCCATTCCTCCGCCACCGGCGCCGTGCTGCTGAAAGGACCGCTGCGCCGCCCCGGGCTGCTGGAAGTCACCGGCGACCTCAGCCAGTTCTCCGCCGAACTGGAGCACATGCGCATCCATAACGACGGCCCGCTGCGCTTCACTCTCACCGGCCAGGTGCTGCGCCTCGACCAGTTCCGCCTGGCCGGCGACGACACGCAACTGGCCGTCAGCGGCGCCGTGGCCCTGGCCGGGCCCGCGCAGATGGACCTGCGCGGCGAGGGGCACGTCAACCTCAAGCTGCTGCAAAGCCTCAACCCCGACCTGCACTCGGCCGGCGCCGTCGATTTCGCCGTCAATGCCGGCGGGACGCTGGATCATCCCTCCTTGCGCGGCCAGGTGCGCATCGCCAATGCCACCCTCAGCGACATCAATTTCCCCAACGGCTTTAGCGACATCAAGGGCCTGCTGGTTTTCAACCAGGACCGCATGCACATCCAGAACCTCACCGCGTCCAGCGGCGGCGGGACCGTCAGCTTCGGCGGCTATGTCACCTACGGCAACGGACTGGGCTTCAACGTCTCCATCAACAGCAAGGACGTTCGCCTGCGCTATCCCCAGGGCGTCAGCACTGAACTGAATGGCGATCTGCGGCTTACCGGAAGCCCGGCGGCGGCCACCCTCTCCGGCCAGGCCACCGTCACCCGTTTCAGCATGAGCCCGGACTTCGATCTGGCGCTGGCCATCGCCCGCTCCCGGCAGCCGATCGAGCCTCTCAATCCCGCTTCGCCGCTGAACAATCTGCGGCTGAGTGTGCACATTGTCTCCACCCCGGAGCTGCAAGTGCAGACCTCGCTTGCCAAGGTGACCGGCGACGTTGACCTGAACGTGCGCGGCGCCGCCACCCGCCCGGTCTTGCTGGGACGCATCAACATCACCGAAGGGCAGGTAAATTTCAACGGAACCACTTACGGGGTGGAGCGTGGCGACATCACTTTCAGCAACCCGGTGCGCATCGAGCCGGTGCTGGATGTGGAGGTCACCACGCGGGTGCAGCAGTACGACATCACCCTCGGCTTCCACGGGCCCCTGGACCGCCTGAGCACCACCTACCGCTCCGATCCGCCCTTGCCCACCGCCGACATCATCGCCTTGCTCGCCTTCGGGCGCACCCGCGAAGAATCGGCCATGACCACCACCGCCCCCAACCCCAGCTTCACCGAGTCGGCTTCCAACGCCATTCTCGGCGCGGCGCTCAATACCGCGGTCAGCAACCGCATCCAGCGGCTGTTCGGGGCCAGCCGCATCAAGATCGCGCCCGAGGTCGCCGGCGCCGAAACCAATCCCAATGCCCGCGTCACCATCGAGCAGCAGGTCTCGAAGGATTTCACCGTCACCTACATCACCGATCTTTCCCGCTCCGGACAGCAGGTCATCCAGGTCGAGTACAACTACAGCCGCAAGTACTCGGTGATCGCCACCCGCGACCAGTACGGCGTGCTCGCCTTCGACGTGCAATTGCGCCAGCGCAGGAAATAACCGCTTCAGATTTCCAGGATCACCGGCATGATCAGCGGCCGGCGCGAGGTGTTCTTGACGATGAAGCGCTTCAGATCCTGGCGGATCTTCTCCTTGATTACGCCCCAGTCGCGCTTCTCTTCTTCCGTGGATTCTTCCAGGGTCGCGATGATGATTTGCCGCGCCTCGGTCATCAGGCCGTTTTCCGCGCTCGCGGCCGCGAAACCGCGCATCACGATCTCCGGCACCGATTCCACCCGCCCGGTCAGTTTGTTGATGGCGATAATCGGCAGCACGAAGCCGTCCTCGCTGAGGTGGCGCCGGTCCTTGATGATGAGGTCTTCCACCACGTCGCCGCGCGACCCGGAATCGATGCAGATGCGCCCCACCGCCACCCGCGTCTGCTTGCGCGCGCCCAGCTCATCGAACTCCAGCACGTCGCCGCTCTCGATCATCATCACGCTGCCCACCGCCCCGTGCATGCTTCCTGCCAGCTCGGCGTGCCGCTTCAGTTGCCGGTATTCCCCGTGGATGGGGATGAAGTACCGCGGCCTCACCAGGTTGATCAGCAGCTTCAGCTCTTCCCGGGCGGCGTGCCCGCTGACGTGCACCGGGGGATGCGATCCGTCGTCGTAGATCACGTAGGCCCCGCGCCGGTACAGGTGGTCGATCATGCGGTAGATCGCCTTCTCGTTGCCGGGAATGATGCGCGACGAGAGCACCACCGTGTCGCCCGGCTCGATCTTGGCGTGCTTGTGGTTGTCCACCGCGGCGCGCGACAGCCCCGACATCGGCTCCCCCTGCGTCCCGCTGATCAGCACCAGCACCCGCTCCGGAGAAAAATTCTTGATCTCGCCGGGATGGATCAGCGTGCCGTCGGGAATCTCGATGTATCCCAGGTCCTGCGCGATCTCGGCCGAGTCGTTCATGCTGCGCCCTACCAGCGCCACCTTGCGCCGGTGCTGGTAGGCCATGTCGATCGCCAGCTTGATGCGGTGGATGGAAGAAGAAAAACAGGAGATGAACAGCCGCTGTTGGCAGCGCGCGAATACCTCGTCGAACTTCCGCCCCACGGCGCGCTCGCTCGGCGTGTACCCCGGCCGCTCGATGTTGGTCGAATCCTGCAGCAGGGCCAGCACGCCTTCCTTGCCGTACTCGGCGAAGGTGTGCAGGTCGAAGAGCCGGTTGTCGGTGGGCGTGGGGTCCACCTTGAAGTCGCCGCTGTGAATGATCACCCCCAGCGGCGTGTGGATGGCCAGCGCCACGCAGTCCACCAGCGAGTGCGTCACCTGGATGGGATGGATGGTGAACGGCCCGACGCGGAACCTCTGCCCGGGACGGATCTCGTTGAGCACCGCGCTGTCCAGCAACTGGTGCTCGTCCAGCTTGTCCTCCACGTAGGCCAGGGTGAACTCGGTGGCGTAGACCGGCACGTTCAGCTCGGTCAGGATATAGGGCAGCGCCCCGATGTGGTCTTCGTGTCCGTGCGTGAGCACGATGCCGCGCACGTGCTGCCGGTTCTCCAGCAGGTAGCTGATGTCGGGCACCACGATGTCCACGCCCAGCAATTCCGATTCGGGGAACATCAGCCCGGCATCGATAACAACGATGTCGTCGCCCCAGCGCACCGCCATGCAGTTCATCCCGAACTCGCCCAGCCCGCCCAGCGGCACGATATGTAATTTGCCCATCGGCATCGTAATCATTGATCGTAGCACAGTACGGTGGCCGGTTTATGAACTTCAGGGCTGTCATCCTGAGCGAGGCGCCGGCCGGGTTTGCCGGCGCCGAGTCGAAGGACCTCTGCTCCGCATAACCCGCGCCGCCGCCGAAACGCTCTCCGGCGGCCCGCTCCCCAATCTTGGAAACCGAAAACCGTAAACGGTGTAATCTGAGACTGAATGCCTGACGAGAAAAAACCCTGGCTGCGCCGCCGCGTCGAACACGCGCTGCAGCGCGGTTTCCTGCAGGCTTACGAGACGGTCAAGGTCCATCCCGATAGCTTCCTGCTGCAACTGCAAACCGCCTACGCCCTTCCCATCAGCACCTATGAGGGCGTGTTTTCGCTGCCTGAGCAGCAACTGGACGGCGTCGCGCTGAACGTCATCCGCGCCGGGCAGAAGATCGCCGCCGTGGAAGGCGCGGGCTTCGGACTCGGCGGCCTGCTCACCATCCTGCCCGACCTCAGCATCCTGGCCGGCATCACCATCCGCACCATTCAGAAGCTCAGCCTGGTGTACGGCTTCCAGTACAACACCGACGAGGAACTCGCGGAGCTCTGGGTGGCGGCGGCCAGCGCCGCCGGCGTGGACATCAGCCGCGAGCTGCTGGAAAAAGAGTTCGTCAACCGCTTCGTCCCGCGCGTCATCCAGCGCATCGCGGTGGAGGCCAGCGCCGACGTGGTCGAGCGCTGGGCCGGCCGCCTGGTGCCGCTGGTCAGCTCCGCCATCGGCGCCGGCCTCAACTATTATTTCGTGCGCGCCTGGGGTGAGCGCGCCATGGCCCACTTCCGCCAGAGACACGACGCCCTGCGCCATACCCGCATGGTGGTGGAATCGGCCGCTTTCAGCGCCCTCCCGCCCGGCCCGTGACCTTCTATCCGGAATCCATGTAGGCCGCTCGCCCTCGAGCGGCTGTGGCCCTTTCACCGCAGACTCAACCCAATCGACAATCGGCAATGCCTTTCTTGTTCCTCCGCGTCCTCTGCGTCCTCTGCGGTTTGGGTTTGTCCTCCGCGTCCTCCGCGTCCTCCGCGTCCTCTGCGTCCTCGGCGTCCTCGGCGGTTTGGGTTTGTCCTCCGCGTCCTCCGCGTCCTCTGCGTCCTCGGCGGTTTGGGTTTGTCCTCCGCGTCCTCTGCCTCCTCGGCGGTTTGGGTTTATGATGTCGGGTTCCCACGAGGAGCTTGCCATCATTACGCTAGACGACATCAAGCTGGCGCAGGAGCGTCTGCGGGGCGTGGCCGTACGCACCCCGCTCATCGCCTGTCCGCGCGAACCTAATGAGCAGGAACTTTTCTTCAAGCCTGAAAGCCTGCAGCCCATCGGCTCGTTCAAGCTGCGCGGGGCGTACAACAAGATCGCCGGTCTCAGCGACCAGGAGCGCCGCCGCGGCGTCATCACCTACTCCAGCGGCAACCATGCGCAGGGCGTAGCCTACGCGGCGCGCGCCATGGGAGTGAAATCCGTCATCGTCATGCCGCGCAACGCGCCCCGCATCAAGCAGGAAAGCACCGCCGCACTGGGCGCGGAGATCGTTTTCGTGGGCCCCGCCAGCTCCGAACGCCAGGCGCGCGCGGAAGAACTGGCGCGCGAGCACGGCTACGTCGTGGTTCCGCCTTACAACGACCAGGACATCATCGCCGGCCAGGGCACCATCGGGCTGGAAATCCTGGCCGATCTTCCCGACGTGGACACCGTGCTCGTCCCCGTGGGCGGCGGCGGGCTGATCAGCGGCGTCTCCACCGCCATCAAGCTCAGCGGCGCGCGCGCCAGGGTGATCGGCGTCGAGCCTGAACTTGCCGCCGACGCGCAGGCCAGCTTGCGCTGCGGCAAGATCGTCGAATTCCCCGCCGAAAAAACTTCGCAGACCCTGGCCGACGGCCTGCGCACCCAGTCCGTGGGCGCGATCCCCTTCGAGCACATCAGCCGCTTCGTGGACGACATCATCACCGTCACCGAGTCTGAAATCCTGGAAGCCATGCGCCGTGCCGTGCTGAATGCCAAGCTGGTGGCCGAACCCAGCGGCGCCGTCGCCTTCGCCGCATTTCTGTTCCACTCCGGCCAGTTGCCGCGCAGCGCCAAAACCGTGGCCGTCATCAGCGGCGGCAACGTCGAACCGGCCCTGCTGGCAAGGGTGCTCTCGGAACCAGTGGTCAGTGGCTAGTGGTCAGTGGCCAGTGGCCAGTGGCCAGTGGGACACCCGCACCCATTGACCGGAGAATGGTTCCTTATAATGTGTGGCCGCGCTTTTTAATGGTTCCGATCCGCGTTCATCAGCGTTGATCCGCGGCCAAGCTTTCCTCCCGCTCTGCTGCTAAAATCGTCTTTTCCCGCAGCTCACTGAGGACTGGGAATTGCTTTATGAAGCCTCGTTGTCTCGTCATTCTCGCCCTTCTCGCCCTCGTTCCCCTCGCCCACGCCACGGAGCGCGGCGTCATGGTGCGCGAGGCGCAGATCTATCTCCAGCCCGACACCGGCTCGGCCCGCATCGCCACCATCGGGCGCGGCCGCGAAGTCGCCGTTATGGAGCACTCGCGCGACTGGATCAACGTGCTGGCCACCATCGACGTGAACCCGGAGACCGGCCAGAGTGTGGACCGCAGCGGCTGGATGCTCGACAAGGGCGTGGTCCGCGCCGACACGCCCGAGGGCGACCGCATTCTCTACGGCGAGGCCGCGTCCTCGGAGGCCGAGGCCAGCCGCCGCGGCGGGCGCAAGGGCGCCGCCCAAGACGCCATGCGCCTCTACGCCCGCGCCGCCGAGTACTTCCCGCAATCGCCGCTGGCCGGCGAAGCCCTCTACCGCGCCGCCGACATCCGCTGGCAGATTGACCGCGCCGCCGTCATGTCGCGTCCCTCGGCCCGCCGCGCCGACCCCCGCGACCGCCTCTACGGCATCGACGATCGCGCCATGAAGCAGGTCATCAAGAAATTCCCCCACAGCAAGTGGGCCGACCTGGCCTCCTTTCACCTGATCGACAACAAGCTCTGCGGCGACTGGGAAGGGCTGGCCGAATGTCCGGAGAAGGAAGCCGAGCTCTACGAGAAGTACGCCGACGAACACCCGCAGTCGCCCACCGTCGCCGAGGCGCTCTACGACGCCGCCTGGCGCCGCGCCGCGCTCATCGAGCTCTACAAATCTGCGGGCAAGGCCGGCAAAGCGCCCGACGCCAAGGCCAAGGCCGCCGCCCTGGCCCGCCGCATTATTTCCACTTATCCGCAGACCGACTGGGCCGCCCGCGCGCGGGCGCTGCTATATATGATGGACCAGGGCATCCCCACATACGGCAGCGCCGTGGAGTAAATTTCAGATTTAAGATTTCAGATTTAAGATTTAAGATTTCAGGTTTAACATCGCTCGGGAGTGGGGTAGCGCTGCTAGCGCCAGACCTCTTTCAATCTGAAATCTTAAATCTTAAATCTTAAATCTGAAATCTTAAATCTTCGGGGAATCATTGAGCCATTACCTGCTCTCGGTCCTGCTGGGAATCATCGAAGGCCTGACGGAGTTCCTCCCCGTCAGCTCCACCGCGCATCTGCGCATCGCCGAGGCGCTGATGGGCGTGGACCTGTCCAGCGGCTACTGGAAGATGTATTCCATCGTCATCCAGTTGGGCGCCATCCTCACCCTGCCCATCTACTTCCGCGCCCGCCTGTGGGAATTCGCCAAGACCTTCCCCAGCGGCGCCGATGGCCGCCACGCCTGGTGGAACCATCCCCTCACGCTGACCGGGATCGCTTTTGTGGTCACCGCCGTTCCCTCGCTGCTGCTCACCAAGCTGATCGGGAAGAACCTGGAGAGCCTGTACGTCATGGGCATTTCGCTGGTCGTCGGCGGCGTGGTGATGTGGCTGGTGGACGCCTTCTACGGTGTGCCGCGCGTGGCCCGGGCCACATCACGCGCGCGATCTGTGGGCGCCGCCGCCGCGGGCTACCGCACCGAGGACGTCAATGAAATGACGCTCGGCCAGTCCGTCTGGATCGGCGCCTGCCAGATCTTTTCCGCCGTATTTCCGGGGACTTCGCGTTCCATGGCCACAATCGCCGCCGGGCAGGTGGCCGGGATGTCCCGCCCCGCGGCCCTGGAGTTTTCCTTCCTGCTCTCCATCCCCACCATGGCGGCCGCCACCGGCTACGACCTGTTCAAGTCGCTGCGCCACAAGACCGCCGGCGGCGAACTCGGCGTCGCTCCCCGAAACCTGCATGAATGGCTGGTGCTGGCCATCGGCTTCGTGGTCTCGTTCATCGTCGCCTACGCCGTGGTCGCCTGGTTTATGAACTGGGTGCGCAAGCGCGGCTTCGTGCCCTTCGCCATCTACCGCATCCTCGCCGGCCTGGCCGTCCTGGCCTGGCTGCTCGGCTGAGACTGGGTTCCTGTGTAGCGGCGGACTTCAGTCCGCCGGCCTTACGGCGGAATAAATTCCGCCGCTACAACATGCCGCGAGTGCCCCCGCCCGGCCCCCAAACTCCTAGCTCCTAACTACTAACTACATTTTTCCCATTTTTCTGCCATAATGTCCCTGCTCTGGCGGCATCGCTTTGCGATACGCCGCATGAAGTATTTTTCTCGCGTCTTCACACCGACCAACAACCGGCGGCTCAACGAGCTGGTAGGCTTTCTCCTGTTCGTCTCCGCGCTCCTCCTTTTCCTCGCCCTCGCTTCCTATTCCCCGCTGGACCCGTCGCTGAACACCGCGGCCGCGGCCTCCGTATCCCGGCCCGCCCGCAACTGGACCGGCGTGGTAGGCGCCTACGCGGCCGACCTGCTGCTGCAACTCGCCGGCGTGATCGCGTTCCTGCTGCCGGTTTGCCTGGCCGCGCTGGGCATGCGCTGGTTCCGCTCGCGCAAAGTCGAATCCCCCGTCGCGCGCGCTTTGGGCGCAGCTTCTCTGATCGTCTTCGCTTCCGCCCTGCTGGGACTTCTGCCCTGGCACTGGCGCTGGCTGCACGCCATCCCGGTCGAAGGCCTGATGGGCCGCATTGTCGCCGACGCCCTCCTCCACTACTTCAACCTGATCGGCGCCTACCTGATCTGCGCCAGCGCCATCGCCGTCGCGCTCTACCTCTCCACCGCGTTCTCCTTCGGCGCGTTGCGGCTGTGGGCGGAGACCCGCTTCACCTTCGTCTACGCCCTGCGCGACCGCCTGCAGGACTGGCGCACCGCGCGCGTCAGGGCCCGGGCGCAAAAAGAGTTGGACAAGCGCCGCGGACAGCGCCCCGCCATCAGCACGCAACTGGTGCCGGCGAAGCGCCCGCCGGTTGAGCCGGTGAAAACTGGGATCGAGAAGGAAATGGAAACGCAGGCCGGCTCCGCGTTTTCAATTCCGCAGTTACCCGATTCCGCAGTTCCGCAATTCCCCGAGGTCACGGAGCGCGCCGAAACCGCCGCCCCCAAATCGAAGACCACCATGCCGCGCGTCGCCGGCAGCTACAAAATGCCCTCCAGCGCCCTGCTCCACCGACCCGACGAGCAGCAGGCCATCAACGAAGAGGAACTCAAGCGCCTGGCCACCGTGCTCACCGAGAAGTGCTCCGAATTCGAAGTCCACGGCCAGGTCACGCAGATCAACCCCGGCCCCGTGGTCACCACCTTCGAGCTCAAGCCGGAGGCGGGCATCAAGTACAGCCGCATCACCAGCCTCTGTGACGACCTCTGCCTGGCCCTGCGCGCGGAAAGCATCCTGATCGAGCGCATGCCCGGCAAATCCACCGTCGGCGTGCAGGTGCCCAACCGCGAGCGCGAGACCATCTGGCTGCGCGAGTCCGTGGAGTCGCAGGAATTCGTCGCCGGCAAATCCAGGCTCACGCTTTCTCTCGGCAAGGACATCAACGGCCGTATCGTGGTCGCCGACCTGGCTTCCATGCCGCACCTGCTCATCGCCGGCTCCACCGGCTCGGGCAAGAGCGTGGCCATCAACGCCATGATTATGTCCATGCTCTACAAGGCGACCCCGGACCAGGTGCGCCTCATCCTGGTGGACCCCAAGCGCCTGGAGCTGGGCGTGTACGAGGGCGTGCCGCACCTCTATACGCCGATCATCACCGAGCCCAAGCTGGCCGCCAACGCCTTGCGCAACGCGGTGCGCGAGATGGAGCGCCGCCTCAAGCTGCTGGCGGAAAAAGGGGTGCGCAACATCGACCAGTTCAACCGCCTCTACGAAGGCGACAGCACGCCCAGCCTGTTCGGCGACGAGCCGCCCGAAGGCCCCATTCCTTACATCGTCATCATCATCGACGAACTCGCCGACCTGATGATGCTGGACGGCCACAACGTCGAGGAATCCGTCACCCGCCTGGCGCAGATGGCGCGCGCCGTCGGCATCCACCTGGTGCTGGCCACGCAGCGGCCCTCGGTGGATGTCATCACTGGGCTGATCAAGGCGAATTTCTCGTCCCGCATTTCCTTCCGCGTCGCCACCAAGGTGGACTCGCGCACCATCCTCGACGCCAACGGCGCCGAAGCCCTGCTCGGCCGCGGCGACATGCTCTACCTGCCCTCCGGCTCCGCCCGCGTTCACCGCCTGCACGCCCCCTTCGTCACCGAGAAGGAGATTGCCGCCGTGGTCGAATTCTGGAAGGCGCAGGCCGGCGCGCAATATCAGGAACACTTCCTGGAAGCCCCCAAGGAGGAGAACGGCAAGGCTGACGCCACGGAACCGGGAGCGGAAGGCGAAGACGAGCACGACGAGCTTTACCAGGACGCGGTCCGCCTGGTGGTGGAATTCGGCAAGGCTTCCACTTCCCTGCTGCAACGCCGCCTGCGCATCGGCTACGGCCGCGCCGCCCACCTCATCGACCTGATGGAGCGCGACGGCATCGTCGGCGCCGCCGACGGCCCCAAGCCCCGCGAACTGCTCAAGCGTCCCGACTGGATTACCGAAGTGGAAGCATCCTTGCGATAGTCACTACGTGGCGGCAGCCGCCCCCGGCTGCCGCTGCGTCGATCAGCGGCCTGGCACTTGCGGGCCGGGCTTTCCATTGCCACACATTCGCGTGGCGGCAGCCGCCCCCGGCTGCCGCTGCGTTGATCAGCGGCCTGGCACTTGCGGGCCGGGCTTTACATTGCCACACATTCGCGTGGCGGCAGCCGCCCCCGGCTGCCGCTGCGTCGATCAGCGGCCTGGCACTTGCGCCCAATAAGAAAGGCGGCCTTCTCCGGCCGCCTTAGGCTTGCTTACTTGCCGCTTAGAAGTGGAATACGATCCCCGCCGAAAAGCGGAAGTCATTCTGCGTGTCGCTGGCGAACTTGGTCATGAGGTAATCGAACTGCCCCACCCGCACGCCGACATTGTGGCCGACATTCACATCCAGCCCGCCGCCGAACGCCAGTGCGAACGCCGTGTTGCTGGTCGCGAAACAGGCGCCAGCGTCGGTAGTGCAGTGCGCGCCGCCCAACAACACGTGCGCGAAGGGGGTGAATTTCTCATTGGCGTGTGACGCGATCGTCGGGCCGAACATGAACGTGTACTGCCGGATCGCGGTGCCGCCAATGCTCTTGTAGGCTCCGCTGAAATCGCCGGTGACCCCGAGATAGTTGTTTACCCAGCCGGTCACGGCGGCGTTCCAGCCGTTGAAGTTCTCCCCACTGGCGCCGCCACCGGGGTTGATCCGCGTGTACTGATAGCCGCCGAAAATGTCCGCTTTCGGGTGGTCCTGCGCCAGCATTGGAATTGCAAACAATGCTATGACTGCCACCACGGCAAGACTCTTTCTCATCTTCTCTCCTCCTTGTCTCTGATTGCACCAACCGCCGCGCACGGCCCTCCACCCCTGCGCGGAGCAGGCAGGTACTTTTTTCCACTCCAGCCTAGCCACCTGAATACGAGAGGGCGAGAAAAAACCTTTCGTGCTGAATCCAACTGGTCACTGCCCTTATGGGCCACCACTTTGGTGGAAGCCGGGCACGACACGGACGGCAGCTCCTTCGCCGAACCCGCTTCCAACTTGAAACTTGAAAGCCGAAACCTCTCAGCCGCGGAGCGGCGGAATTCGTTAGCCCACCGCGGCAGCGGTGGGAAAACTGCGAGGCATATCAGTGAGCGCCAGCGGCGCGGCACACAACCCCGCATGCTAAATTAAAGAGACCCCATGCGCCCCGAGATCGAACAGGCCGTCGCTCTGCTCCAGGAAAAGCGCCCGCAAGCCATGGAGCGCGCCCTCGACCTGCTGCAGCACACCGTCTTCTCCTTCAGCATGAAGGTCTGCGGCCATCGCGAGGACGCCGAAGACACCATGCAGGACGTGCTCCTTAAAGCCGTCCCCTATCTCCCGAAATTCACCAGCCCCAAGGCGCTGGTGGTCTGGCTCTACACGGTGGCCAAGAACCGCTGCCTGATGTCGCGCCGCCGCAGCAAGTTCGCCCCCAAGGAAACCTTGTCGCTGGAAGAGCTCATGCCCGACCGCCAGGAGCTGGAGGCGCTCTCTCATCCCGACGCCGCCACGCCGGAAAGTTTCGCCCTGCGCGCCGAAAGCGCCGGCCAGGTGCGCCAGGCGGTGCTCAAGGTCCCGCCCCAGTACCGGCTCATCCTGGTGCTGCACGACATGGAAGAGCTCGACACCGACGAGATCGCGCGCATCACCGGACTGCGCCCGGGCACCGTGCGTGTCCGCCTGCATCGCGCCCGCCTTTTCGTGCGCAACCAGCTCACCCGCGGCAAGACCCGCCGCGCCCGGGCGTCCAGGCCCCAGCGCCGCCCGCGCGACTGCAAGGCGCTGTTTGCCTCGCTCTCCGATTACCTCGACGGTACCCTGCAAGCGGAAATGTGCCGCGAGCTGGAAGAGCACATACAGCACTGCCAGCCCTGCGAAGCCTTTCTGGACACCCTGCGCGCCACCGTCGAGGGCATGCGCAAAGTCTCGCCCGCCAAGCCCGACCCCGCCACTGCCGCCCGCGTCCGCAACGCCATCCTCCAGCAATACCGCGCCGCCCTTCAATCCTGCGCCAAACCCGGCGCCTAGTCCGAGTTGTCAGTCTTCAGTCGTCACGAAAGCCGTACCCGCGCACTCGAAACAAAAGCGGCGTCATCCTGAGCCTCGTGTGCGCGCTTTTTGCACACGAGGCTCAGGATCTATGCTTTTCCGCTTCCCGACCAATGAAGACTGATGACTCCTGTAACACTCCCGCCCGCATTGCATTTATCCTTGTGCACGCCTGGCGCGTTGCCCCGGCCCATTTTGAGACTTGGCAGGCAGGAAAGAATTCATGTCGCAAGCAACGCGCATGCACACTGGCGAAACCATTCAAGTAGGTGCTCTCATGCGGAACTTACGCCCAGCACGAACGGGCGCCGCCATCATGCTGTTCGCGCTTGCTTTTGCAACCGCCGCCGCGGCGCAAACCGCCACTCCGCTTTCCCTGCCCGAGGCGGTCAAGATCGCGCTGGAGAAGAATCCTCTGCGCAAAGCCGCCCTGGCCGACACGCGCGCTGCCGGGGCCGGGGTGCGCGAGGCGCGCTCGGCGCTTTTCCCTCGCATCACCTTCTCGGAAACCGCCACCCGCGGCAACGATCCCGTGTACGTCTTCGGCGCCCGCCTGCGCCAGCAGCGCTTCACCGCCGGCGACTTCGCCCTCAATCTGCTCAACCGGCCCACCCCGGTCGGCAACTTCGCCACCCGCTTGGGCGGGCAGTGGAACCTGTTCGACTCCTTCGCCAGTTGGTTCAACGTCAGCCGCGCGCGCTATTTGCAGCAGGCCTCGGGGCAGCAGTTGCAGCGCACCGATCAGGAGCTGGTCTATCACGTGGTCGAGGCCTACTACGGCCTGTTGCTGGCCGGACGTCAGCAGCAGGTCGCCGAGCAGTCCATGCGCACCGCGCAATCCATCCTCCACCGCAGCCAAGCGCGCTACGAGTCCGGCCTGGCGGTGGAATCCGATCTGCTCAGCGCCCAGGTGAACGCCGCCAGCCGTCAGCAGCAGTTGATCGCCGCCAACAACGCGATCTTGCTGGCGCAGGCGCAGTTGGCCGACGCCCTCGGTGTGCCCGGCAACACCGCCTACGCTCCCGCCGAGGCGCTGGCCGAAGCCAAGCTGCCTATGGCCCCGCTGCCGGAACTGGAAACCCGCGCCCTCCAGCAGCGTCCCGACCTGCGGCGTCTCGAATCTGAGCAGGCGGCGCAGGACAAGGGCGTGGCCGCGGCCAAGGCTTCCTTCGGCCCGCGTCTGAACCTGCTCGCCGGATGGGAAGCCGACAACCCGAGCTTCGCCGCTGGTGGCGGCGGCAACAACTGGATGGGCGGCCTCGAGTTGCAGGTCGATTTGTTTGAAGGCGGCGCCAAGGCCGCGCGCCTCGCCCGCGAGCGCGCCCTGCAGGACCGCGTGGCTGCCATGCGCCAGTCGGCGGAAAACGCCGCCCGCCTCGACGTCCGCCGCGCCTTCTACCAGGTGGACGCCTCCCGCCAGCAGGTGGACGTGGCCCGCGCCGCCACCCAGCAGGCGCAGGAAAGTCTGCGCATCAACCAGAACCGTTACGACTCCGGCCTGGCCACCATCACCGACCTGCTGCGCGTCGAGGAGGCCACCCGCCGCGCCCAGACCGACTACTGGGAAGCCGTTTATCGCTATCGCACCAGCTATGCCGGCCTGGAACTGGCCACCGGCGCCCTGAACCCCACTTCCGCGGCGGTGACCCAATGAGTCCCGAGTCCCGAGTTGCGAGTCCCGAGTTGCGAGTCCCGAGTTGCGAGTGGCCGGGTGGCCCATCCAAGCCCGTTTTTGGCTTGGGTGGGGACTTCGAAACCCAGCGCCGGAGAGCCTGCCCTGAGCGAAGTCGAAGGGCGCGCATGAAAATAGCCCGGCACTTCAGTGCCGGGTAAGAACGCGAAGGATCTCCAGTCCCGTAGGGACGGCTGAACTCGCTGGCAAAGATTGAGGCCGGGTGGCCCACCCAAGCCCGCTTTTGGCTTGGGTGGGGACTTCGAAACCCAGCGCCGGAGGCGCGGATGAAAATAGCCCGGCACTTCAGTGCCGGGTAAGCACGCAATTAACCTCCAGTCCCGTAGGGACGGCTGAACCCAGCGCCGGAGGCGCGAATGAAAATAGCCCGGCACTTCAGTGCCGGGTAAGCACGCAATTAACCTCCAGTCCCGTAGGGACGGCTGAACTCGGTGGAAAGAGGTCAGAAATGAAGCAAACCATAACCGCCGCGCTGCTCGCGTTCGCCCTCCTCGGCTGCTCTTCCGAGCCCAGGACCGCGCAGGCGGCGCCCGAAACCGTCAACGACGTGGCGCTCGCCACCGCCCAGCGCGCCACCATTCCCGACTGGCTGGAGGCGGTGGGCACGGTGCGCGCCGCGCAGAGCACGCAGGTGGCCGCCCAGGTCATGGGCAACATCGTCGCGGTCAACGTGCGCGAGGGCGACCGCGTCCGCCGCGGCCAGGTGCTCGCCGTCATCGACGACGCCCAGCCCCGCGCCGCTCTCGACCGCGCCCAGGCCGCCCTGCTCGCCGCCGACAAGGACGCCGTTGCCGCCGAAGCCGATTTCACCCTGGCCGAATCCACCCTCAAGCGCTACCAGAACCTGTTCGACAAGAAGTCGGTCAGCCCGCAGGAATTCGACGAGGTCAAGGCCCGCTTCCAGGCCGCCCAGGCGCGCCGCGAACTGGCCCACGCCGGCCAGCAGCAGGCGCGCGCCGGCGTGGCCGAGGCCCGCACGCAACTGGATTACACCCGCGTGCGCGCCCCCTTCGACGGCGCGGTCACCGAGAAGCGCGTGGACACCGGCGCCCTGGCCGCCCCCGGCATGCCCCTGCTCACCGTGGAAGACACGCGCCACTACCGGCTGGAAGCCACCGTGGACGAGAGCCAGATCGGCTACGTCAAGCTGGGCGCCGCCGTGCCTGTCAAGCTGGATGCCTTCGCCGACCGCAATATCACCGGCCGCGTGACCCAGATCGTCCCGGCGGCCGATCCTTCCAGCCGCAGCTTCCTGGTCAAGGCCGAGCTGCCCGCCGATCCCGATCTCCGCTCCGGCTTGTTCGGCCGCGCCCGCTTCTCCCGCGGCCAGCGCCAGGCCCTGCTGGTGCCGCGCAGCGCCGTGGTCACGCGCGGCCAGTTGCAGGGCGTCTACGTGGTGCCCCAGGACAAGATCGCCACCCTGCGCTACATCACCCTGGGCCGGCCCGACCAGGACCGCATCGAGGTCCTCTCCGGCCTGCAAGGCGGCGAGCAGGTGGTTGCCAATCCCGGCGAGCGCGACCTCGCCGGCAAACTGGTGAGGTGACGTGATTAGTGATTAGTGATTAGTGATTAGTGATTAGTGGCGGGCGGGTGGCGGGTGGCCCACCCAAGCCTGCTTTTGGCTTGGGTGGGGACTTTGGGCGGGTGGCCCACCCAAGCCCGCCGTTGGCTTGGGTGGGGACTTTGAAACCCAGCGCCGAAGGCGCGGATGAAAATAGCCCGGCACTTCAGTGCCGGGTAAGGATGACCAGGAATTCTCCAGTCCCGTAGGGACGGCTGAAGAGTTGCGAATGAACCAAGAATCACATCAGGAAACTTCGGGTACCCCATCCAAGGCGGGTGGCCCACCCTTGTCCCGCCCGAATTTGGCGGGACAGGGTGGGGCGTTCCCGACTCACACGCTCCGCCTCGCCGGCAAGATCGCCCACGGCTTCATCCAGTCCAAGCTCACCCCGCTGGCCATCGTGGCCGCCCTCCTGCTGGGCGCCTTCAGCATCTGGATGACCCCGCGCGAGGAAGAGCCGCAGATCAAGGTCCCCATGCTGGACGTCTTCGTGCAGATGCCGGGCGCTTCGGCCAACGAAGTCGAACAGCGCGTCAGCATTCCCATGGAGAAGCTGCTGCGTGAGGTGCCGGGCGTGGACTACGTCTACTCCATTTCCAACCCCGGCCTCAGCCTGGTAATCGTGCGCTTCTACGTAGGCGCCAACGAAGAAGAGGCGATCGTCCGCACCTACAACAAGCTCTACTCGAACTTCGATCGCATTCCTCCCGGGGCCTCGCGGCCGCTCATCAAGGTGCGCTCGATCAACAACGTCCCCATCATGGCGTTGACGCTGTGGGGCCCGCACTACGACGGTTATCGCCTGCGGCAGATCGCGGGCGAGTTGAACGAGCAACTCAAGCAATTGAACGACGTTTCGGAAACCAAGCTCATCGGCGGCCAGCCGCGCCAGGTTCGCGTGGTGTTCGATACCTCGCGCCTGGCCGCCTACGGCCTGACTCCGGGCGTGGTGGTGCAGCAGTTGCTGGGCGCCAACCAGCGCGGACTCGCCGGCAGCTTCGCCCAGGACAACCGCGAGTTCCAGGTGGAAGCCGGCCGTTTCCTCGGCCATGCCGCCGAGCTGCAGCAGGTGGTGGTCGGGGTTCACGGCAACCGTCCCGTCTACCTGCGCGACGTGGTGGAGAAGCTGCAGGACGGCCCCGCCGAGCCCGACGATTACGTTCTCTTCGCCCATGGTGGAGCGCGGACACCCTCGTCCGCGGATGTGGCGCGGGCGCCCTCGCCCGCGAACACCGACTATCCCGCCGTCACCATCAGCCTGGCCAAGCTCAAGGGCACCAATGCCAGCGTGATTGCCGATAATGTGCTGGCCAAGGTGAACTCGCTGCGCGGCTACCTGCTGCCCGCCGACCTGCACGTGACCGTCACCCGCAATTACGGCGAGACGGCGCGGGAAAAATCCAACGAACTGCTCCAGCACCTGCTGCTGGCCACCATCTCGGTGACCTTGCTCATCGCGCTGGCGCTGGGCTTCCGCGAATCCGGCGTGGTGCTGGTGGCCATCCCGGTCACGCTTGCGCTCACGCTCGCGATTTTCTATTTCTTCGGCTACACCCTGAACCGGGTGACGCTGTTCGCACTCATCTTCTCCATCGGCATTCTGGTTGACGACGCCATCGTGGTGGTGGAAAACATCGTGCGCCATTTCCGCCTGCCGCAGAACCGCGGCCGGCGGCTGGCCGACGTGGCCGTGGAGGCGGTCGATGAGGTCGGCAATCCCACCATCCTGGCCACCTTCGCGGTTATCTCTGCCATCCTGCCCATGGCCTTCGTGCGCGGCCTGATGGGCCCCTACATGCGGCCCATTCCGGTGGGGGCTTCGGTGGCCATGATGTTCTCCTTGGGGGTGGCCTTCATAGTGTCCCCCTGGGCGGCATTGCGCCTGCTCAAGCACTATGCCTCCGGCAAGGATCACAGCAAGCACGACGAAGAGGGCTGGACTACCCGGCTGTATCGCCGCCTCATGACCCCTCTCATCCAGAATAGCCGCAAACGCTGGATGTTCCTGGGCGGGATAGTGGTGCTGCTGCTGCTGGCGGCGGCCATGCTGCCGCTGAAACTGGTGCACGTGAAGATGCTGCCCTTCGACAACAAGAGCGACTTCGAGGTGATCGTCGACATGCCCAATGGCACCACTCTGGAGCAGACGACGCATGTTTCACAGGCGCTGGGCAACTACCTCGGGCAGCAGCCTGAGGTCACCAATTACGTGATCTACGCCGGCACTGCCGGCCCGTATACCTTCAACGGACTGGTGCGGCATTACTATCTGCGCGATCAGCCCTACCAGGCCGATATCCAAGTCAACCTGCTGCCCAAAGGCGAGCGCAAGGATCAGAGCCACGCCATTGCCCACCGTGTGCGGGTCGGATTGGACAAGATTGCCGCACCCTACGGGGCGCGCATCAAGGTGGTCGAGGCGCCGCCCGGGCCGCCGGTGCTGGACACCCTGGTGGCGGAAATCTACGGCCCCGACCGCGCCAAACAGATCGAGCTGGCGGCCCAGGTCAAGAAAATCTTCCAGCAGACTCCCGGCGTGGTGGACGTGGACTGGTACGTCAACGACCCGCAGGCCAAGTACGACATGAAGGTGGACCTCGACAAGGCCGCGCTGCACGGGGTTTCCGCCGCCGACGTCACGCGCACCCTGCAGATCGCGCTGCACGGCGCCGAGGCCGGCCTGCTGCACGTGCCCGACTCCCGCGAGGACATCCCCATCCAGGTGCGCCTGGCGCGGCCCTCGCGCTCCGGCATTCAGGACCTGGAAGACCTGAAGGTGCCCAGCGCCGCCGGCGGCATGGTCTCGCTGCGCGAGGTCACCAACCTCCAGAAGACCACCATCGACAACACCGACTACCGCAAGAACATGCGCAACGTGGTGTATGTCATGGGCGACGTGGCCGGCAAGGAAGAAAGCCCGGTCTACGCGATCCTCGACATGAAGGACGCGATCAGCAAGATCCAACTGCCCGGGGGCTATCACCTGAAGCAGTACTTCGGCACCGCCATGCCGCAGCGCACCGAAGGCTACTTCATGAAGTGGGATGGCGAGTGGTACATCACGGTCGAGGTCTTCCGCGATCTGGGCCTGGCCTTCGCCGCCGTGCTGGTGCTCATTTACGTGCTGGTGGTGGGCTGGTTCAAGTCGTATGTGACGCCGCTGGTGATCATGGCGCCGATTCCGCTGACGCTGGTGGGCATCCTGCCGGCGCACGCCATGCTGGGCGCCTTCTTCACCGCCACCTCGATGATCGGCTTCATCGCCGGCGCCGGCATCATCGTGCGCAATTCCATCATCCTGGTGGACTTCATCGAGCTGCGCCGCGAGCAGGGCATGTCGCTGCAAGAGGCGGTGGTGGACGCCGGCGCCGTCCGCTTCCGCCCCATGCTGCTCACCGCCGCCGCCGTGGTGGTCGGCGCCAGCGTGATTTTGTTCGACCCGATCTTCCAGGGCCTGGCCATTTCCCTCATGGCCGGCGAGGTCGCCTCCACCGTGCTTTCGCGCATGGCCGTGCCGGTGCTCTATTACCTCAGCCAGCGCGGCCAAGGACCGTCGGCCTTGCCGCCTGCGCACACCCCCGCCCCGGAAACCGCAGCCGAGGTTTCAGGAGACTGAATTTTGATTTTGAACACGGAGGCACAGAGACATGGTGGAACAGCGTCGCCCATTGCCGATCGCCGAATTCCAGCCCCGAAGGGGCGACTGAAAATAGCCCAGCACTTCAGTGCTGGGGAACCGTGCCAAATCATCACGAGTCCCGTAGGGACGACTGAAGTTGCCGATCGCCGAGCGCCGATCGCCGAATTCCAGCCCCGAAGGGGCGACTGAAAATAGCCCAGCACTTCAGTGCTGGGGAACCGTGCCAAATCATCAGGAGTCCCATAGGGACGACTGAAGTTGCCGATCGCCGAGCGCCGAGCGCCGATCGCCGAATTCCAGCCCCGAAGGGGCGACTGAAAATAGCCCAGCACTTCAGTGCTGGGGAACCGTGCCAAATCATCACGAGTCCCGTAGGGACGACTGAACGCATGCGCTTCGTTCAGCCGCGACTGAGGCGCGACACTCAATCGGCAATCAACAATTCTCGCTTTAGAAAATAGGGAGTAAACAAGAATGACCATCGAACGCCTTCTCCGCCTCATCGCCGGCACTTTCATTTTGGCCTCGCTCGCCCTGGGTCACTGGGTCAGCCCCTACTGGTATCTGTTCACCGCCTTCGTGGGCCTGAACCTGCTCCAGTCCGGCTTCACCAACTGGTGCCCCATGATCTGGTTGCTGCAGTTGCTCGGCGTGCCCAGCGCCGCCGAGGCCGCCAGACCCAAATCTGCAACGCTGCCGGCGAAGTAGCCCGTCTGCACTTGCGCCGCTCGCACCCGAAGTGTAGAAGTGGGTTGGCCGGCCCCGTGATCCGAGCGCTACGGTGCAGTTGCGTAGCTGCCGGAGGTCAGCCCCGCAGGGGCGGGACAGGATAGCCCGGCACGGCAGTGCCGGGAGAGCATAGGAAGATGATCCGAGTCCCGCAGGGACGGCACAATCTCGCCCCAGGAGAACCGCCCATGTCCGCACCCAGCCGCCGGCCCGAAATCCGCCGCCGCCGCACCCGCCAGCAGAAGATCGTTGCCCTGCGCCGCCGTTATCAGAGCGCCAAGGGCGACTCGGATCGCGAGCAGATTTTCGCCCGTGCCAAACAGATTTCTCCCCTGCTCACGCTCGAGGAATTCACTGCCCCGATGCAGGGGCGCAGCGCCTGACCGGGAGGAGCCGCCGTGCGACCCCGCACCATCCGCACCCGGTTGCCCCACCCTTGTCGCTCCTGGGGTTGGAGCGACAGGGTGGGGTTCCGAATACTGCCGGCCATCCTGCTGGCGCTGGCGCTGCTGCTGCTGCCGCCACTGGGCGCCAGCCAGTTGCGGGCCGCGGTCCCCGTGCCCAGCGCCCGCTCGCAGATGCTGGTCTCCACCGACTGGCTCGCGCGCCACCTCAACGACCCCGCGGTTGTCATCCTCCACGTCGGCGAGCGCGCCGGCTACGACACCGGCCACATTCCCGGCGCGCGCTTCATCGCCCTTTCCGACCTCGCCGTCACCCGCGGCCCGCTGCGCAACGAACTGCCGCCCGTCGCCGACCTGCAGAAGCTGTTCGCGGCAGCCGGCGTCGGCGACACCTCCCGCGTCGTCCTCTATGGCGACCGCCTGGGACTGTTCGCCGCCCGCGCCTGGTTCACACTCGACTACCTCGGCCACGGCAGCCGCGCCGCCCTGCTCGACGGCGGACTGGAAAAATGGCGCGCCGAACGCCATCCCATCACTCAGCAACAGCCGCGGGTGAAGCCGGCGGCGTTTACCGCGCGCGTTAACCCCGGCGTGGTCGTGCAACTGGCCGAGGTGCAGAACCTCTCGCGCCAGGCGGCCAACCCGGTCACCGCGCCCGCCGTCCTGCTCGACGCCCGCCCGCCCGAGGAATACGCCGGCGCGAAAGTGTTCCCGGGCTTGCGTCCCGGCCACATCCCCGGCGCGGCCAGCCTCTACTGGATGAAAACCCTGGAGAGCGACGACGACCCGCAACTGCTGCCGCCGTTTGAATTGCGCAGGCTCTTCACCGCAGCCGGCGCCACGCCGGGGAACCGCGTCGTGACCTATTGCGTCACCGGCGTGCAGGCCTCGCACCTGTATTTCACCGCCAAGTACCTGGGCTACGACGCCGCCCTCTACGACGGCTCGTTCATGGAATGGAGCGCGGCCCCCGCGCCGGTCGCAACCGGCGGGCCGCCGCGGTAAAGTGTTCCACGTGGAACATCTGTGGAAATCTGCATAGCAGCCAGCTATACCTTGGCGGCTAAGGGATGGCGGGTCAGCAGCTTAGCGATGGCTTCTGGGGGCGGAATTTACAAGTTGTTGATTTCACAGTAACTCTCGCAAGTCATTGAGCGGCAGCCGCTTGCAACGGATGACAGGGACGCGTCGCTCGCCAATGGCGTGTCTAGGACGCAGCGCACAGGCGGGTGTGATGTGAGGGACGCAGTGTCTACTTGCCGCGCTTCCGGGCTGCGGCCGGCGCGTTAGTTGTACCGGGCCCGAGACCCGCACCTCCCCGCCCGCGACCACCGCTTCGCTCCCTACCGCGAAGCCTGGCGCCTCCTGGAACGCCTCGAACTCGAAGGCTGCGAAGAACCGAAAAGCTGCGAGAAAGTAGGGGGGTGATCCTGTCTTCTATGACGACGTCGGCAGTGTCAAGGCGCACGAAACCCCGGCGCGACGGGAGCGGGGTCCGAGTCGAAGGACCTGCTGTTTCCGATCGCCGAATTAGGCGAATCCCTCGATCACCCGGTCCCATGGTTCTCCCTCACCATCGACGCCTGCGCGGACGAGCGGCACTCCTCCCGGACGTGGTCCGTCGTCCGAACTGAAGCACTGGGCTGCACCGGGGAGGAGTTTCCCGCCAAAGTGCTTGACGAGATGTCAATCGCTACGACTAAGGCAGCTTTGCGGCTCTTGCGGCGGGGAGGCCGCGCATGATCTCTAGGGCCAGAGCAACATGAGCCCGTAGTTCCATTGCGTCGATCTCTTCTGCGGGTGCTTCATCGCCGTGACTGTGCTGAGTTGCATACGCATCGATTTGCTCTAGGTCTGCGAGTCTTGGTAAGAGATCGTGGATGTGTTGCGGTGCACTAGACTCACGTATCTGCTTAATGATCTGCCCTAAAGTCGCATCGGACCTGAGCTCATCATGGAAGCGATACTTCAGGATATCTTCGAGGCACGGCCGTATTGCTCGAATGATAGAGTCATGTTCCTTCCGGTCGGCGCCCTGCTTCATGAATTTGTCCAGGACTTCACGGTTCTTGACGTATGGCAGCTTTGCGATTGTGCTGATATCTAACGGGTGTAACTCCGTATAATTTCCGACAGTACGAAACTCCCAGTATGTACGCTCCGATGCAGGGAGCGCCTTAACAGGTGCTTCCTTCGCCAGCCTAGCAGCAGTATCCTCATCGTGCGTGAAAACAAGCAGCTGCTTGCACTTTTGCACGACCCTCAGAAGTTGTGCGCGGGTAAACTGCCTACGGCTTGAATCGAAGCTGCTTAGCGGGTCGTCAAAAACCACTGTACTCTCGGTAAGGTCGGTTGCGTGCTCCAAACGCGCGAGAAAAAACGCGAAGGCAAGGGTGTTCTTGTCGCCTTGACCCATCGCTGTCTTGAAACCAATCTTATTCGGTTTCTTATTGGTGAGGTCTATTTCCTCGCCGAAGAGCTTGATGCAGTAGTCAACGCGCGGAAGCCCACCTGGGTAAGCAGTGCTCATTCCCGTGATCTTGAAATTGCCACCGCATCGTGTGATGTAGTCATTAATCGTGTCTTGATACTTTGCCAACAGAGTCGTTGTGTATTCTTCCAGTTTCCTCTTCGCTTCGTCCTTCTGCTCTACAAGCTTCTGTTTAGCCTTTCTTGCCTGTTTGTACGCTGTGCAGAGTTGCATCACTTCTGGCGTGTGACGCGTTCTTCTGCCTTGTGCGTCCAGTAGATCGCGTTGGGCATCTTTGATGTCGCCAGCAGCTAACCTCGTTTTGAACCGTTCACACGAAGTAATCAGGACAGCCAGCTGCTTGTTGTACTCGGCAAGTTCAGCCATCCTCGTCTGATATTCAGCAAAAAGTTTGTCACACGTGGGCGACAGATCATATGTTTCAAGTGGACTGGCCTGCTTCGCTGCAAGTAGCTCTTCGAGACCAATGCGGAGCGCCTCGAATGTGACGACCAACTTGGGAGTGTCAAGTGATGGCGGGTCGAACGGCATAAAACTCGACCACTGCGCAAGGATGGAACTATTTGAGAGTACCCAATTCACCAGCTTTGTGGCGGATTCGCTCGAAAGCGTTTCGCGGATGTGTTTGATAGCCGTGTCGATGTTGGACTTGTGATTTCGGTACTCTTCGCCGAAATAGCTCTTGTAGGCTTCAACGAGCGGTACGGCTTCGTTGTCTCGCCCACAAAACGGGCACTTCTGCGTCATCCGTGACACGCCCAACTCAATCCAGCCTTCACTTGGGGCTGCCTCGGCGATGTGAGCACGAACCAAGTTCTCTACTTGCTTTGAAATACCCTCAAATGACAACTTCAGCACGCCTGCCACGTCTTTGGAACTAATCGTTTCAATAGGCAATTGAGTCGGCAGTTTCAACTGTGCGACTGTGTTTGATTGTTGGAGGGCGTTTATGTACTTTTGCTTCTCCTCAATAGTCCTGTCTACATTATCGAGAGGATCTAACGTCAGGAATTCCTGAACACCAATGCTGCGGTCCGGCATCTTTTCTGCAACAGCAGCTTCAGCATTATTCACATTGTTTGTCGCAGTCGTGATTTGTTGCGCTAAAGTGTCGACTTGTTTTGCTAGTTTTACGCCATGTTCGCCTATCGCGAAGTAATGCAAGTTTTTTCGGTGGTCAGGCTCTACGACGGCACCTGAATAAACATTTTGATCGACGAATCGCGCATCAAAAACTAAAAGGCGTGCTCCAGCCAAGTTCCATCGGCCAGCCTTGTACGTGCGACATTGGCCATCAACGAGCAACTCCACTTCCGGTGCATGCTGGCCGTTTATGGTCTTCCGTTCCTCGATATCAGCGGGGTTATTGGTCTCCAGTGAGCGGAGAATGGAAGTGAGAGTGGTTTTGCCCCGGCCATTTTCCCCATAGAGTATGTTGAATCTGGAGAACTGGACAGGGATCTTGATCGCCTCATGAAGCAGCCCAATTCCCCCGATCTTCAGCAGTTTCTGAATCATCGTTTTCTTCAGCTTGCAGCTAGTAGCAGGACCCCCTTGCTAGCACAGAAATCGCCTCTAAGCCAGCTCTTTCTGAGATCTTGGCCGGGTGGCCCGCCCTTTCGCCCGGTTTTGGCGAAGGGTGGTCCGTTTTCATCCGGGTTCCCTATCCAGCCCGCTTCAAGCGTGCGGCACGCGTCCGCTGAGGACGCCAGCCCGAAGGCGTGGCGCACGCAGCTACGCGAACTCTGCCGTCCCTGCGGGACTCGCGCGACTTTGTCCCACCTGACCCGGGGCTTCCGCCCCGGGCTATCCTATTCCGCCCGCTGCGCGGGCTGGATCGCGAACTGTTTCGGGTGAGTCCGCGCCGTCCCGACGGGACTCTGGAACTTTCTGGGACGGCATTCCCAGGACTGGCGCCCCCTCGGCTTCGCTCGGGGCAGGCCCTGGGCTACCAGCGCACGCCGCTCCGCGGCTTCCTTCACCCGGGTTCGGCCGGGTGCCCCACCCGAGCCCGCCTTTGGCTTGGGTGGGGTTTTTCGATCCCTGTTCATCCACGGCTGAGAAAAAAATGCCCGAACGGAGGCCCGGGCGTTTCCTGCTACAACTGGTTTCAAAAGTGCGCTTCGATGTTTCGTCGCAAGTTCCCTCAGCGGCTAAAGCCGCGTAAATAGCTGGCCTGAGCGGCACGGCTGAAGCCGTGCCCTTCCGAAGAAGGACTTTTGAAACCAGTCCTAATCACTAATCGCTAATCACTAACAGCTCGCGTTCTCATCCGCGTTCATCCGCGTTCATCTGCGGCTGATTCATCAAGTGCGGAAACCGGCGAACCTTAGGCATCTTTGACCGCTTCGCCTGCCACAGGTCGTAGTGGAGCTGCATCTTCAGCCAGAATTCCGGCGAGGTGCCGAGCGCGGCCGAAAGCCTCAGTGACATCGCCGCCGAGATGCCGGCGCGCCCGTTCACGATGCGCGACAGGTGTGCCCGGGTCACACCGAGTCGCTGTGCGGCCTCCGCAATGCTCATTTCGCCCAGATAATCCCGCAAGACTTCTCCCGGATGCGCTGGATTGAAAATCATTCAACCTCCCTAGTGGTAATCCTGGTAATCCACAGCAACGGCGTCTTCCCCTGCGAACGCGAACGTCAGTCGCCAGTTGCCGCTCACGCTAACCGACCAGTGTCCGGCCAAATCCCCTTTCAGGGGATGAAGGTCGTACCCGGGCGCGTCCATGTCCTCGGGCCGGATGGCAACGTCCAAGGCGGTCAATAATCTGCGAAGCCGCAGCGCATGATTGGGCTGGATACCGGCCTTCGAGCCCGTCCCCGCGAATTTCCGCAGCCCCCTGTGCCGGTAGCTCCGAATCATACCGTATAGTGTATGCACACACAACACGGCACTCAAGCAAGAAAATCGCCGCAGTAGCTGCGGGCGCCCCACCTAAGCCAGCCTTTGGCTTGGGTGGGCTTTTCAATCCGCGTTCATCTGCGTTAATCCGCGGCTATTCTTCCGTCCTGCTATAATGCCGCACCCCAATTCTGCGGAGGTGGGTTGTGGCGAAAGTAAAGCAAATCACGGTCCAGGTGGAGAACACGCCGGGAGCGGCGGCCGGTGTGGCGCGGGTGCTGGGCGACGCCAAGGTGAACCTGCTGGCGGTGGCGTGCATCGGGCAGGGCGCGCAGGGAACTTTGCACTTCGTGGTGGACAATGCCAACAAGGCGAAGAAGGCGCTGGGCCAGGCGGCGATCGCTTTCGGGGAGAGCGCGGTCGAACAGGTCGAGCTGCCCAACACCCCGGGCGCGCTGGCCAAGCACCTGGAGAAGCTGGCCTCGAAGGGAACGAACCTCAGTGTGATCTACGCGACCGCGGCGAAGGGATCGCGGAAGGCGACGGTAGTGCTGGGGTAGGCCGCGGATTACGCGGATGAACGCGGATAAGCAAACCCCACCCAAGCCAAAGACGGGCTTGGGTGGGGCACCCGTTGGGTAAGAACAACAATCAGCCGCGGGTACGCGGATGAACGCGGATAAAAACCCCCACCCAAGCCAGAGACGGGCTTGGGTGGGGCACCCGTTGGGTAAGA
>Ga0315268_10000996_pt1 | contig 33074 bp, 30 predicted proteins | sample C1_top_MG_FD_204535 | JGI IMG/M metagenome (GOLD analysis project Ga0315268, IMG submission 204535) | Sediment microbial communities from Yellowstone Lake, YNP, Wyoming, USA - C1_top | ecosystem: Environmental > Aquatic > Freshwater > Lake > Sediment | place: USA: Wyoming | collected 2017-08-01
TCCCCTCGATCTCGATCGGCCTGGCCGGCCTGGTCGCGGTCCTCGAGTGGCGCCGCCACCGGACCGGGCGCGAGGTCTACGAGCGGGCGGCCACCTTCTGGACACGGCTCTTCGCCCTGACCTTCGCCCTCGGCGTCGCGACCGGGATCGTCATGGAGTTCCAGTTCGGGACGAACTGGTCGCGCTACTCCGCCTTCGTCGGGGACATCTTCGGGGCACCGCTGGCGGCCGAGGGCCTGCTGGCCTTCTTCCTCGAGTCCACCTTCCTCGGCGTCCTCCTCTTCGGCCGCGGTCGCGTCTCCTCGCGGGTGCGGATGCTGGCCGCGGTCCTCGTCTTCTGCGGGACGCTCCTCTCAGCCGTCTGGATCATCATCGCCAACTCCTGGATGCAGACCCCGGCCGGCTACCAGGTCATCGACGGCCAGGCGCGGCTGACGGACTTCTTCGCCGCCGCCCTCAATCCGTCGACCATCCCCCGCTTCCTCCACACCGTCGCCTCGGCGCTCACCGCCGGCGCGTTCGTCATGCTCGGCGTGTCGGCCTGGTACCTGCTCAAGCGGAAGCACCTCGACGTGGCCCGGGTCTGCCTGCCGATCGCCCTCGTCGTCGCCTTCCTGGGCTCGGGCCTCATGTTCGCCACCGGCGACCTCAGCAGCCGCCAGGTCGCCACCACGCAGCCGGCCAAGTTCGCCGGCATCCAGGGTCTCTACGAGACGACCGTCGGCGCGCCGATCACGATCTGGGCGCTGCCGCCCACCCAGGACCCGGCCGACGCGCCCCAGGGCCCCGCGATCCGGATCGCCGGCCTCCTCTCGTTCCTCTCCTTCGGCGACTGGAACGCACCGGTGACCGGCCTGTCGTCGTTCCCGGCGGACGAATGGCCGCCGATCAGCCTGAGCTTCCTCGCCTACCACAACATGTTCCTGCTCGGGTCCGTCATGCTGCTCGTCATGACCCTCGGCGCCTGGTTCCTGTGGCGCCGGACGATCGAGCAGCGGCGAACCTGGCTGAAGCTGGCGGTGCTGGCCACCCCCCTCCCCCTCATCGCCATCCAGCTCGGCTGGGCCACGGCGGAGATCGGGCGCCAGCCCTGGATCGTCTACGGCCTGATGCGCACGAAGGAAGGCACCTCGACCACCGTGCCGGCGGAGCAGGTGGCGCTCTCGCTCGCCCTCCTCGCCGGGCTGTACGTCGTCCTCGGCGCCCTGTGGCTCTACCTCGTGCGCAAGGAGCTGGGCCACGGCCCCGAGCCGGCCCCCCTCCCCGGCCCGGCCGAGGCGGCCGGCAGCGGCCCGCGGCCCGGCGCGAGCCCGGGGCCTGGCGCGAGCCCGGGGAGTGGCGTGAGCCTGGCTCCCGGCGCGGACCCCGGTTCCGGCTCGGGCCCGGCCGGCAACACCCCCGGCGCGGCCTGACGGAGGCGATCGAGCGATGGCCGAGAACACCTTCCTCCAGGCCACCTGGTTCCTCCTGGTCGGCGTCCTCCTGGTCGGCTACGCGATCCTGGACGGCTTCGACCTGGGCGTCGGCATTCAGCACCTGGTCACGGCCCGGACCGACAGGGAGCGGCGGATCCTGCTCAACTCGATCGGCCCGGTCTGGGACGGTAACGAAGTCTGGCTGATCACCGCCGGCGGGGCGCTCTTCGCGGCCTTCCCGAAGGTCTACGCCACGGCCTTCTCCGGCCTCTACCTGGCCCTGATCCTCGTCCTCGTCGCCCTCATCCTCCGGGCCGTGTCGATCGAGTTCCGGAGCAAGGAGCCCGGCCGCGGCTGGCGGACGACGTGGGACGTCACCTTCACCATCGGCTCGCTCCTGCCGGCGATCCTGTTCGGGGTCGCGATCGGCAACGTCATGCGGGGCCTGCCGCTCACTGCTGCGGGCGAGTACGGCGGTGACTTCCTCGGCCTGCTCTCGCCGTTCGCCCTCGTCGTCGGCCTGCTGTCGGCGTCGATGTTCCTCATGCAGGGCGGCGCCTGGCTCGTGGTCAAGACCGAAGGCGCCGTCCGCGAGCGGGCGCGCCGGGCGACGATGGCCGGCTGGCTGGGCACGGTCGTGCTCTGGCTCGGCGTCAGCGCCTGGTCGCGGGCCGAGGCGCCGGCGCTCTGGGACGCCTACGGCTTCGTCCTCGCCTGGGCCGCCCCGGCGGTGTTCGTCGTCCTGGCCGTCGCCGTCCCGGTCCTCCTCCGGGCCGGGCGCGACGGGCCGGCGTTCCTCGCCTCGTCGGGGATCGTGGCTGCGCTGGTGGCCACGCTCGGCATCGGGCTCTACCCGGCCCTCATCCCGGCCCGGGGCACGGGCGAGGCGCTGACGGCGCACAACGCCGCCTCGTCCGACCTGACCCTGACCGTGATGCTCGTCATCGCGGCCGTCGGGCTGCCGCTCGTCCTCGCCTACACGGCCTGGGTCTACCGGACGTTCCGGGGCAAGGTCCAGCTCGACGAGGAGCACGGCTACTAGGCGCGAGGCTCAGCCCAGGAAGTCGGCCGCGGTGCGCCGCACGATCTCAAGCAGCTGCGCCATCTCGGGCAGGGACACCCATTCCTGGGGTGCGTGGAAGTTGCCGCCGGCCGGACCCATCTCGATCGTGGGGATGCCGGCCGCCTGCATCAGGGCGGCATCGGTCCAGGCGTTGAGGCCGACCCGTTCGAGCGGCCGGCCGAGGACGGCGAGGGCGGCCCGATCCGCTGCCGCCAGGAGCGAGTCGTGGCCCCGGGCGCGGAACGGCTCGCGCTCCAGGCGGACGTTGACCTCGCCGCGGAAGTCGGGGAAGATCGCGCGCACCTCGCTGAACGTCTCCTCGATCTCGCGCACGCGGTCGGCCAGCCGCTCCCCCGGCTGTGTCCCGATCTCGATCCCCAGGACCGCCGAGGCGGGATAGGTGGCGTAGTCGGTCCCACCCCGGATCGTCGAGGTGTGAAAGACGGTGCGGCCGTTGAACGGGACCGGGCCGGCCTGATAGACCTCGACGTCGCGCCGGTGCAGGCCACGGACCACCTCGGCCATCCGGACGATGGCGTCGATTCCCGCCTCCGGGTTCGAGCCGTGGGCCGGCCGCCCGTAGACCACGACATCGATCCAGCCGAAGCCCTGGTGCTCGACGATGACCTCGCCGGCGTGCTCAGGCTCGAGGACGATGGCCGCGTCCATCGGGTGGCGCCTGACGAGATCCTCGGTCCCGATCGACGCGCCCTCCTCGTCGACGGTCAGGGCGACCAGGAGGTCGCCCTGGAGCCGAGACCCCTCGGTGGCCAGGTCGCGCAGGGCGAGCAGGGCGATCGTGCAGCACGACTTGTCATCGGCCGCGCCCAGGCCGACGAGGCGGTCACCGTCGCGGACCGGCATAAGCGCGGTCTCGCGCCAGTTCGCATACCCGACCGTGTCGCTGTGGGCGTTGAGACAGAGAGTCGGGCCGCCCCCGGAGCCGCGCAGCCGGGCGATGAGGTTCGGACGGCCGGGAGCGACCTCGTCGAGAGTCAGCTCGACCGGCAGATCGCGCAGCCAGTCGACGGCGAAGGCGGCGATCCGGGCCTCGCCGGCGCCGTCCGGGATGAGCCAGGGCGTGACCGACTCGATCCGGACGAGACCGGCCAGCAGTTCCTCGATGCGGCCCGGGTCCGTGGCCATGGTCAGGGCACCTCCTCGGTGGCGAAATGGCAGGCCGCGTCGTGGCCAGCCTCGACGGGCTGGAGGATCGGGTCAGGGGTCATGCAGGCCTCCGGCCCGCAGGCCGCGACGATGAGCGCGAGGCAGGCGGCGAGGGCGATCCCCCGCGGCCCGAGTGCCAGGATTGACAGCGCGCGCATCGGGTCACCCTCCTCCGGGTCCCGGGACTACGAGTCCCGTGCGGTCAGGATGTCTCGCGTGGCCGAGACGGCCGATTCGAAGGCCGCCAGCGTCTCGTCGATGTCCGCCCGGGTGTGGACGGTCGAGACGAACCAGAGCTCGATGTTGCTGGGATGGACCATGACGCCCCGTTCGTGGAGCGCCCGCGCCAGCGCCGCGTACTTGGGCGAGTTGAGGTGGCGGGCGGCATCACGATAGTCCTGGACGGGCGTCTCGCTGAACCAGAACTGGAACATCGGGCCGACGCCCTGCATCGCCACCGGGATGCCGGCCCGGTCGAGAATCCCGGTCATCCCCTCCATGAGCCGGTCGGACAGGGCGAACAGCCGCTCGTGGGTGCCCGGCTGGGCCAGCACGTCGAGCGAGGCCGAGGCGGCCGCCACGGCCACCGTGTTGGCGTTGTAGGTGCCGGCGTGGAGGACCGCCCCGTCCGACACCTGGTCCATGATGTCGCGCCGGCCGCCGATGGCCGCGACCGGGAAGCCGCCGCCGAGCGCCTTTGCCATCGTCGTCAGGTCGGGGGTGACCCCGTACAGCTGCTGGGCGCCGCCGGGGGCGACCCGGAAGCCGGTGATGACCTCGTCGAAGATGAGGACGATCCCGTTCGCCGCGCTGATCTCGCGCAGGAACTCGAGGTAGCCGGGCTTGGGCGGGATGACGCCCGTGTTGCCCATGATCGGCTCGGTCAGGATCGCCGCGATCCGGTCCTTCTTCTCGGCCACGAGCTGCTCCACCGCGTCCTGGTCGTTCCAGGGCAGGACGGCGAGCGTCTGGCCGATGACCTCGGGGATGCCGGGGGAGCCGGGCAGGGCGACCGGCCGCTGACGCGGGCCGGCCTTGGCCAGGTCGGGGTGGTGGCTCCACTCCAGCTGGTCGGCCCAGCCGTGGTACTGGCCTTCGAAGCGGACGACCAGGTCGCGGCCGGTCCAGGCGCGGGCCAGGCGGGTGGCGTGGAGGACAACCTCGGTGCCGGAGTTGCCGAACCGGACGAGCTCCACCGAGGGGACGGTGGCGACGACCTTGCGGGCCGCCTCGGCCTCCCGGGCGTAGGGCAGGGCAAACATCGTCCCCACCTCGTGGATCGCCCTCGTGACCGCCTCGGTAACGACCGGGTGGGCATGGCCGTGGATCATCGGGCCGAGGGCGAGGAGGTAGTCGACGTAGCGGTTCCCGTCCACGTCCCAGAGGTAGGCGCCCCGGCCGTGATCGACGACCGGCGGGCCCGGAACCCAGCCGGCCTGGGGGCCACGAGCCCCGCTGTTCACCCCGCCGGCGATCACTTCCTGGGCCGCCTCATAGAGTGCCTCCGAACGGCCGGTCTGGTACTTCGTCATGGCTGCGCATCCTCCGGTTCCATGGACCCGGCCCGCCCGGGCGTGTTCACAGGAGCTCCAGCACGTCGACCCGAGCGGCCTCGTGCGCCCGGTCCCCGCCGCCTACCCGCCGCCGGCCGGCCACGCCGCTCCGGGCCAGGGCGAGCGCCAGTGACACCGCGCCGTGGACGACCGCGGCGCTCTCAAGGGCCGACGGCACCAGCCGCGGCGGGTACGGCAGGACGGTTCGCAGCCGCGCCGCGATCGGCTCGACCACGACCGCGCCGTTTGCGACCAGACCGCCGCCAAGCACGACGATCTCCGGGTCGAGGAGCGCAGCGACGCCGAGGACGAGATCGGCGAGCGCCTCGACCGCCTCGGCCACGACGGCCCGGGCGATCGGGTCGCCGTTCGCCGCCAGTTCGAAGACGCCCCGGGCATCGAGCCGCGCCGCCGAGTGCCCGTCGCCGGCCCGGACGTCCCGGCCCGACGCCGCCTCGGCATAGCGAAGGGGGATCGCCCGCCCCGACGCGCGAGCCTCCGTGCGCGAGCCGCCGAGGTAGGCGATCGCCCCGGCCGCCGACGACGCGCCGCGGAGCGGGCGGCCGTCGACGATGAGCCCCGCCCCCAGGCCGTAGCCGAGGGACAGGAAGGCCACGTCCCGGCACCCGCGAGCGGCGCCGGCCGTCGCCTCCCCGATGGCTGCCAGGAGGTCGTCGTTGTCGATGGCCACCGGCAGCCCAAGCCGGGCCCGGAGCAGGCCGCCAACCGGCTGGCCGGCGAAGCCGGGCAGGTCCGGCGACACGAGGACGCGGCCCCGCGCGTGATCGACAATGCCCGAGATCCCGGCGACGACGGCCAGGACGCGGCCGGCGGCGGCCGGTGTGGAGACGTCGGCGACGAGCCCGGCAAGGTCATCGACCAGTGCCTCTCCGTTGCCGGGGTCGCGCGCCGGGCGGGCCGCGCGGTCGCGGATCCGGCCCTCGAGGTCGGCACGCACGGCCCGGAGCATCGAGCCGCCAGCGTCGATCCCGACGACGAAAGCCGCGTCCGGGCGGAGCTCGACCAGCCGGGCCGGGCGGCCGGGGCCGCGCGCGGCCGCCGGGAACTCGCGGACGTAGCCGGCCTGGCGGAGCCGCCCGACTGCGCGCCCGACGGTGGCCGAGGACAGCCCGCTCGCCCGGGCGAGGTCCGTCCGAGCGAGCGGCCCCCGGGTCCGGAGCAGCTCGATGATCGCACCGTCGGCATCCACTGCCAGAGTTCCTCTCAGCGTGAACGGAATACTGCGCGCGGCTGGCTCGATCGTCAACCCCGCCGGTGTCGAGCGTGTTCTCGCCTATTGGCCGGGTTCGTATCGGGCTGTACCATATGGCCCGCTGGCGTCCCGACGATGGTGGAGCACGCGCGCGGCCCCGGCCGCCGGGCGACCCAAGACCGAGGTGATGGCATGGCAGACCTCTTCAACACCGTCTACGGGCGGGGGCTCGTCCGGGAGCTGAAGACCAGCGTCCATCGCCCGTACCTGGTGGTGACGATGGCGGACCTCTGGCCCCGGTTCGCCGGCGAGTTCGACGACGGCCTCGCCGGGCCGCTCCTGGTGGGCTCCCTCGAGCGCGACGAGCTCGACCGGACCATCGCCGGGCTGCCGCGCTGCGAGTCCGTCATCGGCCTGGGCGGGGGCCAGGCGCTCGACGTGGCCAAGTACGTCGCCTGGGCCCGCCGGCTGCCGCTCTTCCAGGTGCCGACGGTCATGTCGGTCAACGCCGCCTGGGCGCATCGGGCCGCGGTGCGGACCGGCGGCGTGGTCCGCTACGTCGCCTGGGCCGTCCCCGAGGCAGTGTACGTCGACTTCGACGTGATCCGGAGCGCGCCGGCGGAGATGAACCGCTCCGGCGTCGGCGACATCCTCTGCTACCACACCGGACACTGGGACTGGAGGATGGCCCGGGACCTCGGCCGGACGGAGCCGCAGTGGCCGTACGACGAGGCGCTCGTGGCCGAGGCGCAGGTCGCGCTCCGGCGGGTGATCGACCACGCCGACGACATCCACGAGGTCAACGACCGGGGCATCCGGGCCCTGGCCGAGTCGCTCCGCTGGGGAGGTGCCGCCTTCCACAACGCCGGCTGGAACCCCCGCCACATCGAGGGCGCCGAGCACTTCGTCTTCTACTCGCTCGAGTACCTCACCAACCGGCCCTTCGTCCACGGCCAGATCGTGTGCCTTGGCGTGCTCCTGATGAGCGCCCTCCAGGACAACGAGCCGGCGATGATCAAGGACGTGATCGAGCGGATCGGCGTCCCGTACCATCCGGAGCAGATGGGGGTCACCTGGGACCAGGTCGCCGAGGCGCTGCGGCAGCTCCCGGCGACTGTCGCCCGGGGCGGCCTCTGGCATACCGTGGCAAGCGAGCGGCCCGTCACGGACGAGTACATCGCGCGCATGCGCGAATGGCTCGCCTGAGCCAGGCCCGGATATGCGGCTCTGCCGGCCGGCCGGCCGGCACCGCGCAAGAGGAGGAGTGGAATGCGCGCTACCAAACGATTGACGGCGCTGGTCGTCGTCCTGGCCCTCGGGGCCGCGGCGTGTGCCGGCCAGGGTGGATCCCCCTCCCCGACCGCCGCACCGAGCGCGGTACCCTCGACGGCAGCGTTCGACTGGAACGCCTACAGCGGCACGGAGATCACCTTCCTGGCCAACCAGCACCCCTGGACGGACGGCATGATGAAGGTGGTCGACCAGTTCACCGCCGACACCGGGATCAAGGTCAACGTCCAGCCCTTCGCCGAGGACCTCTACTTCGACAAGATGGAGCAGGCCGTCCGGGCGGCTCAGGGCACGGCCGACGTCTACTTCTTCCCGATGGACTCGACCGGCTATTCGCAGTTCACGGCCAACGCCGTCGAGCCGCTGACCCCGTACCTGAACGACCCGACGAAGACCGCGCCGGACTATGACTTCGCCGACTTCCCGGCGGGCTTCCTCGGGGGCGGCACCTACCCGCCCGGTGACGCCAGCGCCCAGGTGTACGGCATCCCGATCTCCTTCGAGACGTACATCCTGTTCTACAACAAGGACCTGGTGAGCCAGGAGCCGGCGACGTTCGACGAGCTGATCGCCAGCGCCCAGGCGATCACCAAGGACAAGGGCGGCCAGGGCATCTCCGGGTCGGTCATGCGCGGGATCGACTCCGACACGATCATGGACACCCTGACGGGGGTCGTCTGGAACGTCTGGGGCGCAGCCGACGCGCCGGCGCCCTACGGCCTGTGGTTCGACGGCGGCTGGGACAAGCCGCGGCTGACCGACGCCAAGGTCTGCCAGGGCCTGGCCAACTACGGGAAGCTGCTGGCCGCCGGCCCGTCGAACAAGTTCTCCATCGACTGGAACGACGCGAACACGCTGTTCTCGCAGGGCAAGGCCGCCTACTTCATCGACGCCAGCCTGTTCGGCCCGAGCTACGAGGACCCCAGCCAATCGCAGGTGGCCGGCAAGGTCGGCTACGCTGTGCTCCCCCCGGCGACCGCCGGTGGCGACTCCTTCACCGGCCACTGGCTGTGGGGCCTGGCCATCCCCAAGAACTCCACCAAGAAGGACGCGGCCTGGTACTTCATCCAGTGGATGACGAACAAGGCCAACACCGCCCAGATCGGGACGGCCACTGGCGGGGCGCCGCGCCTGTCGTCCTACAGCGACCCGGTCTACACCGCCAGCCTCAACCCCGACTACGTGGCCACGGTCAACAAGGCGATGCAGACCTCGCGCTCGACCGTCGTCTTCAAGGAAGGCTGGAAGGAGGGCGCGCTCGCTGTCGTCGGCGTAGAGCAGGCGATCGCCAAGGGTACGGACCCGACCGCCGCCTGTGCGGCCGGCAACCCCAAGCTCCTGGCCGCCGTCAACAAGTGATCGTCCGGAGGCGCGTCGGCGCCGACCGCGCCTCCAGCACCGCCGGCCGGCCGCGGATCCCGCGGCCGGCCGGTACACACCCGGGCGGGGCGCGTTGACCGCGGTCGCCGGGCACGCCCCGGCCGTGAGCCTGCCGCCGGCGCGGCGCAGTCGCCCGTACCGCGGCGGACGGTTCGTCGTCCCCCTCGTGCTCGTCCTGGGGCTGACCTCGCTCTACCCGACGCTCTACTCGCTCTACATGTCCCTGTTCGACTGGAACTGGGGACAGCGCTTCAACTACGTCGGGCTGACGAACTACCAGGACCTGCTGTCCCCGGCCACGGCCGTCGGCGCCCGGTTCATCGGGGCGCTCGGGAACACGTTCGTGTTCGCCGCAGGGGCGGTTACGGTCGAGCTCCTGCTCGGCCTGGGCCTGGCCGTCGTCGTCAACCGGCTCGGATTCGGCACAGGGATCATCCGGACGCTGCTGCTCGTGCCCCTGATGATCTCGGGGATCGTCGCCGCCCTGATGTGGAAGGTCATCCTGGACCCGACGGTCGGCTTCGCCGGCTTCCTGCTGGGCTCGCTCGGCCTGCCCCGGCTCGGCTTCCTCGGCGACCCGTCCCAGATGATGGCCTCGATCATCGCCATCGACACCTGGTGGCAGACGGCCTTCGTGTTCATCGTCCTCTCCGCCGGCCTGCGGGCCCTCCCGCTCGAGCCGTTCGAGGCGGCCGAGGTCGACGGAGCCAGCGCCTGGCAGCGCTTCCGCTATGTGACCCTGCCGCTCCTCCGCCCCCTCATCCTGATCGTCCTCATGTTCCGGACGATCGACTGCCTCAAGGTCTTCGCCATCATCTACGGCACGACCGGCGCCGCCAAGGAGACCGAGTCGGTCCAGGTGGCCTCCTACCTGGTCGCCTTCAAGGAAACCAACATGAGCCGCTCGATGACGATGATGGTCATCTTCTCGGTCATCGTCCTGGCAATCGTGGCCGTCTACCAGCGCCTCGGGGCGGGCCGAGGGAGCGACCTGTGAGCAGCCTCGGCGGGTCGCGGCGGCGGGGCCGCCAGGCGGGCTCGATCGCGGCCTACGGGATCGCCTTCGCCGCCCTGGTCCTGACGCTCTTCCCGCTCTACTGGCTGTTCATGATCTCGACCAAGGTCCCACGCGAGGCGTTCAAGACGCCGCCCGACTTCATCTACCTCCCCGACTTCAGCAAGTACGTGTCGATCTGGACAACGGGCACCTTCGCCCACGCCTTCCTCAACAGCGTGATCGTGATCCTCGGGGGGGTGACGATCGCGCTGCTGGTTGCCACGCCGGCCGCCTACGCCCTCATCCGGTTCCGGCTGCGCGGCTCGCGCTACCTCAAGCTCTGGCTGCTGCTGGCCTACACGACCCCCGAGTTCCTGTTCGTCATCCCGATGTACGTCGTGTACCAGCAGATCGGCCTGTATGACACCCAGATCGGGCTGATGCTCGTCTACCAGGTCTTCGCCGTGCCCTTCGCCGTGTGGCTCATCCAGGCCTTCTTCGGCGAAGTGCCGCGCGAGCTGGGCGACGCGGCCCGGATCGACGGCTGCAGCGACGTCCAGACCCTGCTGCGGGTCTACGTCCCGCTGGCCGCCCCGGGCCTGGCGGCCACCGCCATCCTGGTCGGGATCAACATGTGGAACGAGGTGACGATCGCCCTGTCGCTCACCTTCGATGAGGCCCGGACGGTCACCATCGCCGTGGCCGGGTACCGTGGCTATGCTGCCCTCCGCTGGCAGGAGATGGCGGCCGCGGCCGTGACCGCGATCGTCCCGATGGTCATCTTCGCCGGCCTCGCTCAGCGGTACCTGGTGCGGGGCCTCACGTTCGGAGCGGTGAAATGAGCGAGACACTCGACCTCTCTGGCCGGCGGGCGCTGGTGACCGGCGCCGGCCGCGGCATCGGCAAGGGGATCGCGCTCCGGCTCGCCGGGGCAGGCGTGGACGTGGCCGTCAACGACCTCGACCCGGCCACCGCCGAGGCGACGGCCGCGGCGGTCCGGGCACTCGGCCGGCGGTCGGTGGCGATCCAGGGCGACCTGGCCCACACGGAGCAGGTCCACGCCGTGTGCGACCGGGCGGTCGACGCGCTGGGCGGGGTGGATATCCTGGTCAACAACGCCGGGATCTCCCTCTACCGGGCGATCGTCGACTGCACCGAGGAGGACTGGGACCGGCACGTCGACATCATGGCCAAGGCGACCTTCCTGACCATGCGCCGCCTCGCCCCGGCGATGATGGCCCGGGGCTGGGGCCGGATCGTGAACCTCGGCTCGTACGTCGCCCAGCTGAACACCGTCACCAAGTTCTTCGGGCCGTACTGCGCCGCCAAGTTCGCCATCGTCGGGCTGACCCAGGTGGCCGCCCAGGAGTTCGCCCCGCATGTCACGGTCAACGCCATCGGGCCCGGCGACGTCGCCACCGAGATGATGGAGCTGGAGTGGGTCCAGGAGGGCGAGCGGCGCGGCATCCCGGCGGCCGATGTCAAGGAGGAGTACCGCCGGCGCCTTATCCTGGGCGAGTTCGAGGGCCCGAACGACATCGCCGGCGGCGTGCTCTTCCTGTGCTCGCCGCTGGCCGACCACGTCACCGCCAGCCACCTGATCGTGAGCGGCGGTCTCCCATTCAAGAGCTGACGGCGACGGCCGTCGAGACGGACCCGGCTCCGAGCCGCGCCGGGCCCGGCTGAGAGGGGTCGCATGGACGCACTGGAGCGCCTGTTCAGGGTCCGCAAGCCGGTCATCGCCATGCTCCATTTCCCGGGCCTGCCGGGCCGGCCGTGGCACGATCGCCCGGCCGGGATGCGCCGGGCGGTGGACGTCGTCGGCCCGGACCTGGAGGCTCTCCAGGCGGCGGGGGTCGACGGCGTGCTGTTCTGCAACGAGGCGGACATCCCCTACCAGCTCAAGGTTGGGCCGGAGATCCCGGCAGCGATGGCCGCCGTGATCGGCGAGCTCCGCTCGTCGGTCCGCGTCCCGTTCGGCGTCAACGTCCTCTGGGACGCCATCGCCAGCCTCGCCCTGGCCCGGGCGACGGGTGCCCGGTTCATCCGCGAGGTGCTGACCGGGGTCTACGAGAGCGACCTCGGGATGCTCGAGCCCCGGATCGGCGAGATCGCCGGCTACCGGAGCGCGATCGGGGCCGACGACGTGGCCCTGTTCGACAACATCCAGCCCGAGTTCGCCAGCCCCGTCGGGCGCCGGACGGTCGCCGACAGGGCCAGGGGGGCGGCCTTCCTGGGCGTCGACGCGATCCTCATCAGCGGCCCGGCCGCCGGCGTGTCGTTCGAGATGAGCGACCTGGCCGCAACGAAGGAGGCGGTCCCGGCCATGCCGGTCATCGCCAACACCGGCGTCCGGGCCGAGCGGATCGCGGAGATCTTCCGGGTGGCCGACGGCGCGATCGTGGGCACGAGCCTCAAGGTGGACGGGGTGACGTGGAACCCCGTGGATCCCGACCGCGCGATGCGCCTGATGGACGCCGCCCGCGCCGCACGCGGCGGGCAGGGCTGACGGCAATGGCGCGGCCGGCCGTGACGGCGCCGGCACCACCGCGACGGGGCGTTCGCCGCGACCGGGGACCGCGCGATGCCGCGTGGCGCGAGGCGTTGCTCGCCATCGACGTCGGCACGTCGGGAGCCCGGGCGGCGGCTTTCGACCTCGAGGGGAACCGGCGGCTCGAGGTCAGGCGGGCGTACCCGACGCGCTCGCCCGCCCGCGGCCGGGCCGAGCAGGACCCGGCCGACTGGCAGCGCGCCTCGCTGGCGGCGCTGGCCGCGCTCGTCCGCGCCCTCGGCCCGCGGCACCGCGTCCTCGGGATCGGCCTGACCGGCCAGTGCCCGTCCATCTGCCTGCTCGACGGGCGCGACCGCTTTCTCGGCCCGGGGCTGATCTACCGCGACAACCGGGCGACCGCGGAGGCGGCCGCGATCCGCGAGCGGTTCGGCGACGCGGCGATCCACCGGCGGACCGGGCACCTGCCGGCCGCCTTCCACATCGCGCCCAAGCTGATGTGGCTCCGCGACCACGAGCCGGAGCGCCTCCGGGCGACTGCCCGCGTGCTCCAGCCGCGCGACCTCGTCGCGCTCGCCCTCACCGGCGAGGCGGCGACGGATGGCAGCCACGCGGCCGCGACCCTCGTCTATGGCCTGGTCGAGCGGCGCTGGGACGAGTGGCTCATCGACGCGCTGAACCTCCCTCAGGGGCTCTTCCCGCCGGTCCGGCCCGCGTGGGAACCCCTCGGGACGCTCCGCCCATCCATCGCCCGCCGGCTCGGCCTGCCGGCCTCGACCCCGGTCGTCCTCGGCGGCGCCGACTCGCAGGCCTGCGCCCTCGGGGCCGGGGTCGTGGCCCCGGGACCGGTGAGCGAGATGGCCGGCTCGTCGACCTGCCTCAACGCGGCGGTCCTGGCACCGTTGCACGAGCTCCTCGTCACCCACTACCCGCACGTGGTCCCCGGGGTGTACACGACGGAGACAGGGATCAACACGACCGGCGCCGCGATCGCCTGGTTCGCCGGGCTGGCGTACGGCGGCCGGTCGGGGCGGGCCGGGTCTGCCGACTTCGCGCGGCTCGACGCAGAGGCGGCGTCGGTCGGGCCGGGCGCCGACGGCGTCCTTGCAGTCCCGGTCCTGGCCGACGGGGAGCGGACCGACCCGGGGCTGCGCGCCGCCTTCACCGGCCTGTCGCTCCGGCACGGGCGGGCGGCGATGGCCCGGGCACTGCTGGAGGGCGTGGCCTTCGCCATGCGCGACCAGCTCGAGCTGCTCAGCCGGGGTGGAGCGAGCGCGACCGAGCTGCGCGTCTCCGGGGGCGATACTCGCCTCTCGACCTGGAACCGGGTGAAGGCCGACGTGACCGGGTGCCGGGTGATCACGATCCCCGGCGACGCCGCGGTCACCGGGGTGGCGATGCTGGCCGGTCTCGGCTCGGGCACCTACCGCGACCTCGCGGAGGCCATCGCGCGGTGCGTGCATCCCGAGCCCGCGATCGAGCCCGAGCGGCGGCTGGCCGCGGCCTACGACGAGCGGTTCCGCGCCTATCGCGAGCTCGTGGCCTCGGCCGCAGTCCGCCGGGACGACGGGCCCGAGGCGTAGGGGCGCGTGGACGGGATCGATCCGGCGCTCCTGGAGCGCGCCCTCGATCCGCCGATCGTGGTCGGGGCGGGCCGCCTCGTCGGCGAGCTCGCGGCGCTCGACGGGCCGTGGGCGCTCGTCACCCAGGCAGAGCCGCTCGCCCTCCTGCCGCCCGGGCTGATCGGTCGCGCCGCGGCCGTCCGGACGGTCGACTCGCTCGCCGCGGCCGACCTCGAGGCGCTGGCGGACGGCCTGACGCCGGGGACGCGGTGGGTCGTCGGGATCGGGGGAGGAATGGCGCTCGACGCCGCCAAGTGGTGCGCCTGGCGCCGGGGCACCCGTCTCCTCCTCGCGCCGGGGATCGTCAGCGTCGACGCCATGGTCACCAACACCGTGGCCGTGCGCGAGGGCGGGGGCGTCGTCTACCGGGGCTTCGTCGTGGCCGACCGCATCGTGGTCGATCCCGACCTCATCGGCAGGGCCCCGGCGCGCCTCAACCGGGCCGGGGTCGGCGATCTGCTGTCGATCCACAGCGGGCTCGCTGACTGGCGCCTGGGCGCCGCGGCCGGCTCCATCGCCTTCGATGACGAGGTCGCGGGCGCGGCGGCAGCCGTCCTCGGCCGGGTCGAGGCGGTCGCCCTGGAGATCGGCGCGGTCAGCGCGGCCGGCCTTGAGGAGATGGTCCGAGGCTACGCCCAGGTGAACGCCCTCTGCCTGCGGGTCGGCCACAGCGGCCCGGAGGAGGGATCGGAGCACTACTTCGGCTATCACCTCGAGCAGGTCACCGGCCGTTCCTTCATCCACGGGGAGCTCATCGGGCTGGGCACGGTCCTCATGGCCACCCTGCAGGAGAACGACCCTGCCCGCGCGGTCCGGATCCTCGACACCTGCCGGGTGGCCTGGCGGCCGGAGGAACAGGCGCTCGAGCGCGACGTGCTCGTCGACGCGCTCGCCGGCCTGCGAGCCTTCGTCCGGGCGCAGGGCCTCCCCCACTCCGTGATCGACGAGGCCGACCTGGCGCCCCTCTCAGCCGCGGCGCTCCTTGAGCGGGCGCTCGCGACCGGCCGGCCCGGGACCAGCCCGCCCGCGATTCGCCGGCCCGCGACCAGCCCGCCCGCGATCGGCCATGATGACGGCACGCCCAGCGGAGGAAGCGAGCGATGAACGTGACGACCCCCGACCCGGCCGCGCCCGCCGACATCCCCGCCGAGACGGTCGTCCGCTGGCACGCGGCGATCGCCGACGAGCTGCGCGAGGCGTTCGAGGCCGTGCTCCCGGGCAGTCGCTTCACGCTCGGCCCCAGGCTGGCGGCCTTCGAGTCCGAGTTCGCGGCCTACTGCGGGGCCCGCCACGGGATCGGGATCAGCAGCGGCACTGCGGCCCTCCACCTGGCCCTGCGCGCGCTCGGGGCCGGGCCGGGTGACGAGGTGATCACCGTCCCGAACACATACGTGGCCACGGTCTTCGCGATCACCTACGTCGGGGCCATCCCGGTGTTCGTCGATGTCGACCCGGTCAGCGCCAACATGGACCCAGCGAAAGTCGCCGCGGCCGTCACCGAGCGCACCAGGGCGATCCTCCCTGTTCACCTGTATGGCCAGTGCGCAGACGTCGATGCGATCCGGGCGGCAGCCCCGGGAATCCCGGTCCTCGAGGATGCGGCCCACGCCCACGGTGCGACCTACCGGGGACGCAGAGCAGGTTCCCTGGGCGAGCTCGCCGCCTTCTCCTTCTACCCCTCGAAGATCATGGGCGCGCTCGGCGACGGCGGGGCGATCACGACCAGCGACGACGAGCTCGACGCCCGCGTCCGCCAGCTGCGCTACATGGGCCAGCGGGGGATCAAGCACGAGCACCTGGTCCTCGGCTACCAGGAACGCCTCGACGAGCTCCAGGCCGCCTTCCTGAGCGTGAAGCTTCACCACCTGGAGGAGCAGATCGAGGGTCGCCGGCGCGTTGCCCTCCGCTACGGCGAGCTCCTCGCCGGTACGCCGGTCGAGACACCGGCGCACGACGTGACCGGCCGCCACGTCTACTACATGTACACGGTCCTGGTCCCGCGACGCGAGGAGCTGCGGGCCTACCTCGACGACCGGAGGATCAGGACCCAGCTGATCTACCCCCGGCTCGTGCCTGACCAGGGCGCCTACGCGACGAGCCCCTGGCGCGCCGTCGATCCGCTCGAGGTCGCCCGCTCGCTCGTGCCCCGGCTCCTCTGCCTGCCCATGTTCGCCGAGCTGACCGACGCCGAGATCGAGCGGGTCGCCGGGGCGATCCGCGCCTTCTACAGGGTGGACTGAGTGATGCGCCTGGTCGTTCTCGGGGGGAGTGGCAGCTCGACACCTGAGCTGTTCGACGCCCTCGAGGCGTGGCCGGGTGGCATCGAGCGCCGGCCCGAGCTCGAGGTCGTCCTGGTCGGGCGCAGCGCGGACAAGCTGGAGCTCGTGGCCGCCGAGTGCCGGCGGCGGGTCCAGGTGCCGGGTCCGCCAATCGCCGTCGGGACGGCGACCGACCGCCGCGCGGCCCTCGACGGGGCGGACGTCGTCCTCAACCAGGTCCGCGTCGGAGGGCTCGCCGCCCGCATCTTCGACGAGTCGTTCCCCTGGGCCTTCGACCTGCCGGGCGAGGAGACGCTCGGTCCCGGCGGCTTCGCCAACGCCCTCCGGACCATCCCGGCCCTGCGCTCGACCTGGGACGACGTCGCGGCCGCGGCGCCAGACGCGCTCGTGGTCAACCTCACCAACCCGGCCGGGATCGTACAGGGGGCGGCCGAGCGCGAGTGGCGTCTCCGGGTCGTCTCGGTGTGCGACAGCCCGGCCACCTTCGCCGGGGCGATCGCGACCCGTCTCGGGCGGCCGGTCGAGCGGGTAGCGCGCCGCTACGTCGGGCTCAATCACTGCGGCTGGTATGTCCCGGAGGACCCCGCCGAGATCGACCTGATCGCCGATCTCGCCTCGGGCATGGATCCCTCGATCGCCCGGCTCCACGGCGCTCTCCCGGCGCCGTACGTCCGCTACTACGTCGTCCCCGACCGGATCCTGGCCGGGCAGCGCGGCAGGGAGACCCGGGCCCAGGTGCTCCAGCGGCTCGACGCCGAGCTCCTCGCGGCCTTCGCGGCGCGGCGCGGCGACGAGGCGCCCCGGCGCGGGGCGGCCTGGTATCGCCTCGGCGTCGTGCCGCTGGTCGACGCCTGGGTCCACGGCTCCGAGGCGCCGATCGTGCTCGGGGTCCGCAACGACGGGTGCCTGCCCGAGGTGCCCGACCCGGCGATCCTCGAGCTGCCCCACGTCGCCCCGCAGCCGGGCCTGCTCGTGCCGCTCGCTCCCCCGCCGCGGCCGAGCCTGCCTGCCCTCATCCTGGCCGAGCACGGCAGGTACGAGGCGCTGACCGTCGATGCCCTCGTGCCCGGTGCTCCCCCCGAGGCCCGCCTCCGGGCGCTCCTGGCCAACCCGCTCGTCCGCGATCTCGACCGGGCGATGGGCCTGCTCCGCCTGATCGACGAGCGGTCGCCGGGCGGCTGAGCGGGCGACGATGGACCTCGTCGGTGCGATCGACGTCGGGGCGAGCAAGACCCTGGTAACGGTCCGGCCAGTCGCCTTCTCAGCCTGGGAGCCCCGCTTCCCGACGGTCTGCAGCCCGACGCCGGCCACGCCCGACGCCCTCGTCGGCGCACTCGAGGCGTCGCTCGCACGGCTCGCGGCGATGGCCGGCGGCCGGATCGTCGCCGCCGGCTGCGGGACCCCCGGGCCACTCGATCCCGACCGCGGCGTGATCATCCACTCGCCCAACCAGGGCTGGCGGGACGTCCCGCTCGGTCCGCTCCTCGAGGGGCGCCTCGGCGTGCCGGTGCGCCTCGGCGATGACGCCAACACGGGCGCGCTCGGCGAGGCGATCCTCGGGGCCGGCCGCGGCGCCGACCCGGTCGTCTACGTCACCGTGAGCACCGGCATCGGCTCGGGGATCGTCGCCGCCGGTCACTTCCTGCGCGGCGCGCACGACTCGGCCGGGGAGATCGGGCACCTGGTCATCGACCCGGCCGGGATCCGCTGCGGCTGCGGGCGCCGGGGCTGCATCGAGACGCTCGCCGCCGGCGGGGGCATCGAACGCCGGGCCCGGGCGGCCTGGGCTCGGGCCGGGTCGGACCGGGCGGCCTGGGCTCGGGCCGGGTCGGACCGGGCGGCCACGCCGCTGACGGCCGAAGCGGTGTTCCGGGCCGCCCGGGCCGGCGACGCCGTCGCCCGGCGGATCGTGGACGAGGCTGTCGACGCGCTTGCCCAGGCGTTCGCCGTCGTCGTGGCCATGATCGACCCCGAACGGATCGTGGTCGGGGGCGCGGTCGGCCTCGGCCAGCGCGGCTACATCCGTCGCGCCGCGAGCCGTGCCCGGCAGCGCTGCCTCCCGGAGTCGCGGACGCGACTGGATGTCGTGCCCGCCGGGCTCGGGCGCGAGTCCGTCCTCGCCGGCGCAGCCGTAATGGCGGCTCGAGCGCGCGAGGCTGCGACCTGAGGCCGAGTCCCGGAAGGAGGCCCGACGCCGGGTCACGCATGGCCGGCGTCCCCGCGGCCAGGGTACGGCGGGCGACTCGGGCACCCCGCCGGGCGGCGTCGCCACGCTCGGACCGGCACCCTTCGCCGCGGCCGGATGGCCGCGGCGAACCGCAGCTCAAGCGTAGTGGGCTTATCCAGGAGAGCCCGGCCGCGGCGAGCCGCAGCTCAAGCGTAGTGGGCTTGGGCAGGAGAAACCTGCCGGCCGCCCGGCGCGAAACCGCGGGCCGGCTGGGCGCCCAGCGAGCATCCGCCCACGCCGCCCTGTCAGGCCGGTCGGTCCTCCTGGTCCTCGACGTCGATCCAGACGAGGCGCAGCGCCCGCGGGTCAGTCGCCTCGACGAAGTGGAGCCGGGCGCCCTCGACGAGCGTGCCCCGGGCCGCCTCCTTGACGTGGAAGGCGACCGCCTCCTGCGTCGCCCCGGAATCCTCGCCGATCTCGAGGTGGAGGTCGGTGATCCGCGCCGCGTCGACCTCGCGGGCACGCTCCAGGGCAACGGCGACGATCCGCTCGGCGATCCCCGGCTCGTGCATCAGCCCGGATCGTCCTCCCGGGAGCCGCTGATGGCAAGCACCGAGGGCGCGACCAGCCCGATCGCCGCCTCCACTGCGGCCGAGAGCCCCCGAAGTCGCAGTCCGCTCGGCCTCCACGCCTGCGACGACCAGCGGCGAGGGCAGGGTGGCACCGAGTGCCCGGTGTCGCCGACGTCAGGGCGTCGCTGCGTCGCCGGCCTCGTCCTCCACCTCGATCGAGACGAGACGAAGGTCGGTCGGCTCCTCGGTCTGCACGAGGTGGAGCACGGCTCCCTCGGCCGGGGTGCCGACCGCGTGCTGCTCCCAGTGGAAGCGAAGGGCATCCTCGGAGACGCCGGCCAGCACCCCGGCCTCGAGCTGAATCGAGGTGATCCGGAGCGCCCCGGCCTCCGCGGCCCGGGCGACGACGATGTCCAGGATCCGATCGGCGATGCCGGCTTCGTGCACGCGCGCCTCCGGGAGAGCAGACGAGTCGACCCGGAACGCCGGGCCGAACCTCCCGCCAGCGTAGCCGATCGCAGCCGGGATCGCCTCCACCGCTGCCCATGCCGGCCGGATCCCTGCCCGGGCGTGGGTCGTCAGGCCGGCAGGGCCGCCCCACCCTGGATGAGGGCCATCGCCCGTTCCACCACGACAGGGACCGCCGCCCCCACGGGAGCGGTCATCTCCCCGCCCACGGTCCTGTGGTCCCCGGCCTCGACAGCGACGAAGACCACGTCGGAAGGAACCTCCAGGCCGAGGGCGCGGGCCAGATCGAGCGCCTCCAGGAGGCCGATGTAGTGGGGCGAGCCGCCGCGAGGGCCGGCCAGGTCGCTCTCCTTCAGCTCGAGCACCGTGCCAGGGTCGGTTGCGCCGGTGACGACGGTGTCGACGACGATGAGCCGCGAGGCCCCCACCACTGCCTCGAGCAGGTACATGCCGGTGAGGGCGGTCTCCACGACCTCGACGGGCCCGACCCGCGGAAGCTCGAAGGCCCGCACCGTCAGCGCCGGGTCGAGTGACGGCCCGGGGGGCACTGGCGTGCCGGCCACGGCGAGGCGCCGGAGCAGCGAGCGCGCGGCGACAACGCCCAGGGCGTCATCGGAGATGAGCTCGTTGCCCAGGCAGAGCACCCGGGTGGGCCCCGCGCTGGTGCCGCCCCCCGCGCTGGTGCCGCCCCCCGCGCTGGTGCCGCCCCCCGCGGCGCTGCCGCTACTCGCGATGGAGACTGCCATCGGAGTCGCGACGCAGCACCGACAGCGTCTCGCCGGCGGGCCCGCGCACCGCCACCATCAGTGGCATGCTCCCGGGGAGGGAGTGGGTGGCGCAGGCGTGGCAGGGGTCGTAGGCGCGGAAGGCCATCTCCACCTTGTTGAGGATGCCCTCGGACACCATCCCCTTCGAGATCAGCCCCTTGGCCGCCTTCTCCACGCTCATCGCGATTCGCGCCGAGTTGTTCTGGGTGGCCACGATCAGGTTGGCCTGCTCGATGATCCCGCGAGCGTCGGTGACGTAGTGGTGGTAGAGCGTGCCCCGCGGCGCCTCCACGACCCCGACGCCCTCGCGCGGCGTCGCGGTGGGCAGGGTGCGCACGTTGGGGTCGATGAGCTCCGGGTCGTCGGCCAGCTCCTTGAGCCGCTCCGCGGCGTAGAGCAGCTCCACGACCCGGGCCCAGTGGTTGGCCAGGGTGTGGTGCACCGGCTTGCCCCCGAGCGCGGAGTACAGCTCCTCGTAGGCCTCCTGGGCGAGGGGGGTGGCCATGCCGTCGGCGGCGTTGAGCCGGGCCAGCGGAGCGACCGAGTAGATGCCGCTCTCGGCACCGTCGGTGAAGCCGTGCCAGCCCAGCGGCTTCAGGTAGCAGAACTTGACGTAGGACCAGGGCTCGACATGCTCCGCCACGTAGTCGAGGTAGTCGGCGGCCGGGAAGGCGGCCCATTCGCGGCCCTCGGGAGAGACGACGCGGATCCGCCCATCGTAGAAGTTGGGCCGATTCTGCTCGTCCATGAGGCCCATGTAGTAGGTGCGGTGGGTGAAGGCGTCGGAGACGATGAGGTCGACGTAGGCCGGGTTGGCCAGCACCACCGAGCGGAAGACGTCCAGGGTGAAACGGGCGAAGTCCACCGCGTCGGCGGCCGTCTCCCTGATCTGGGCCTGCTCCTCCGCGGTGACCCGCTTGGCCACGCCGCCGGGAAGGCCGAGGACGGGGTGGATGATCTTGCCACCCGTCAGGGTGATGATCTCCCGGAGGCGGCGCCGCATGGCGATCACCCGCAGCCCGGCCTCCTGGCCCACGGTGGCGATGACGCCGAGGATGTTGCGCTGGGCGGCCGGCGCCTCGGGGCCGACGACGAAGTCGGGGCCGCCGAGGAAGTAGAAGTGCAGGGCGTGGTCCTCGACCATGAACGCCGAGTAGACCAGTTCCCGGATCTTCTTCGCCGCCGGCGGGGGGTCGACCTTGTAGAGGGCGTCGAGCGCCTTGGTGGCCGCCATGTGGTGCGCCGTGGGGCACACCCCGCAGATGCGCGAGGTGATCTGCGGCATGTCCTCGGCGGGGCGGCCCTCGGCGAACTTCTCGAAGCCGCGCAGCTCCGGGATCTGGAAGTAGGCCCGCTCCACGTCCCCCGCTTCGTCGAGGAAGATGTCGATCTTGCCGTGCCCCTCGAGGCGGGTGATGGGATCGATGGTGAGGCGGCGGCGGGCATAGGCGGCCTGGGCCCCCTGGGAGCCCCGGCGCCACGCCTCCTGGCTGGCTATCTCGTCGGACATGTGTCAGGGCTCCTCAGGCATCGACGGGGGTTGTCGTGCGCCGGCGCAGCAACGAGCCGGCCAGGCCGTAGCGATAGAAGGTGCCGATGGGGTCGGGGATGCTGTCGAGGGCGTTCTCGATGGCCGCGTCGTCGACAGCCGAGAGCATCGAGGCCACGGCCGACAGGTACTTGCCGCCCTGGTCGCGCACCCTGCTGGTGGGGCCGAAGCAGCCGGTGCAGGGCATGTTGCCCCTGATGCACAGCGCGCCGCATCCGGCGCGGGTGGCCGGTCCCATGCAGAGCAGCCCCTGAGCCAGCAGGCAGGTGCCCTCATCGATGAGGATCTCGTGGGGCCGCCGGAAGCGCTCCAGGCTCAGGTCCTGCGGCTTGGTGTCCAGGCGGGGGCACTCCTCGCACAGGGCGATGTCCGGCGCCAGCACCGTCCCCGCCGGGGGCAGGTCGCCGCTCAGCAGGGTCTGCACCGCGCCGGCGATCACGTTCGGGGTGGGGGCGCAGCCCGGGATGTAGTAGTCCACCGAGGTGACCTGGTCGAGGGCCCGGACCGTGTCGTAGAAGCCGGGGAGGGTAACCCAGTCGCCGTTGTGCGGCGTGGCCACCTGGGGCATCACCCCGTCGGGGTTGACCGTCGAGGGGGTCGTGCGGTAGACGGTGGAGAAGATGGCTTCCCGGTCCCACAGGTTGGCCAGGGAAGGGATGCCGCCCAGGTGGGCGCAGGAGCCGAAGGCCACCAGCACCTTCGCCTTGCGCCGCAGCAGGTGGGCCATCTCCTCCTGCTCGGTGGTGCGGATCGCCCCGTTCACGAAGGCGGCCAGGATGGACCCGTCCTCCATGGCCTCCACGTCGGCCTTCTTGAAGTCCAGGGCCACCGGCCAGAACACGATGTCCACCGCGGCCACCACGTCGAGGATCTTCTCGGCGAGGTCCACGACCGCCTCCTCGCAGCCTCCGCAGGAGGAGCACCAGTAGAAGGCGACTTTGGGCTTGTCGCTCATGCCGTCACCTCCGCCAGGTCGGCGACTTCGGGGAATCCCTCGGCCGGCACCTCGAGGTGCAGCGGCCCCAGCGCCTTCAGGCGCGCCGTCATGTCGTTCATCACGTCGCGCAGCTTGTCGGCCTCGGCCGCCGAGATCCACTCGAGGCGGATCCGCTCCTCCTCGACCCCCATGCCCACCAGGACCCGCCGCAGCAGCCGGAAGCGGCGCAACGCCTTGTGGTTGCCCGACAGGTAGTGGCAGTCGCCGAAATGGCAGCCGCCGACGAGCACCCCGTCGGCGCCATTGGCGAACGCCTCCATGACGAACTGGGGATCGACCCGGCCGGAGCACATCACCCGGATGACCCGCGCGTTGGGCGCGTACTTCATGCGGGAGGTGCCGGCCAGGTCGGCCGCCAGGTAGGTGCACCAGTTGCAGAAGAAGGCGACGATCTTCGGCTCCCAGCCGTCGGCGGCGCTCTCCTGCGGCTTGTCGGTCGGCTCAGGCATGGGCCAGCACCCCCAGGATCTCCTCGTAGATCTCATCGTCCTCGAACAGGTTCTGCCGGATGGACCCGGACGGGCAGGCGGCCACACAGGTGCCGCAGCCCTTGCAGAGCATCGGGTTGATCTCGGCCTTCCCGTCCACCCGGGTGATGGCGGTGTAGGGACAGAGCGGGATGCAGGTCATGCACCCCGAGCAGTCCTCACGCACCACGTAGGCGGTGGTCGGCTCCATCTCCACGTAGCCCCGATCGACCAGGGCCAGCCCCTCGGCGGCGGCGGCCCCGGCCTGGGCCACCGAGTCCGGGATGTCCTTGGGGCCCTGGCAGGCGCCGGCCAGGAAGATGCCGTCGGTGAACGTGCTCACCGGGGCCAGCTTGGGGTGGCGTTCCATGAAGAACCCACCCGCGGAGCAGGTGATGTTGAAGGTCCGGCGCACCGCGTCGGCATCAGCCTGGGGCTCGAGGCCGGTGGCCAGGACCACCATGTCCACCGGGATCTTGCGCACCCGGCCGAGCAGCGTGTCCTCGGCCTGGAGGATCACCCTCCCGGTGCTGCCGGCCTCCGGATAGACGTCAGCCACCTTGCCCCGGATGAAGTGGACCCCCTCCTCGGCGACCCGGTTGTAGAACTCCTCCATGCCCTTCCCGGGGGCCCGGATGTCGATGTAGAAGTTGTAGATCTCCGCCCCGGTCCTCTCCTTGATCAGGTGGGCCAGCTTCAGGGAGTACATGCAGCACACCCGGGAGCAGTATTCGTTGGTGTTGACATCCCGGCTGCCGATGCAGTGGATGATCCCCACCGTCTCCGGGGTGCGCCCGTCGCGCAGGGTGACGTGCCCCTCGGTCGGCCCCGACGAGTTCACCAGCCGCTCCAGCTCCAGGGCGGTGTACACGTTCGGGTAGACCCCGTAGCCGTACGACGGGGTCCGCTTGGGGTCGAAGGTCTTGAAGCCGGTAGCGAGGATCACCGCGCCCACCTCGACCGTGTCGAAGGTCTCGGTCTGGGTGAAGTCGATGGCATTGCGGTCGGCACAGACCTCGACGCAGGTCTTCTTGCAGCGGCCGGACTTGAACTCGATACAGGCGTCCTGGTCGATGACCACGACCTGCGGCACGGCCTGGGGGAAGGGGATGTAGACGGGTTTGCGCATGTTCAGGCCGAGGTTGAACTCGTCGGGCGTCTTGCCCACCTTGTAGACGCAGGCCTCGATGCACTCCAGGCAGCCCACGCAGGCGTCCTCGACGATGAAGCGGGGCCTGTGGCGCACCGTCACCCTGAAGTCGCCCACGTAGCCATCGACCCTGTCGATCTCGGCCATCGTCCACAGGGTGATGTTGGGATTGGAGCGCACCTCGGTCATCTTCGGGGTGAGGATGCAGGCGGCACAGTCGAGGGTGGGGAAGGTCTTGTCGAACTGGGCCATGTGGCCGCCGATGGACGGCTCCCGCTCCACCAGGTAGACGTGCTTGCCGGCGTTGGCCATGGTCAGGGCGGCGTGGATGCCGGCGATGCCCCCGCCCACCACCATCACCGTCTGGTTGATCGCGACCCGCGCCCGCTCGAGCGGCTTATGGAACCGCACCCGGTGGACCGCCGCCCGGACGAGGTCTTTGGCCTTGAGGGTTGCCTCGGCGATGTCGGTGTGCACCCACGAGTCCTGCTCGCGGATGTTCACCATGTGAAAGTAGTAGGGGTTGATGCCCCCCTCGGCGGTGGCGCGGCGGAAGGTGGCCTCGTGCAGGTTGGGAGAGCAGGAGGCAACGACCACCCGCTCCAGGGCGTTGGCCCGGATGTCCTCCTTGATCAGCTCCTGGCCGGGGTCGGAGCACATGTACTTGTACGTCCGGGCGACCTTGACCCCGGGGAGGCCCTCGGCGAAGCTCCGCACCGCCTCGACGTCGACCGTCCCGGCGATGTTGGTGCCGCAGTGGCAGACGTACACTCCGATCTTCGGCTGGCCGTTGCCGCCCCTTTCGGCCGAACTCATGTGTCACTCCTCTGTGTCGCAGCCATGGCTTCCCGTGTCACGCCCCCGGCGTCCTGCGTCGCACCCATGGCTTCTTCCACCAGCTCCACGATATCTCGCACGGCGAGCGCCTCTTCCAGCCCGGTGGTCTTGAGGGCATCGCGGAACATCACCAGGTCCTTGGGACAGGCCACGACCAGGGTGCCCACCCCCTGGAGGGAGGCGGCCTCGCGCACCCGGCCCTCGGCGGGGCGCTCCTTGACCCCCGGGACGTCCTCCATCCAGATCCGGCCTCCGCCGGCCCCGCAGCAGAAGGCCCGCTCCCGGTTCCTCGGCATCTCCTCGAGGCGGACCCCCAGTGCATGCAGCACCCGGCGCGGTGCGTCGAACACGCGGCCGTAGCGGCCCAGGTAGCAGGGGTCGTGGTAGGTGACCGGGCCCTTCGGGGGGGTCTCCACCCGCAGCCGGCCACCGGCGAGCAGGGTGTCGAGCACCTCGGTGTGGTGGAGCACCGCCACCCCACCGCCATTCAGGCTGCCGTACTCCCGGCGCAGGGCGTGGTAGCTGTGCGGGTCGGTCGTGACGATCGTGCGGAACTGCGCCTTGGCGAGAGCCTGGAGGTTCTTGTCCCGCTGCATCTCGAAGAGGCCTTCCTCCCCGATGCGCCGGACGTCGGTGCCGGCGTTCTGCTCGGCCTCGTAGAGGATGCCGAAGTCGAGGCCGGCGGCATGGAAGACGCGGGCCGTGGCCAGGGTGACCGCCTGGACCCGCGGGTCGAACGACGCGTAGTCGCCCACGAACCACAGGTACTCGACCGGCTCCTTGCGGGCGTCCTTGACCTCGAAGGGCAGTTCCTTCGTCCAGCGTGCCCGGTTGCGCGGCGACTGGCCCAGCGAGTTGCCGTAGCGCATCACGCTGGTCAAGGTGTCCTGCACCCGATCGTCGATCTCGCCGCGGGCCACCAGGTCGCGGCGCATCTGGAGGATCAGCGGCAGGTGCTGGATGCCGAGGGGGCACACTTCGTCGCAGGCAAGGCACGAGGTGCAGGACCACAGCCAGCTGGCGGGAATGATCTCCCCGGCGAGAGCCGGGGCCATCGCTGCCGTCCCGGGGGCGGGACGCGGCCCGGGCAGGAGGCGCCGCGATGCGGTCTGGAGAGTCAGGATCAAGTCGCGCGGCGACAGGGGAAAGCCCCCCTCGGCGGCGGGGCACATCGCGTGGCAGCGGCCGCAGCGGATGCAGGCGTCGAGGTTGGCCAGCTCACCGCGGCTGAGGTCCTGGAGGCGGGCATAGCCCCCGCTCTCGCCGGGGATCGTCCTCGGGAACTCCCCGAGGCGGGCCGGTTTCACCGAGAGGCTGTACCAGCCGGCCAGCATGTGCCAGGCCTTGGAGTTGGGGATGAAGGCGATGAAGACGAGGGCGCTGAGGGCGTGGAAGACCCACAGGTAGGAGAAGGTGGCCTCGGCGCCGCTCGCCGTCGTCCCGGCATCTCCCAGCCACCCGCTCAGCACCCAGCCGGCGAACGAGGCGTCCTCGAAGGAGGGCTGGGTTGCCCGGATCCGCAATGCCTCGAGGAAGAACCCGCCGATGCCCACCACGAGGAGCAGCAGCAGGAAGACCCAATCCTCCCGCCGCGCGGCCGGCAACCGGGGGAAGAACTCGGTGTCGCTGCGAGGCTCAAGGCGCAGCTCCCGGGGCCGGAGCACTGCCCGCCGGAAGGCGAGCATCGCCAGCCCGGCGAGGAGGAGAAGACCCGAGAGGTCGGCCAGCCACGAGAAGACCAGGTAGAAGTCGCCCTTCAGGAAGGTCCACTCGGGGATCAGGGGATGGAGGATGTCGTTGTCCACCAGGACCAGGAGCGTGGCGACGAAGAGACCGCCGAAACCCCAGAACACGGCCAGGTGAGCCAGTCCGGCATACCAGTTGCCGCGCAGGATGGCGCGATTGGTGAAGATCCCCAGGAAGGCACCCGGGACCCGGCGCAGGGCTGGCCGGTTGGCCGGGTCCTTCCTCCCCGAGCGGTAGCGGCGCACCTTGCGAGCCATCGCCACGAAGAAGACCACCAGCGTGGCCGCGCTGACGACGTAGAAGGCGATGACCAGCCAGACGGGCAGGGTGTAGAAGACCGGCCGGGAGACCAGGTCCACAGCCAGGGCTGCCCACATCACCGCTTCTGCTCCTTCACCTTGTCGATCAGGGCCGGGACCACCTCAAGGAGGTCGGCGGCGGCCCCGTAGTGGGCGATGTTGAAGATCGGGGCGCCGGGGTCGGCGTTCACCGCGATGATCAGGGCCGAGTCCTTCATGCCCTCGACGTGCTCGGGTGCCCCGCTGATCCCCAGCGCCAGGTAGAGCCGCGGCTTCACCTGCATGCCCGACTTGCCCACCTGCCGGGTCACGGGCAGCCAGCCGAGGTCAATGGCCGGCCGCGAGCCCGAAACGGCGCCGCCGAGCACCTGGGCGAGCTCCTCGGCAAGGTCGAGGTTGGCCTCGCCCTGCAGGCCCCGGCCGACCGAGACGAGGACCTCCTGCTGGGTGATGTCGACGTCCCCGGCCGCCGGCTCCTCGTACCCCAGCAGTCGCACCCGCGCCGCCGCAGCGCCCTGGGCCGTTGCCCGCTCCACCTCGGGGCACCTGTCGGACCGCCCTTCATCAGCGCTGCGCGCCCCGGGCAGCACTCCCAGGACCACGGTCTCGCCACGGGGCAGCGCCCGAACCTCCATCTTCCCCCCGAAGACGAGGCACTGTGCCTCCAGGCTGCCGTCCACTACCTTGACGTCCGTGCAGAAGTTCGCCAGCGCCGCCCCCAGGCGCGCCGGCAGGAGGCCGACCAGATCCCAGCTGACGTTGGTGATCGGGACCAGGATGGCCCCTGGCCTGCGCTCGGCGGCGAGTCCAGCCAGCACTCTGCTGCCCTGCTCACCGATCGGTTCGGCGAGCCCGGGAGCGTCGACGTAGAGCACCCGGTCGGCGGTGCCCAGCGAGGCAGCAAGGTGCTCCACCCCGCTGCCCAGAAGCACGGTCTCGAGGGGCATGCTCAGGCCGTCGGCGATCTGGCGGCCGAGAGCCAGCAGCTCGAAGGTGACATCCGACAGCTGTCCCCGCCACTGCTCGGCCAGAACCCAAACAGCTCCTGCCATGGCTTCTCCTAGAGCAGTCCGCGCCCGACCAGGATCTCGCAGATCCTGGCGGCGATCTCGTCCGGGTCACCCTCGATCATCTCGGCCCGCTCGGCCACGACCGGCTTCCTCATCTCGATGACGTCGAGCAGGGAAGCCTCGGCGCCGGCCACCGCCGGGATCGACTCGATCCTGCCCGACGCCATGGCCGCCCGCACCTTGGCGATCGGCACGTACCTGGGCGGCTTCTCGGCTCCCTGGATGCCGACCACGGCAGGAAGATCGAGCTCGAAGCTGCCCCGCACGCCGCCCGGGTACTCGCGGGAGCAGCGGGCCACCCCGGTGGCCGCATCCACGTCGACCCCGGTAACGATCCCCACGTAGGGCATCCCCAGCTGCTCCGCCACCATGGGCCCGACGAGACCGTCCAGGTCGTCGATGGCCTGGCAGCCGGTGAGGATCAGGTCCGCCGGGAGCAGGCCCTCGATCCCGGAGAGCGCGGCGGCGAGCACCGAGGCCAGGGCCCTCGACCCCAGGCCCTCCTCCAGGCCCGTCACCTTGACCGTCCGGTCGGCGCCCCGGGCCAGCGCCGTGTAGAGGACGTCGTCGACCTCTGGAGCCTCCGGAGCCACCGCGACCACCGTTCCCTGGTGGCGCTCCTTGAGGATCAGCGCCTGTTCGAGGGCGTTCTCATCGCGCTCGTTGACGATGAGCCGCAGGAACCCGCGGTCGAGAGAGGCACCGTCGGCGGCAACCTCCAGCTCCTCCACCACATCGGGCACCATCCTCAGCAGTACCAGGATCTTCATGGCGCCAGCCCATCCTCGTCGCTCGATCCTGCCATTCCGCAGCGGCCCTCAATCGGCTAGAGCTTCGGCGAGCAGCTCCATCACGTCCCGAACCACCATGCGGTCGTCATACCCAAGCACCTTCAGGGAGTCCTCGAAGCGCGGCACCTCGTAGGGGCACGACACCGCCAGCACGTCGGCGCCGGTGGCGGCAGCCTCCTCGACCCGGCGGTCGGAGAGGCGGGGATACCCCTTGGCCTTGTAGTAGGTGTCGAGCCACATCCCGCCCCCACCCCCGCCGCAGCAGATCGTGTTGTCCCGGTTGTGGGTCATCTCCACGAGGCTCACGCCGGGAAGTGCCTCGAGGATGCGTCGCGGCTCGTCGTGCATGTGGTTGTGGCGGCCGAGCACGCAGGAGTCGTGGTAGGTGACCCGGTAGCCGAGCTTCCGGGTCAGGCGCGGCCTGAGGGCGTCGAGGCGGGCCGCCAGGAACGGCGTGGTGTGGTCCACCGGCCGATCGAGCCCGAGAGACGGGTACAGGTACCTGAAAGCATCGAAGGCATGGGGATCCGAGGTGAGCAGGGAGGCGAACTCGTACTTCCTGAAGGTGGCCATGTTCTGCTCGCGGAGGGTGTCGAACAGGCCCTTCTCCCCGACGAGCCGGGCGCACTCCCCGGCGCACTTCTCCTCGGTGCCCAGGATGGCAAAGTCGACCCCGAGGGCAGCCAGGACCCGGGCCGTCGCCCGGGCGTTGTCCTGGCCACGCGGGTAGTAGGCCGCGTAGCACTCGACGATCCACAGGACGTCGACCGGCCGCCCCAGATCCTTCAGGATGGGAACCGGCACCCCGGCGCCGTCGACCCAGGCCGCCCGCTTGCGCGGCGACTCACCCATCGGGTTGCCATAGCGCAGCGTGTTGGAGAGCGCGCTCTGCAGCTCCGCCGGCACCTGGGGGAGCCGGAGCAGCACCTGCTCCTTGACCAGGGGCAGGAGGACATCGGTGAGGTGGAGCCCGCGCGGGCACTTGGCCCAGCAGGCGTAGCAGGTGACGCAGCTGAGCAGGTCGTCGCTGGCGATCACCTCCTCGATGAAGCCCTCGCGGAGCATGCCGATGAGGCGGCGCGGGGTGTTGCGCATGACGTCGCCGTAGGGGCAGGTGCCAGCGCAGATACCGCACTGGATGCAGCTCAGCAGCGGCCGGCCCTCCGGCGCGGCGAGGAGGCCGTCGAGCGTGAGGTCGGGGGTTTCCAGCACGGTCGCGGTCGCCATCGGTCACTCCCTCTCGTGGTCGCTCCAGCCCGGTTGCCACTCCCGCGGCTGGTCCAGGACTGGCCTGCCCCGCCGGGGCACACCCGGCCCGGATGGAGACGTCGCGAGCATCAGGGCCAGGGCGGCGACCGGCTCGCGGATGGCCTCGGTGGTCGAGTCAGCGCGGCGGCGAGGTGGGCGTCGCCCCGCGGCGTCCGGCACCCGCTCATCCGGCGGCCCCGACATGCTCGACCTCAGTCCCGTGCAGCGCGACATGGGTCCTCGTCTCGTCGTCGACGCAGAAGGTCATCTCGACGAGCCCCGGCTTGTGGCCGACCATCGAGCTGGACGACGAACTGGCGCGCCACGTGGCCTGCCTCCACGGGCCGGGGCGCCGAGATCGGACGTCTCGACCACCGTCGGGCTCCGCAGACGAGTCTTCCGCGCGCCGCGTGCCGGGCGCCAGTGCCGATGGGACCGGGCGGCCCGGGCCGAATCGCACAGGCAGGACCGATGGCCCGGGTGGGTCGCCAGCGAGGAGCTGCACCCGCCCCGAGCGCGGGGGCCCCGCGCTACGCACCTCTGGACGCCATTGCCGCCGTTGGCCGCTTGAGGACAGCCTCGGCCGACACCAGCTCCCGGCCGATCCCCAGTCGCTTGACTCCGACCCCGAGGGCCAGGCCCAGCAGCTGCGTGAAGTAGAGGACGGGCATGGCGTAGTTGGTCCCGTAGGCGTGGTTCACCTCGCCCTGATAGCACTCCAGGTTGGTCTGGCACAACGGACAGGCCGTGGCAATGACCTCGGCGCCGGCGTCGACCGCGCTCTGCAGCAGGTCGCGCAGCATCTGCACCGCCGCCCGACGGTTGGTCACCATGAGGGCGGCGCTGCAGCAGCGCAGCTTGTACGGGTAGGCCACGGGGTCCGCCCCGGCCGCCTTCAGCAGGTCCTCGAAGAAGGTCGGGTTGTCGACCTGGCTGATGTTCAACCCCGGGCGCCGGGGCCGCACGATCTGGCAGCCATAGTACGGGGCCACCCGCAACCCCTTGATGCGCTCGCCGGCCTTCCGGCGGATCGACTCCAGCGCCTCGTCGGTCACGAAGGCGTGCATGATGTGACGCACTTCGACGTTGCCGTCGTAGCGCAGGTTGTCGGCCTCGAGAGCGTAGTTCATGTGCTCCGCGAGGTCAGGGTCCCGCTTCAGGGCGGCGCTCGTGGTCCACAGGTTCTTGTAGCAGGCGCTGCACGGCGCCACGATGTCGAGGCCCTGCTTCTCGGCGAGCGCGAGGTTGCGGGCGGAGAGCACCGTGGCCAGCAGCTCGTCGACGTGCGAGTATGCGGTCGCCCCGCAGCAGTTCCAGTCCTCGAGCTCCTCCAGCTCGATGCCGAGCTTGTGGGCCACCTCCATGGACGACACGTGATAGCTGGCGGCCATGGTCTCCAGTGAGCAACCGGGGTAGTACGCGTAACGGCTCATTCGATACCGTCCAGGGGGAGGACGCGGGCCACCATGGCCCGCAGGTTTCGGATTCGCTTCATCCGGGAGGGGATCAGGGGCAGCCGGCCCTTGCCGAGGAGGCGCAGCGCCATCTGCATCTCGCGCACCATCCCGGGGAACCCGCCTTCGAAGATGAAGGCCGGGGCGTAGCCGGGCTCGTAGGACTTGCCCGTTCGCAGGATGGTCCGGGCGAAGCGCCGCGAGAACTCCGGTGCCACCCAGTCCCGGTTGAAGGTGTCCCTCCACAGCGAGTAGCGCGTCAGGGCGTACATGACGTCGGCGGGGCGGATCCCCTCCGGGCACTTCTCCGAGCAGGCATAGCACGAGGCGCACGTCCAGAAGGTGTTGGACGCCATGACCTCGTCCTTCATCCCGGCGTTGATGAGCGCGATCAACTCGCGAGGCGTGTGGTCCATGAACTCCACTGCCGGACACGCCGCCGAGCACGTGGCGCACTGGATGCAGCGGACGAGAGACACGCCCTCCTGGGCGTGGAGGAGGTTCTCGACCTCCTCCCGGAAGGAGATCCTCCTCGCGGTCGACGTGACCACCATGGGATCCCTACCTGCCCTGTCGCGCTTCGCTGGCGGCGATGAGGGCCGCGGCCTTCTGGAGCAGCAGCTCCGGCTCGACCGGCTTCTCCACCAGCTCGTCGACCGGCACGAAACCCGGGTGCACGGCCTGGCCCGGGAAGAGGAAGGCGATCTGCTCCCGCAGGCCGGTGATGATGAGCACGGGCATCTCCCGCAGCACCTTGTCGCTGCGGATCTTGCGCGCCATCATCACGCCCTCGGCACCACGCCCCATCATGATGTCGAGGCACAGCAGGTCGTAGCGGTCCTTCTTCAGGGCATCCCAACCATCCTTGGGGTTGTACGCCACCACGGTGTCGTACTGGCTGTCGAGGATGGCCCTGATCCCCGCGACGAAGTCGGGGTCGTCATCGATGATGAGCACCCTCTTGCGCTCGCTCATCCCACCTCTCCTTATCTGTGAAGGGACCC
>Ga0315268_10000997_pt1 | contig 33065 bp, 32 predicted proteins | sample C1_top_MG_FD_204535 | JGI IMG/M metagenome (GOLD analysis project Ga0315268, IMG submission 204535) | Sediment microbial communities from Yellowstone Lake, YNP, Wyoming, USA - C1_top | ecosystem: Environmental > Aquatic > Freshwater > Lake > Sediment | place: USA: Wyoming | collected 2017-08-01
TAATACCATTTATTTTGATACTGGCTTAAATCAAACATTGGAATAACAGGAAGTTGGACGGCATTCAAATACAATTTGTTGTTAATAACAATTAATTTTAAGTCTAGGCTGTATTCTGTGCCCGATGAAGCTAATTTGCCCGATATCTCTGCTTGCCCTTCATTGTTATTCACCTGGGTTTTCATATCAGAGCCATAATTCAACTCCAATTTAAATTCAGGTATTTGCAGGATTGACGAATCGCCTAAGCCGAATGACGAATTAGTATTGGCATTACTAGTTGAATTATCATTACCCTTACCCGATATTTTAAACCCGACTGTATAATGAGCAGTATCTACGTTTCCCAGTTTTTCCGGAATATCAGAAATAACTTTGGCCGGCGACTTCTCTAAATAAGGAATGGCAATGACTTTGCCGTAAACCGGCATAGCTTTACCTTTGAAAATAAAAAGACCGGCTGCTGCCACTACTACTAAAATAACTACAATTATTAATATTGTTAGCCCTATTTTTCTGCCCATATGTTTTTTGTTTAATAATTAGCTATCCTTATTATAATTTTACTCTTTTTGAAAAATAAGTAAAGTTAAGCTATTTGAAGGAGGCGAGCCAAAGGACTCGCCTGGACACCTCCTGACAATTATTAGTAAACTCTGCATTTGCAGCAAGTAAAGACTATAATTTCTCCTTTACCGCCACAACTCTCACATGGCTTGCCCTGCTTCTGACCCTTACCCTCGCAATCTTCGCATTTCTTAGTTCCGGGAAAATCCGTTACGTGACAAGTCGGACAAGTCACTTTCTTGCCCTTCTCTATATCAGGCATTTTTTCTCACCTCCAAAATGTGCGGTTTTTTGATATTAATATCTTAGAACAATCTAAAAAATAGTCAAATTATTTAGCTGGCTGGGCTCCCAAAAACACAGCAAAAATTATTATCATCAGAATTATAATGATAAAAAAGGCAAAAGCCAAACCTAGAAATCTTTGATTTTGGTTATCCATGGCGCAAATTTATTATACCACCAATCAAACCCTTGACAAGATTTATATTTGTGCTATGATGAAATGAAGGCAGAAGCCACAGAAAGATTGCTCATTCATAATGGCTCTTTACCTCAACAAGTCCATACTAATTCTTCGTGCTCTTTCCATAGTCTTGCTGCTTGAGTACCCGCTCTTGATATCATTATCAATCCATTTTTCACTTCATAAGAAGCGAAAAATTTAAGAAAGCAGTAGACTCCAAGTACGAAACATAGTTGACTTGTTTGTAGGATTATCCTTTTCTAACCTCGTGCTTTCGCACGAATCATCAAGAAAGGAGGTGGACAACGATTCGTTCGTCCACTTTTTTTATCTGGAAAATTTTCTTAAAAAATAAAATGGCAAGCCAACAACCAATGAAATAATTTCCATGAAAATACCCAAAACAACCACTCTTGATAAATACTTGCCGATCAGAATATTTAGAAAATTACTTGATTCATAAAAATAAAGAATAATCAGTCCAATGGCAAACAAAAGCAATAACCCCCAAATTGCGTTTTTAAAATCCTGCTTTGAAGGAGCAAGGGCAGCGGTAATAGAAATAATTAAATAGAGAAAAAACCAAAATTGCCATCTGCCGAATCCTTGACTTAATAAATTCCAGGCTGACTGAAAAAAGGTTTTAAAATTTTCCAAAAAATTACCGGAAAAATTAACAGCTGAAAAATCCAGTTTTATGCCAAAATAATAGCTTAAACCCCACAAAGCGGCAAAAGCGCCGAAAATCGGAGCCATCGCTATCAAAGCATTGCCGATAAAATGAAGTTTTGACCGGCCGTGCTTAACATAACCGCCTTCTTTGGCGATAAAATTCATTGAATAGATTTTTGCTCCAGTCAGTAAGCAAACTAAAGCATGCGATAATTCATGGACAATAACGCCGACTAAAATAAAAAATTGGTATTTTTTGCCGATTATTCTTGACCATATTTTATCAATTAAAAAACTAAGTGTGATTAAAATAAAAACCCAGATGAAGAAAAGTAAAAAGCTGGAAAGATTCATAATTTTATTATAATTTTTTGATCTCAGCCATCAAAGCCAGCAAAATATCTTTTTCCTTGACTGTTTTTATCACTTTGCCTTTCCGAAAAATAATTCCTAATTTTTTTCCTCCAGCTACTCCAATATCAGCTTCGCGCGCTTCCCCAGGGCCATTAACCGCGCAGCCCATCACCGCGATAGTAATGGGTTTTTCAATATTTTCTGTGGCTTTTTCAATTTTTTTGGCCAAGGGTATCAAATCAATCTGGGTGCGGCCGCAGGTTGGACAGGAAATAAGAATTCGGCCTCGTTTTCTTAGATCCAAATCTTTCAAAATCTCCCAGCCAGCCTTTACTTCTTCAATGGGCGAGTCAGTTAAAGAAACGCGGATGGTATCGCCAATCCCCTGATAAAGCAGAGTGCCGATGCCAATTGCCGATTTAATCGTGCCCGACCACTTGGTGCCGGCTTCAGTAATTCCGAGATGAAGAGGATAATTTACTTTTTCTGACAATAGCTGATAGGCCGAAACTGTTCTATTTACATCCGGAGCTTTAAGAGAAATGACAATATCTCTAAAATCAAATTTTTCCAAAAGTTTCACGTGGTATAGGGCCGACTCCACCATCGATTTTGGAGTCACTTTATTTTTATATTTTTTTAGAATCCGGCTTTCAATCGAGCCGCTGTTAACGCCGATACGAATAGGAATTTTTTTTTCTTTGCAGGCATCGGCTACTTTTTTAATTCTATCTAAAGATCCGATATTGCCCGGATTGATTCTAATTTTATCAACTCCCTGCCTAACTGCTTCTAATGCCAATTGATAATCAAAATGAATATCAGCCACCAGGGGAATCTGAATTTGTCTTTTTATTTGCCCCAGTTTTTTTGCGGCGGTCATATCCAAAACCGCAACTCTTATAATTTCGCAGCCTTCTTTCTCCAAGGCTTTTATCTGTTTTACCGTTGCTTGAACATCACGAGTGTCAGTATTGCACATGGACTGGACCAAAATCGAATTTCCTCCTCCGATTTTTTTCGCGCCTATTTTTATAACTTTAGTTATTTTTCTTTCCATGTAGTAATAATAACTTAAAACAAGAAGGGGGTAAAGAAAGTTCCTTACCCCCTGTCTCCTTGATCTCGAGGAAACTTAAATGATCATCCGTCCAGAAACGGACAAGCAGTCTGCCGACTACCCTTCCTTCTCACCGAGACTATGCCCGGTAATCCCCGGATAACTCCGATTGAGGCCTGATGCGGGATCGGAACTGTGATGACACGCTTCCTTCCCTTCTGACGGACTTCTCCTACTTCATCAGCCTGAAAGCCCAGGCGGCGCAAGCTATTTCTGACCCGTTCGGCGTTTACCCCTTTTTCTAGCACTACTTCCATGCTTTCACCTCCAAATCAAGAAGAAATGTACTAGTTCCCTCCAAGAAAAAGCTCTAAGAATAGTGTTTATTAATTTAATATATCTTGCAAAATAAGTCAATAACCATTTTCCAAAAATAAAAAACTCCCGAATCGGGTTTATTATTAGGGAAAATTTACAAAAAAACTAAATCACATTTCTCTATCCATCAATATCCACTGGCAGAACTCACATCCCTTTTCATATTTTGGCAGAGGACCTTTTAGACATTCAATTGCCTCTTTGAATAAATCTTCGGCCATTTTCAAATCAGTTTTGACTGAAGTTAAGGCTACTTTGAAAGGCAAAGATTCTCTATCAAAATCCATAATGCCGCGCAAAGGATAAAAATAAGCCAAATATCCTTTATTTTTCGTTTTAAAACCAGCTTTTTTAATCAGCAAACAATAAACCGAAAGCTGGACAAAATAGCTTTGGTGAGTTTCAGTCGGCGGAAAACCCCTGGTCTTGAAATCAAAAGGAACGTAGGAATTATCAGGAAGCAATAAGGCTTCATCTAGTTTGCCGTACAAAATAATCCCGGATTTTTTATCTTTATAATCCAGCTCTTCTCCCCTTCTCCATTTATCAATCAATTTCTGATCAGGGATGATTTTGCCCTTAATACCTAGTTCATCAATCACTGGCGGCAAATCTTTTTTGCCCCGGAAATGATCAAAATATTCTTTTAATAATAAATCAATGCCATTCATAATTGACGGCATTGGCCCTCTGGGCCTTCCTATCCGCTTGTTCATATAAAGCCAAAAACAGCGCGGGCATTCGGAAAATAAATTTAAAGTTGAAGGAGAAAGTTTCATCCCCTTAATAATAGCAAAAATAAAAAATCCCCGCCAGAGTTAGCAGAGATTCTTTAACTACTTATTTTTTCTTATCGCCGCCGCAATCATCAGCACCGCAGCAACAGCAGCAACATTTCTCTTCTCGGTTGCAACAATTGTCCTTATTGGCCGGCTTATTGCTTTTTTTGCTCTTATCCATATTTTTTCTTCATTAATTATTAATGTAATTTTTATTATAATCCCATATAGTCTCTCTGTCAATGTTTGACAATATACTAGCAAAATATTATTATTGAAGTTACTTGAATGGTTGAAATATTGAGATATTGAGTTGATTGCGATGTAAATATAACTAAAACAATATATCAATAATTTATGAATGAAAAAAATGAGGGGGGAATTCCTGCTTTTAAGCACCCTAATTTGAATTCTTTGAGAAGTTTTACTCACCGAGAAGCCCTTTGTGACTCTTTGGTTAAAAAATCTTTGCAAGAGGGTTACATGACTGAGGAAGAATTATTAATAGGTCGTTGGGTTTCTAGTTTTTTAGATGAAAATGAAGCCGAAACAGAAGAAGAAGATTTTGAAAAGAAACATAAGCTTTGGCTAAGTAAATTGCCAGAAGCTTGCGAAGAAACAAGTAAAGTTTTTAATATTACCAAAGAGAAAGCAGAAGAGCTTTTTAAAAAATCACTGGATATTAGAGCAAGAAACTTATAGAATAATAATTAATTAAACCCATATGACCAAAACCATCGAAAATCTCGCCAAAGCCTTTATCGGCGAGTCGCAGGCCAGAAATAGATACACTATCTATGCCTCGCAAGCGAAAAAAGAGGGCTATGAGCAGCTGGCTGGTGTTTTTGAAGAAACCGCCAATCAGGAGTTAGAACACGGCGAATGGAATTTCAAGATGCTCAAGGAATTGTTAGCCAAAGAAAAAAAACAAATGCCGGAATTGAAAGTTGAGGCTGGTGCGCCCACCACCTGGGGCACTTTGCCAGAGAATTTAAAAGGAGCCATTGCCGGAGAAAACTGGGAGCATACCACCATGTATCCTGAATTTGCCGACCAGGCAGAAAAAGATGGTTATCCTGAAATTACCAAGAGGCTCCGTTCAATTGCCAAAGCCGAAGAGCATCATGAAGAACGCTACAAAAAATTATTGGCTGTTCTGGAAAGCGGCACCACTTTCAAAAAGCCGAAAAAAGTCTGGTGGTACTGCCGAAAATGCGGCTATCAGCACTATGGCGAAGAACCACCAGCAACTTGCCCGTCTTGCGGACACGAAAGAGGATTTTACCAACTAAAGTGTGAAGAGTATTAGTTTCGAGTTTGGATGTAGGGTGTGGCAGCTAGTATGGTTTTAGGGTATGGTTTTGGGTTTAAATCCGAAATTCGAGTATCGAAATTCGAAACAAATCCGAAAATCAAATTTTTCAATTTTTCAAAGAGCTAAGCCGAGGTTTTAAATTTATGATTTTGAACATTAGGCATTGTTTAGAATTTAGAAATTAGAATTTAGAATTTCATATTAAATTTATGGAAGAGAATAATATAGAAAGTTATAAGGATTCAATTGTCTGGCAAAAGGCCATGGATTTAGTCTTAGTTATTTATCAATTAACAGAGAGTTTTCCAAAATCAAAAATGAATGAATTAACTGCCCAGATGACAAAATCAGCGGTTGCCATTCCCCTAAACATCGCTGAAGGGCAAAGACAAAATAGTGAAAAAGATTCTTATCAATCTCTCGAAATTGCTTATCGCTCAGGAGCGCAATTAGAAACGCAAATAGAAGTTGCAAAAAGGTTGCCATTTACCAAAAAACTGGATTTTAGCAAAACAGATGTTTTGCTTTCAGAAATAATGAAAATGTTGAATAACATACTTTTATCACCAGAAAGCAAATAACTAACAACTTAACCAACAAATGCATGACTCAACTCAACCAAATTTACCGCTGCAACATTTGCGGCAACATCGTGGAAATGGTCCATACCGGCGCTGGCGAATTAGTCTGCTGCGGCGAGCCGATGGAATTACTTGTTGAAAAAAACGAGGATGTAGGAAAAGAAAAGCATGTACCCATTATTGAAAAAACAGAAAAAGGGGTTAATGTCAAAGTCGGCTCAATCCCCCACCCCATGGAAGAAAAGCATTATATTGAATGGGTGGAATTATTTACTGACGGAAAAGTAAGGAGAAAATATCTGAAACCCGGCGAAAAGCCAGAAGCCAATTTTTGCGTCTGTGAAGTCAAAGAATTATCAGCCCGCATTTACTGCAATGTACATGGGCTTTGGAAATCAAAGGCGTAAATTTATACAGGAACGTCCGTACGAAAATTACCATAACAAAATTTATTTTTTACATTAACCCGAATGTGTAAAAGAAAAAAATATTAATATAAAAACTGGGCACCGCCGCATATAGCATTGGTGCCCTTTTTCATTCCCCAACAGGGGCATAGTTGGCCTTTGCGGCCACAAATCTTTTTGAATTTTGTTTCTGCCAGGAAAACACCCCTGAAGCGAATCTAGTACTGAACCAGCGCTAGATCAGGCAGAGAAAACCCTCCAGGGGTTAGAAATCAGCAGTCTTGATATGCCGATGCAGAAGCTTGGTATTAAAGCCTACTAGTCGGCTTCTCATGGCATCCTCCCGACAGGTTGCCTACCAAAAGGGCAAAAACGTATTATTGCTGACGATTCCGACTTGCTGGAGTGATTGATCAAAAAAATGCTCCACCTCCTTTTTTCACTTACCAGCGTAAATTATACAGAATCATCGCAATATTAATTATTATCTAATTAAATTTTTTTGTCAAGATATAAAAAGTGGCCACCTCAGCATTCCGCATTGGTGGCCGTTTTCGTACCTCGTATGAGGTTCAGTTGCCCTGAATGGGCTCACGCTATTTAGTTGTAGTGGGAACCCCGGCAAGGCGCTACTGAGGGGAGCGTTCTTTCATGGAGGGCCTCCATGGAAAGTGGTCCGCTCACAACGAACGGGTTACTCTGTATTAATTATATACCTATTTTGGGGCTTTGTCAATGGCTTTTTCGATAAAAATACATCATTTGTCAAAAGAATTGAGTGTGTTAAGATATGATGAGTTATCAACAAGGAAAATAGCTCTTTTTTGCTCATTAAAAACTAAAAAAGAAAGCGAGGAAAGTCATGAAAAGGATATGCAAACTGGCTAATGGGTTGCGTTATGGCCTTGAACGAAGGCCAAACGAAAGAAAAACGACTATCTGTATTGGTATTGGTCGCGGAATAAGCGACGAGCCGAACTCATACTCAGGGATTTCACATTTTTTCGAACACCTGGCGGTCAGGGTTTATCCACTGATGCCGAAGACAGCTGGAAGAATTGACAGCATTGGGGCCACGATGGACGCAAATTGCGGCGCCGACATCACTTTTTTTTACTGCGAAGTACCCAGCCGCTCAACTCAATGGGCCTTTCATCTTTTAGCTGATCTGGTGCTAAACCCTGATTTTCCCGAAAGGTTTATTGAATCTGAAAGAGGAGTAAGCCTTGAAGAACTGGGCGGGAAAAAAGATTCACCTTCTTTCAGGCTAGAAGAATTAAACGATAGCCTTATCTTCGCCGGACACCCCCTTGCCAACCCAGTGTTTGGTCGACTTTCTTCTCTCAGAAATCTGGACCTGAACCGAGTGATGAGATACTGGCGTCGCCTTTTAGATCCTGCTAGCATGGTTATTACAGTAGTGGGTAATTTTGACCGAAATCTCATGGTCAAGGAAATCAGAGATCACTTTGGCGATCTTCAAACGCCCCCTAATCCGATTCCTCTTCGCGAACAAAGAATTGTCAAGCCAACTCGCGGACATTGCCTCGTGCGGTACAAAGACATGAACCAGGTAAATTACTGCTGGACAATTCTGCTGCCTGGCTATCGGACAAGAAGCCGTTTTCCCCTGATGCTTCTGGCGAACATCATTGGCGGAAGACCAAGCTCCCCTCTTTTTCTAAAGCTCAGAGAAAATGGTTCTATCTACCAGCTCGACGCCGAAATCTGGTTCTATCCCGAAATTGGATACATCGAGATCAACTCTGCCTGCAGCCGGGAAAAACTCCACGAGAATCTCCAAATCATCAGGGAGACACTCAATGAATACCAAGAACTCGGTATTTCTTGGGACGAGTTCGAACTAGCCAAAGCCTCAATGAGAGCCCAGACTCACAGCAAGTTTGACCAAACTGAATATGCTGCCAAGTTCTATGCTGGCCAAATTCTAGCTCATGGCCATGTCATTGACAAAGGAGACTTCTTACGACGGATCTCAATGATAACCAGAGCCTGCCTCAATAAGACAGCCGGCAAGTTTCTCGCCTCAAGCAACTACTACTTTGCTGGCATTGGACCATTAACCCGGCGCGACCGGGAAAAGATAAGAGAGCTCTTCTCTTGCTAAAGGAGTTTGTAGATGCCTAGACATCCCGGACCTAAAGCTGAGAAAATCTGGAATAACACGAGTTATTCCAAGTATACTTTGTTAGCCGATTGTGAACTAAAATGGCTATGTCAGTCCGTTCTGAAAATACCACGCTTTGAAATCCCCTATGCGATTCTTGGAACTGTTGGTCATAATTACTTCAGGAAATTCTTCACGCCGCACCCCAAAACCAAACGCTTTCCCTTTGAACAAAAAGAAAAACTCATCGGTTCTTTCAAGGGTGCCTGGTGGTCAGCGGTCAGCGGGAAATTCGGTTTTGAAGGATGGAAAAGCCCGCCGGTCAAGGTTCAATGGGAATATCCGCAACAACCCGCTGTATTATTTAATCAGGGAGTCAAAATCCTCTCTCTCTTCCATGAGAATTTTGTCGATGTACGTCAGGATGGGACTCCGCGCATAGTGGAACGCCTTTACCACTTCAAATTGGGCGAGCTTACAATCTATGCGAAATTAGACAGGATTGATCTGGAAAAAGATGGAGCAGTCATTACTGAATACAAAGGAACACAGCCTCAATTCCTGATTGAAACCGGAACACAGTTTACTTTATACCAGATGGCCTATGAATTGTGCATCAGGAGAAAAATAAAAAACCATCCTCCGCTCAAGGCAATCCGAGTATATTTCTACGGTTCCGGTAAAATTCAGGAAGTTCCTCTGCGTTCTGCTGAAGAGATGGCCAGATTAACCTATCTGTTGTTTGAAGCATCTGCTTATCTTAAAGGAGTTCTGACAGGCTGCCTGCCTCATCCTAAATTAGTCCCGCGGTTTATCCAATTCAACCCCCTAAACATCATAAGCGGAGACATGCCGCCTAATTTGCCTCGCCGTGATCACTGCAAGCATTGCGCTTATTACCAACAATGCAGAGACTGGGAAGAGGGAAAACTGCCGACTGCCCGTCAGGCCTTTCAAAAAAAGTTCCACCAAGAAGCTCAAGCAGCGCAAGTCACACAACAGATTCTGCCATTGGGCGAGATACCAATTGTCGTACAAATGACAGACTCTTTTTCTACCATGCTAAGTTCTTTTTGTCCAGCTGAACAATTGCCTTTAGGAATTGTTGAGCAGGAATCTCCACTTATTAGCTGAGCTAGCCCCGGGCTGGCTCTTTTTTTAGTATAAGAAAGCCCGCCAACCAAAGGCTGGCGGGGAAAAACGAAGAACAACTAAGCTGGCTGATGGTAGACCGGCTGCGGCCGAAAAAAGACCTCATAGACTAGGTCGGGTAGCCACCTTAGCAAGAGAAAGGTTGAAGGAACTAATAGGTAAATACACTTATGACAATGCAAAGTGACGATGAGGTAAAGCAAGCCGAAGCCACCCAATGCCCAGGTCAAAACGGCAAAAAAATCTTTAGCAGCTTGATTCATGCTCACCTCCCAGCTAGGGGTCTCCCAAAAATTTAACTACAAAGCGCTCCTTAGCAAAAAAGTTAATCTGTCGCGCAATCGCGTGCAAAAAAGAAAAGACCGATTATAGCTGCCAATACCACTCCAAAGTTGAGAACAACATCAAAGATGCCATCCTGAATAGTTCTCCAGAATTTGGATTTCATGATAGCCCCTTTGGCTTAAGGTTAAAGAACAAAAACAAAAGAAGTATATCTCCTTATGCTACAATTCTATACCCTGCGCTAATTACTTGTCAATCAATAAAAAAAGATGGCAAGTCCCTTTTTCTTTTATCCTGCGCCTCTCTTAGAGGGTTAAGAGGCTCACCGAGGCTACACCGCACCCAACCAAGACAAAAAGAAAATAAGGACTTGCCTCTAAACAAGGGTGATCAGTACTCCCTTGTTTGAAAATATCTTATACTCTATTTAAAGAAAAGTCAAGGGTCGGGTCATAAAAACCCGACTTCTTACTATTTAGAAAATACCAATAATAACCAACAAACTTAAAACTTATTCTTAGCATAGAGGTAAATAACACCTAATAGTATTAGGGCGATTATTACTCCGACTATTTGACCAGTTGATAGCGACATATTTTTAATTTAAAAATTTACCCAGCGCCAGAGCCACCGCCACCGCCTCCGCCGCCGCCAAAACCGCCGCCGCCAAAACCGCCGCCAAAACCCGAAGATGAAGAAGGCGAAGAAGCTAAACCTTGAGTTAAAGCTGTATTAAAAGAAGTTGATAAATGATCTGTGAAATTAATCACGGAAAAAGCGGCATAATAGCCGGCTGGACCAACATACCAATCAGGCGGCTTCAAATAAATATCTTTGAATCTTTCTGCCCATTGTTTTTCCACTTGAAAAACCATGGCGTATGATAGAAACTTTTCAAAGGTTTCTGGCGTGACTTTACCCAGTCTAAATCTCTCGGCAGTGTAAAGATACATTTTAAAACCATTAGCCCACCACTTTGCTTCTACTCCTTTTTCGGTTTTTCTCGGCATGAAAATCCCAAAAATAATCAGAAGTAAACCCCAGATCGCCGGCATTATTACTAAAATCCAGCCGACTGACAAAAGAATTATTCCTGGTAAAACGTATTTATTCCTCACTCGGTCTGGATTATCTTCAAAATAACCAGCTTTTGTTGTTTCCTCATAAAGACTTTTTTTGATCCCTTTTAAATTTGTATAAAATTCATTTTTTAAATCATCCAATTCAACTTCTTCCCTTTCGGCAAAGATACCGGTTAAAATCAGCCTTTCATATTCCTTCAAATTATTGTCATCGTAAAAATTCTTCATTTTTTTGAAAGTGTATTTTTTTGATTTTGAAAGAATACCTTTTTCTTCCCTTTCAATAATTTTCAAATACCCCCGATAAGCCAAATCAATAATGCTCGAAGTTATATCCCTTAAATCAGCTTTTTCGTCAATCAAAACTCCCATCACTGCTGGCCCAACCTTATCCGGAGGATCATACTGGGGAATAGTCGTTGTCTTGCCTTTGGGATCCTGGCCGTGTTTTTTCCATTGGATATATAAAAGAATAAAAACAAAAATTGGCGAAATAAAAAATATGGCAGTAAGAAAATCTATAATCCGGCCAAAAACCTTATGCCATAATTTTTCGGTCATAGTGTGAGATAATTCCTGGGTTTCGCCTTTTTTCAAATCAACTTCAGTTTGATAATCTTCATAGCCAGTTCTTTTTAAAGTAATCTGGTGCTTGCCTTCGGCAATATCTGTTGGAATTACAAATTGGTAAGGTGTTTTTTGATTGCTGTTTTTATTGTCAACAAAAATATCAGCTTTTTGAGGTTTTGAATCAACGGACCAATAACCCGGTTCCTCAACCACTCCTTTGGGCCAACCAGCGACAATCGTAAAATTTTCATAAGGCTGGATATTTTTCCCGAAATAATTTAACTCCTGTTCCCCGGCTGTAAAATTTTGGCTTTCTTCGGTTGAGCCAGTTGGTCCAACTAAAATCCTTTGTCTTATATTTTTAACACCTACCTTTTCGGGTAGTGTCACGGAAACTTGCACTTGGTCAATCACCACTGAGCGGTCATTCGAAACCGCGTTCCAATACAATTCATCATAATCTTCAAAAAAGCCAATCCCGCCCAATACTTTGTACTGAAATATCCAAGTTTTGTCGGTATTGCTTAAAGAAAAATTTAATTTAATCTGGACTGAAGAAGTAGAATCGGTTATTTCCAAGGCATCGCCAGTTAGTTCGGTCATATCCTCGTTATAAACATGGATATCAGCGTATCTAATACCTTTAGTTTTGGGTAAATCCCTGGTTACCCAAGAAAAATCTCCGGAAAACGAAAAAGTCTGGGCTTCTTTGACAATGAAGCTTGAATCTTTATTAATATCAATCATTACATCCCATTTTTTGAAATACCACGACTTTTCCGCAGCCTGAGAAGAAAAAGGAATAAAAAAAGGAAAAATCAACAATGAAATCAATAGAATTTTTGCTTTAAAACTCATGGTTTAATTATAACGCAATTTGATAAATCTACAAAGGTTCTCATAATTCCTCGATATCGCCTTTTTTTAAATATTTTTTTATTTTTTCGTATTCCGACAGGACTTTTTTTCTACCTATTTCATCCTTAAACCAATCATTTTTTGAAAAACCGTAGTGATTATAAGTTACAGGAAAAAACTGGATAGATTTTGGAAAATGCTTGTTTAAAGTCATTAAGGCTCTTCGTATATGATGCTCCTTAACAATTATTAGGACTTTATTAATATTCTTAAATCCAATCTTTTCTTCAATCAATTTCTTTGAAAACAAAACATTCTCTAAAGTACTTATTGACTTATTTTCAACCAAAACATCATTTTCATTAACTCCTAATTTCTTCAGCTCAAAAAACATCTTTTCCGCTTCATTTTCTGTTGAAACTTCGTTGGTTCCCCCAGTCACCAGTATTTTGGGTATAAGTTTTTCTTTATATAATTTATAAGCCAAATCAACTGGCATTCTAAAATACCTCGTCCCAAAAATAAAAGCCAAATCCGCTTTACCGGGATTTGACTCTAAAAAAATATATTTGGTGATTTTTTCTATTTGCTTTTTATCCATATTAAATCTATCCGCTCTTTTTCAAATACTTTTCAAACTCATCATCCAGTTTCATCATCTTTTCGATATATTCCCGTAAAAAATCGGCTTTTGATTTATTGGTGTTTAAAGTCTTGAAATTCAGGTATTTTTCAATAGTCGGCGTAATCCTTAAAGTAAACTTGATTTTTGGCACTTCCCTGATTTCATGACCTTTTATTGATTTCAAGAAATCAATCACGGATTTTTCTAAATTATTTTTCAGATAATTTTTGATAACCAATGTGTCCGGAATATTTTTAGAAACTAGATATTTCAAAATATCCTGCTCTGAACCCCTTTCATAAAGATACAAAGCCGGTTTTTTCTGGGAAATGGCGTAAGCGACCAAATAACCGACTTTGGAATCGGAACTTGAGCCGTCAATAATCAAGGCATCCATACCATCCAAAGCTAATTTCCCCATTTTTTCCATTTCCGAAATTTCTTGTGGCAAACTCGTTGGTTTTAAATTGGAAAAAACATCAAGTTGCGCGTTTTTCAAAACTTTAAGAACTATCTCATAATTATCATTAAGTTTATCTTTTTCAGTTTTCGGTCCGTAAAAATAAACGCGCATAAATTATCTCTTAATTATCTCACCAGCTAAATCTTCCTCCATTAGTTTTTTGACTTTTCTTTTGTTATAAGTTAAGCCTAGAGCCCACATCAATTTAACAATGGAATTGATTAAACTTATATTATTTATAAATATAAAATCGCCTTTTTCTTCTTCAAAAAAGCTTTTTGAATAAATAACAACTACTATTTTCTTAGAAAGTTTAGCTAGAGAAGCGGCAAAATGAGACGGCAGATGATTTAATTCTTGAAGGTTAATCAATAAACCTCTGGTAGTTTCTTTAATTGATTTAAATACAGAAGCTGATTCCAAACCAGGATAAAAATCAATAATCTGGACCCGGTTTTCAATTTTCGGATAAAATTTAAACTTCTTTTTTGTAACTTGAGATTGTTTAAAAAGATTTAGGCCGAAGTCAATCTTGCCTAAAATCTGGTCAGGTTTTGCTTCAAAAGGATAAAGACTGGCCGAGGTTGCCTTGGTTAAACCAATGCCCCGGACAATTTGGCTGCCTAAAAGTATCAAAACGCCTTGGGTATTGGAACAGGCAATCTGCAAAGCATTGATCAAATTAGCCCTTAGGCCATAGCTTGAAGTATCCTTGAAAATCTTTTTTCCCCTAGTCATCAAAGGCGAACCGCTTAAAACCACGGGTTTGCCTAAATTTTGAAGCATAAAAGAGAGGGCGCTGGCTGTATAAGGCAGAGTCTCAACTTCGTGAATCGCCACAAAACCGTCGAACTTTTTGTAATTTTTGGCAATTGCTTTAGCAATCTTCTGCCATTCTTCTGGCCCGATTTCTGAAGATTTTCCGCCATGAATAAAAAACGGCTCAATATCAGCCATAATTTTAAGCTCGGGCAGATAATCCAGCCACCTCGGGATATCGCTTTCCTTTTCCACGACAATCATCTTATCTTTTCCTGCGGCAAAACTGGTTCCTCCGCAAAAAAGCAAACAAATTTTTTTCCGTTTTTTAGTCATTTTATGACGGCTATAAATTATGAGACGGCGTAAGTTTATAATAGAAGATTTTGAAATTTTGTCAACTAGGATAAAAAATAGAGGGACTGATGCTTACCTAAGGTTTTAGCAAGCATAAGTCCCCCGAACGAATTCATGATCTGCAGGCTATTTGCCTAACAGGGCTTTCAACAACCTGAGTTGCTTCTTCAAGGCACTCCCTAGTTCCTGGAGCTTGAGATCGTTGTATGCAGAAACTGCTTCTTTTCTAAGATCTTTCATGGCTTCAGCTGCAGTACCGCCAGTACCTTGAAGATTAAGAGCTGGAGCATTGGCGGTGAAGATTGGTTCGCATACAATTTCAACTTCCGTATAAATATCCGGTTTGCCCTTTGCTCTCCATAGTATAGTATTTCTTGTTATCCCCCTTCTTTTCTCTTCTTGATTCTGAACCTGCTTCCTGGCACGTTCCGAAAGATACTCCTCTTCTTTCTTCACATTTCTTGCCACGACAGAACCTCCTTTACTTGTTAGTGTGCAATTCTATTTCGATGATCAGTTTATACCTAATTTAAGGATATTATTTTTGCCGAATTTGTCAAGGAAATAAAAAAATCCCTCGTTGTGAAAATTGGTTTATTATAATTATTCTATTTTTCGTGGATTTACACCCTCAAAATCCTCTTTTGAATTTAAAGCAATGCCTGAGGCGTCACCATGAGTGTAAAGCGTAATATGAATCGGCGGCACTTCGCCTAAATCCAATCCCTTTTCTCTTAATCTGTCATAAAATGACTGGAAAGCCGGCATCTCAACCAGCTGAATGACTGATTCACGGTGAACAATTTCTTTAAGAGAATCTACTTCCTCAAGCCCTTTGGCATGCCTGTCTTTTTTCTCTTGTTTGCTAAGTTGTCTCACTATCTCTTTATCCTGAGTCAGATGAAATTTTTCCGGTTTTAATACATACTGCCAATCAAGGCTTTTGATAATTGTATTAATTTCAGCTTCTAAATCAGGGTTTGCTTGTATTGCCTTTTTAAATTCCTTGGCTTTGCCTGATCCGATTATTGTGACATGAAATTCTGGTTTTTTCGTAAAATCCCTGCCATCAATTTCGATTTTTTCCGCCATTTCTTGAGCTCCGGCTATTTCAACGGGCACAGTGAAAATCTTTGTTTTCGGATCAATTTCTAAATCCTTGGTTTTGGCAATATCAGAAATATCCTGACTGTTTATATCAAACTTATTTACTTGCTCATTCATTGGATTTTCTGGATTTGTCATATTCGAATCATATCTTTTTTAATCAACTTGTCAAGAAAAAATCCCCTTCTCTTTTAGATAATGCTAAAAAACGATAATGGACATATTCGCACGAATGAGTCCATTATGAACCAATTTTTAATTCCACTCTTTCCCTTGTCTAACCAACAATTCAGAAGCCCGAAGGGGTTCTGCCATCAATTCTTTAACCACTTTTTCCATCCTGGAAACCTGCGAACCTTTAATCAAAAGCAGATCGTTTTGGTGAATTCGGTCCTGCAAGAATTTTCCTAATTCTTCGGCCTTATCAAAACTGAAAACATTTTCTTCTTTCATTTCGGATTTTACAGCTTCATCTGCAATCATTCTAGCTTTCTCCCCCACCGTCAATAAAATATCTGCATATTTTACCACTTCCCGGCCAATCATTTTATGTCCTTCTTCAGTAAAATTGCCCAATTCGGCCATGTCGCCGAGTGCGACATATTTTTTACTGCCTTTTTCCAAAGGGATTTTATCCAAAACCTCCAAAGCGGCAATGGCCGCTTTAGGCGAAGAATTATACGAATCATCAATAATCAAAGTTTCTTTAATGCCTTTGATTAAATTCATCCGTCCAGGAGGAGATTTAAAATCACGCAAAGCTTCAGAAATCTCTGAAAGATTTAAGCCATAAGCCAAACCAACCGCACAAGCAGCCAAAGCCGAATAAGCCTGGTGCTGGCCCAAAACTCCTGGCTGGAAAAACGGGATAGTTGAACCCTGATAAGAAATTTTAAAACTCAATCCCCGGATTTCCTGTTTTTTAATGCTGTCCTGGTCTTGATTTCGGCTAAAACTGATTTGCACTTCTGTTCCTTTAATTTCCGCTTCGTCTGAAAAACCATAGGTTGAAACCGAAGCTTTAGTTTTATCTTTCAAGCCAATCACTAATTCGTCATCAGCACACAATAAAGCAAAATCATCTTTTTCTAAATGGGAAATAATTTTTGCTTTTTCTTTGACAACGTTCTCAAGTTCCTTAAAAAATTCAAGATGCACCGGAGCAATAGCAGTAATAATGCCAACCCGGCAAGGCACAAAATCAACCAGGTATTCAATATCGCCTGGCTTGTCAGCGGCCATTTCCAGAACTAAAATCTTCGGGTAAGCACAACGAAAAATAATTAATTTGCAGGCTTTGAAAAATACTTTAAACCAGCCAATCAGTGATTTCTTGCCCGATTCAATATCAATAATCGTTAAAGGTACGCCAATTTCATTGTTATAATTTTTCAAATTTCTACGAACGCTGAATCTTTTAGAAAGCACGCAAAAAATTGCTTCCTTGGTTGAGGTCTTGCCCACTGACCCAGTAACTCCAATCACATCCGGCTGATATTTTTTGATAATCCGTCGGGCAAAAAACCTGAGTTTTTTTTCTAATAATTTTTTAAAAAAAAGTTTCATGGAAAATGATTAAATTCAAATAGCTTATTTCTTTCCCTTACTTCTACCAATTAAGTAGGAAACAACAATTAATCCCAACAATAAGACAATTCCGGCAAAAATAATAATATATTTTAGATCAATATTAAATCCTTTCTTTTTAATATCCGAGAGAAAATGACCACCAGACCATTCATCTCCGCCAAAATGCACGTTTACTCTAATTTCATCGCCTTTGGAAATAGGGTGTTTATTATACTCATATAAACTAAGAATAAAAAAATGATTTTCACCTTTAATATTATTAATATATTCTTGATCGCACTTCGTTGTTCCCTCCTGTTTAACAGTTTTTATATCTGAAATATTATCAAGGTAAACTATATAGTCAGCCGGGGTTGTTCGTTCATCAAGCTCTAATCTATTTACTCTTGCAGAAATTTCACAAGTCGGACTCGGGGCAGCCGGAACGGCTGTTGCTTTTCCTAACAAAAGAAAAGTAGCCAGAAAAACAACAATTGAAATAATAAATTTGTTTTGTTTCATAAGCTAATTTTAAAGCAAATGAGGCAAAAAATCAAATAAAAAAGGCCGAGGGCAAGCTGCTGCTCGCCTTCGGCCAACGAAACTAGGTACAGTCTACGAAGTGGTATTTTTGAAGTGAACCACCTCGCCGGTCTTAGTGTTCAAAACAGAGCAAAGTCCGCAATCATAATGATTGAAAACGTGAACACCCTCACCAGCCGTGTCAATCGTGAATTGATTGGTTTTGCTCGGCACCCAGCACTCCTTCGGCCAAAAGAGGGCAAAGCGCAGCCCTTTTTCTTCGGCATTGGCCAGCATTACAGTCACTCTTCCCTCTTCGACTACGAGGTCATTGATTATGCCTCGGATCTTTCGCCCGTCGGATGTCGTGATCTCGAACTGACCATCCCAGTAACGACTGAAGTTGGGCTGGTCAGCAGTGCCACTCGGCTTCGAAACATCACGATCCATGGAGATAATCTTTATCTCCCCTTTTCGTGTTTTCACGTTATACTTTGCGCTGAACAGGAACCGATTGGCTTTAGGATCGGGTTTGAACTGATAGTTCTCGGGGAATACTGTGAATCCTCCTAAAACCCAGTTTTCCCTTAGGAAACCTAGATCGGCTTCAGCACGTAGTATACACGCTTCCAGACGGATGGGTTCTCGACTTTTGTGATCGTCCACATCGAAATGGGCATGATCCTCTTCCCTGCCGTGCCAATGAGCAATGGCAAGGTCAAAGCGATTAGATCCGCCAACGATCGGGTATGTGGTTTCCATACGGAAACCTCCTTTCCAGGAAAACGCGCTATGAGCTGGTGCACAGCGCAAAACACCCTTCGTCCCGTAGGGACGGACCGCTTCATACGAAACGGAATTTTGAAAAGAACACTTGACGCATTATAATAGCATATTATTTTCTTCCTGTCAAGTAGAAGTAGAAAAATTATGTAAAATCAAAAAAACCGCCTCGTGTAGCGGTTTATGTCATTAGTTTTTGTCTAAAATTTCAGTATACAAAAAACCAAGAATTTTTCATTCTGGTCTGTCTTTATAACTTAAACAAAAACTGAACAACAGCAAACAACCAAATGACTAAAATAAACCACCGGCGACAGTTATTCCTCCTTGAAAACTGGTCGAGTAAGCGTTAAACTCTTTAGTCACTTGTTTCCCAGTCTTACTAAAAACCCTCACTGTTGGATTACCACCGCCTAAACCTGTAATTATTTCGTCAATGCCATCATCATTAATATCGGCCGAGGCCACTGAAACACCGCCTCTGGATTTTTCATCAAAAGCCATAAATCCAGGACTGAGTAATCCTACCTTTTTATCGCGGCCAAGGCCAAAAATTCTTATATGCGGTCCACCGGCACTAACAATCCCAGTCATAATTTCATCTTTGCCATCAGCATTGACATCTCCGGTAGTTGAATTTATACCGCCATGGAAGGTTGGGGCATAAGCCATAATTCCAGGAGTGATTGGCACATATTTCGCGCTGCTTAAGCCGAAAACACGTATTTGCGGTCCCCCATTGCTGGTCGGACTGGTAACAATTTCGCCTTTACCATCGCCGTTAATATCGCCTACTGAAACTGCCACCCCGCCTCTAAAATTCTTATCATAAGCCAAGAAATCAGGAAGAATTCTAACCATTTTTCCATTCACCAAACCGAATATTCTCACAGTTGGCACGCTACCACCAGCCGGGGCGGTAATTATTTCGGCTTTACCGTCGCCATTAATATCGCCAGTTGTTATATTAACCCCACCTTTATAGGTTTTGTCATAGGCATAATAATCAAGCTTCAAATTTGTGCCATCAACCTTGAATATTTTTATATTTGAATCGCCATTCTGTCGCATACTGGTAATTATTTCTGCTCGGTCATCGCCATTTACATCGCCGACCGCTACATTAATGCCGCCGTGGAAATTGACATCATAAGCATTAAAATTCTTCAACAGCTTACCCGAGGTGGTAAATACCCTAACTTCAGGACCGCCGCCGCTCTTAGTGCCTGTAGCAATAAAGGGCGTACCGGCTGTTTGTCCCAAAATCTTAGGCGCATAAGCATCGGCTAATACTTTATATGCATTTATTACACTATTATCAATGTCTCTCCAGATTCGAGTAATAACTTCGCTGGTTGGCATGCCTGGATACTTTTGAATTAGTAGCGAAATAATGCCGGTGACAATCGGCGCGGCAAACGATGTTCCGTCGCCGATATCATAAAACCCGCCAAAAGAACTGTAGGCCGGAACAGCGGTGGTAACAATATCTACCCCTGGTGCGTAGGCATCAACGCATTTTGTACCATAATTCGACCAGGATGTTAAATAATTATTAGCATCAACCGCTCCTACTCCTACCACCAAAAAATTCGAGCCTTCGTTGCACACCGGCGATTGCGGTATTATGTTCAAATCTTGTCCAATGCCGCCCTCAAGATCGCCATTGCCAGCGGCTGCGACAATGATGACACCCTTATCGTATGCATATTTTATCGCTGAATTAAATTCCGTGGTAAAGCCGGTCGTCGCCCAAGTGCTCAAGCTCATATTAATTATTTTTGCTCCATTGTCTGCTGCATAATGGATCGCTTTTATAATTGCGTCAGTGGAACAACCTGATTGCGAGTCGCACACAATGAGAGGCATTAATTTAACATTTGTATTTATTCCGGTAATACCAATTTGATTGTTACTGACAGCACCGATAATGCCAGCCACCATCGTGCCATGTGTACCGCGGGTGGTCATTTCGCCATTATTTGTCACAAAATTCCAGCCATAAATATCATCAACATAACCATTTTTATCGTCATCTACTGCATTTCCAATTGTTTCCCTGCTGTTAATCCAAATGTTGTTTCTTAAATCAGGATGATTGACATAAACCCCGTCATCAATAATGGCGACAACGGGTCCAGTTCGCTGAGGTACAAGGCTCCAGGCATCATTAATCTTTACTTGCTGTATATATGTCTGTAAGTAAGAGTATGGATCGTCAGTTATGCCTGGATAAATTTGAACACTTGGACCGGTTGCAGTAACTTCTGCACTGCCATCAGCAAAGGCAAGCTCTACAGTAACGGGACCGCTAGACGCACCGCCAGGAGCTGCTATATCTATTTCAGTACTTGTCCATGCGGTTGCCGTGGAAGCTGATACCCCATTAAAAAATACATAAAGATAATAGGTGGCTCCGGCTGCTCCCCCTAAAGCGTCTTTAAAGTATTTGCCTGTAATTTTCACTTCATTGCCTGCATAAAGTTCAGTTGGACTTACTGAAATGATAATTGGCTGCAGATGATAATAAGGTCCTTCATTATCGGTGTAATCAGTATATACGTGTATTTTGCCGCCAATCATGGTGGCGCCCGAATCACTTGGCACTCTAACTACAATGGTCGTGTCTGACCATGAAATAATGTTAGAAGAACCATACGTAGCGCATAATCCTATATAAGAATATCCTCCATCAAGATAATTGAAGCAAACTTGATCGCCACTTGAATTATAAGCGCCAAAAGCACTACCTGTTATCGTCAATTCTGTTTCGCCAGGAGTCAAAATTGTCGTTGAAATATTTGTAATTACGGCAGCATTCACGTATTCAGGGATAACAAAAAAGACTCCTATAAAACATAGAAAAGCCAGTAAAAATATGAAATTTCTTTTGCTAAACAAGAGATTTATGTTATCCAATAAGTCTTTTTATACTCTAATTATAACCTTTTCACACATTATTGTCAAGTTGAATCTTTAAAAAAACCACCGTTTGCAGAAACACTTATGCAGTATTTAATCTATTCCTCGACTTCTTCAGTCGGTGGAACTTGAAAATAATTTAGTAAGTATTTAGCCATATCTCCAAATAATGGCGCGGCTGAACTTTCTGCCCATTGGACATCGCGGGGAATATCAACCTTAACACACATCACAAATTTCGGGTCATCAACCGGAGCAAATCCGCAAAAAGTGCCGATAGTCAGATTAGCTTCATAACCCACTCCGTCTTTTTTCGGAATCTGGGCAGTGCCGGTTTTGCCTGCAACAAAATAACCCGGAACTCCGGCTTTCTGTCCGTGTCCGTTTCTGACCACATTAACCAGCATCGCTGACAAAGTAGTCGCTGTCTTTGAAGAAATAACTTGTCTTATTTCAGTTGGTTTATTTTCGATTTTAAAGCCGTTGGGCTTGACTATTTCCTTAACTATATACGGCTTCATTAATTTGCCCTGGTTGGCAATTGCTCCAAAAGCATCTATCAGTTGGATTGGCGTGACCGAAATGCCCTGACCAAAAGAAGCAGTAGCTGAATAAATATCTTTATGTTTAGCCAGCGATGAAATATCGCCAGAAGACTCTGAATCTAATTGAATTCCTGTTTTTTCTCCAAAACCGAATTTCTGGACATATTCCTCAAATTTTTCATTGCCTACTTTCTGCACTGCAAAAATCGCTCCAGTATTTAAGGATTTCTCCAGAACATTGGTCATAGTCTGGACTCCGTTTGCCTTTCCATCAGAATTTTTAATGGTGTAGCTCATGATTTTTACTTCGCCAGTATCTTCATAAGTGGTATTGGGAGTAACTAAACCTAAATCCAAAGCCGCAGCCATAGTAATCGGCTTGAAGACTGAACCGGGCTCGTAAGTACTATAAGTTGCGGGATTTTTGAAGACTTCTATATTCTGAACCTCATTATATTTATTTGGGTCAAAATCAGGAGCGCCGCACATCGCTAAAATCTCCCCTGTTTTCGGATTCATAATAATCAAACTGCCGCCGTCAGCCCCGTGTTTGACAACCGCTTCGGATAATTTCTGGCAAGCATTGTACTGAATGTTATGATCAATGGTCAAAACGATATCATCACCATCCTCTGCTTCTTGAAGTAAAGTATTACCAATAGTCATCCAACGGCCAGCTGCATCTTTCTCGGCTTTTAAAAATCCTTGTTTGCCTGCCATTTCTTTTTCAAAGTACCCTTCAAGGCCGTATTGTCCTTTTTTTTCATCACCGTTAAAACCGACAAAACCCAGAATATGAGAACCGACCTCCTTTTCAGGATAATAGCGGTAGCTTTCAGTCGTAAATTTTATGCCCTGAAAATTTAATTTTTCTATTTCGGTTTTGATTTCATCTGAAACCCCGTGTTTTAAAGGTTCATACAAATCATTTTCTTTAGAGATTCTCATCTTTATTTCCGCCTCGTCCAAAGCCAGAATCTCAGAAAGTTTTTTGGCTATCTCATCTTTTGAACCCTTTATCTCGCCGGGGACAGCATAAACTAAATTCAAATCTTGGTTGGTGGCAATCGGGAATAAACCCGATTTAGCAAATTGATCCTGAACAAAAATTTCCCCTCTCTTGGGAAATAATTTCTGGTATAACTCGTGTTGTCCGGAAGCGAGAGCGGCATAAAAACTATGCTGCAAAACTTGAATAATAAAAAGCCTAAGGATAACAAGGGCGCAGAATAAAAAAATAACGATAGTGAGAAACATTATCCTATCGTATTTTTTTCCTCGGCTATTTTTTTTAAATCTAAACACCATAAAATTCGTATTCAAACAAAGATTCAAACCCGAATATTTTGGATTTTTATTTTGTTAAAGCAACGGTCGGCTGGGTTGCTTCAATATATTCAATTTTTGAAATTTCGACTAAATCCAAAGAGTCTTTGGCTTGAGTAATCTCTTTAATTGATTGTAATTCTGCGGCCTTAAGTTCTAACTTTTTGCTCTCAATTTGCAGGGCTTCTGACTTTTTTTCTAAATCTTTTATCTCGAAACCGCGGGCGGCCACATTATTTATCAGCCCTAAATAAGCAAAGCCCGAGGCAATAATTAATATAAATAAAGTTATCCCCAACTTTAATTTATTAATCTTGAATTTAGCAAAAACACTGTTTGTTTTTGGCTTAATTCTTTCTCTTTTTTGAGCAAAAATTCTGGTGAATTTTGACATATGTTTTTATTTTTATATTTTTTCCGCCACCCGTAACTTAGCGCTTCTTGAACTCAGATTCTTCGTAATCTCCTCTTGGACGGGTTTAATCGGTTTTTTAGTAATAATTTTTAAAATGGCTTTATGATGGCATTGGCATTCAGGAACCTCTGGGCCGCATAAACAATCCTTTGATTCGGTTCTGAAAAATTGTTTAACAATCCTATCTTCAAGCGAATGAAAAGAAATAACCGCCACTCTTCCGCCTTTTTCCAAAACTTCAATCGCTTGAGGTAATGATTTCTTTAAATTATTTAATTCATCGTTAACCGCCATCCTTAAGGCCTGAAACGTTTTGGTGGCTGGATGTAGATGTCCAGTGTAAGGAACTTCCTTTTTAGACTTTAATTTATCTTTATATACTTGGAGTACGGCTAGGACCAGCTCCCTAGTATTGATAAATTTTTGTTTTTGCCGCCAATATATTATCTGACTTGCAATGGCGGAATGAAATTTTTCCTGGCCGTACTCCTTAAGTATCCAATTTAATTTTTCAAAGGGATAATTATTTAAGATGTCAGCTGCGGTCTCCCCTTCACCCGAGAAACGCATATCAAGTGGCGCCTCAATATCAAAAGAAAAACCTGCTTTGGAATTATTTAAAAGTAAAGATGATAAGCCAAGGTCAAATAAGAGAGCGTTAATTGGAAGATCAGGAAATTGTTCACTTTTTATTTTTGTTAGATTTTTAAAATTATCGTTTATTAGATAAATTCTCTTTTGGAATTTAACTAATCTTTTTTTTGTGTATTCAATTGAATCTCGGTTTAAATCCAGTCCGATTAATTTTCCATTCGGCGAAATCCTTTCTAACAGTCCTTCAGCGTGTCCGCCGCCGCCCACCGTACAATCAATTACATTTTCATTGGGCTTTAGATTCAATATATCAATCGCTTCTTTTAAAAGAACAGGAATATGTTCTTTCATCCTTGCGCCTTAAACCCCCAATTCTCCCAGCGCCTCGGCAATGTCGCCTGAAGTCTTCTCTGTCCCCTTCTTATATTTTTCCCAAACCGCAGAATCCCAAACTTCTAAACGATTATATAAACCGGCAATTACCACTTTCTTTTTTATAGTGCCGTATTTTCTTAAATAATCGGGTAAAATTACCCTGCCCATTTTGTCCATTTCCAAATCCATGGCTCCGGCCAGCATCAATCGGGCAAAAGCGCGGGTGTTGGCTTTAGAAATCGGCAGCTTGGCTAATTTATCCGCCAAAACCTGCCATTCTTTTTGAGTATAAATAAACAAACAATTATCCAAGCCCCTGGTAACTACTGCTCCCTTTTGTAAATCAGCTCGGAATTTTATAGGAATAGCTAATCTGCCTTTTTCGTCAATTGAGTGATGATATTCTCCGATAAACATTATTTTGGATTTAAAATTTTATTTATAAATAACTTTAGAAAAGGGTAAGTTATCCACAGAAATTCTGACTTATCCCCACTTTTATCCACTTTTAACCCTCTTATTCCATTTTACTCCACTATAAAACACTTGTCAACACTTTTATTTCTGTGAAATATTTAACTGTTTATGTCAATGGCTGTGGATAAATAAAAAAGAGGCATTACATTATAACCTCTTATTAATATTTTATTTCAGCTGATGTTCGTTCTTCATTATTGTCTCCGGCCCATGACCCGGCAAAACTTTTGTCTCATCAGGCAAAACTAAAAGTTTTTTTATTATGCTATTCCATAATTCATTTTCATCAGAACTCGGAATATCAGTTCGGCCAACTGCACCCATAAATAACGTGTCGCCAGTGAAAATAACTTTATTTTTTGGCAAATAAAAACATAATCCGCCTGATGAATGGCCTGGTGTATGAATAACTTTAATCTCTATCTCCCCTACTCGTATTACTTGGCCATCTTCTAAAAACAAATCAGGCTCAAATAATTCCACTTTATAACCAAACATATTTGCGCGCATGCCGGAAAACTTTTTCAAAATATCAACTTCTTCCTTATGCATGGCGATTTTAGCTTTAGTCAGATTTTTATAATATAAAACCGCTCCCGCATGATCAAAATGGGCGTGGGTCAATAAAATGTATTTAATCAGCAAATGATTATTTTTTATAAAATTGTCTATTTTTTTGTCTTGAAAACCGGGATCAATCAAAACAGCCTGGTTTTGACTATCATAAACTACATAACAATTAGTTCTTAAGGGGCCAACTGCGAATTTTTTTATTTCAGCCATGCTTTTTTCGGTTTAGTGATCGAGGGTAGTTGCCCGTAAAAAGGCTTGATTTGAGCTTTACTTTTATTCTGTTCAATTTTTTTGCTCAGCTTTTTCAGATCATTAACTTCATTTTCTTTAAATCCATAAACCGGAATAGCCAAAGCATAAGCAAGAGTATTGGCAATGGTAATTCCGATTCTCAGGGCAGTAAAGGGACCAGGACCCCTAAAAACGCCAATTCCTTTAAAATCAATTAGTTTTACTTTATTCTCTTCCAAAATTTGATTAATCAAAACTAATATCTTTTCTGATTCAAAAAAATCGATTTTAATTTCCTTTTTGAAAAAATGATTTTTCTTATGCAAAATAAGAGAGAGTTTATCGCTTTGTGAAGTATTTATGATTAAAATCATTTTATATCAAACCAAGTCTTTTTAAACCCATCTTTAAAACGGACACTGTCTTAAATTTGTTAAACGCCCCTGCTTTAATCCATCTATAATCGGTATGTTCCCAGTTAAGTTTAATTTTTGTCTTCCTACTCTTTATTAACACCGGGTAAACAAACCAATGTCGGTCAATTTTTTTGTTGATTTGATGAAAAGGTTTTCCTATTTTTACCAATCTTAAATATTTAGATTCAATACCCAATTCTTCAAAAGCCTCTTTTTTGGCGACTTGAGTCGGTTTTTCATCATCCAAAAATCCGCCAATCCCATACCAAAAATCGGGATGAAATCCCACTTTATCACTTCTCTTTAGTAACAAAATTTTGCTGTCTTTTTTTTGAACAATACAGATTATCCCCCCGTCAATTCTTTTTTTTAAATGTTGGCCAAACCAAAATTTTGCATTTTTTAAAATCTGCTCTAATTGGCCCTTTCCTTTGAAAAAATGATCAGCTTCTTTAACAATTACAAACTTTTTCGGACCATCAAAATAGCTGAATAATTCTTCGGTGACCTTCGGAGATACCACTGCGTCCTTTTCCGCCTGGATAATCATGACCGGGCAGTGAATATTTCGAGCTCCTCCGAAAACATCATGCTTCAATCCATCTGAATAGAAATTATAGTTAAGTTTTTTTCTTCGGCCAGCAATATCTAGATGAAGATAACCCATATTTTGCCATTGTTTGGCCATCGGCTTTACTATGCTTAAATTCTTTAAATCAGAAAAGGGTGAGATTAACACCAATGAACTTATTAATTTTGATTTAGCAGCGTATAAAATGGCAATCATCCCTCCGAGTGAAGAAGCAACTAGCCCTACCCTATTTTTATTAACATACTTCTTTCTAAAGATAAAATTAACTGCTGATTTTAAATCATCTATTTCTTTTGAAATTGTCAGATTCTCAAATTTTCCCTGGCTTTCTCCGTAAGCCTCAAAATCAAAGATAAAAACAGCGAAACCTTGTTTTGGAAAAAGTTTAATATAATTTCTGGCTTTTATCGATTGTTTGCCCTCAGAAAAAAAGCCATGGACATTAATAATCAGAGGAAATGGGCCTCTCCCCTTGGGTTTTATAATAAGGCCGGATAATTTCAGGCCTTTTGAATTTTTAAACCAGACTTTTTCAATCATTTTTTATTTTTTACAAAGCAATTTTATCAATCACCACAATTTTTTTGTTTTCCAAGACATCATATAAAAATCGATCAGTTAAATCCCTTCTATATTGAAATTCTTGCATTGACATAATGGTATAATTGATATCGTAATCAAAATTCTTCTGAAACTGGGCGATCAGTCTTTTGAATTTATTGCGGTTGACGCTGCCAACAATCAAAATATCAGTCTGAGAATCAGAGCGGCCGGTAAAAAAACCTGTTAGAGCCATGAATTTGATCCTTCCCATTTTTTTTAATTTCTTTATGAAGTTTTGTTCCATCATCACCTGGGCCTTAAAGACAAGAGACTTGATTTCGGGATATAAGAAAAAATCTTGATTGGCTTTATAGAATATTTTTTGTTTTTCAGAATATGAGGTTACTAAACCAATATTAGTCAGGTTTTTAAGTTCACGTCTCACTGAATTGATATGCTCTCCTATTTTCCTGCCTATTTCCCTAATAAAATAAGATTTATTTGGATTAATCAAAAAAATCTGTAAAAGTTTGACTCTGGTCCTTGAACTAAATAATTGTTCAAGCATATTGTTTATATTATTTATCAAAAACGTCTATCTATAGTATAATAAAAGAAGGAAAACATAGCAAGAATTATGCCCTTGTTTTATAAAATCAACCGGGATAAAATAAATATTGAGTTAATCAAAAAATATGCCTCAAGTTCAGATTGAATCAGACAGACTGCTTATTTGTGATCCTCAAAAGAGTCGCTCAAGTTGTAATATTTTTATTTCTCGCCCCACTCCACTGGAAGAAAAAAATCTGGGGAAATTATTTATTATCACAGAAATAGAAACAACCGACAAGATTAATTATGAAATCATAAATATAATCCAAGAGGAACTAAAAGAAAATTTTTATAATTCAGAGGAACTAAACATTGAGATGGCCTTTGAGAATTCCCTCAATAAAGTAAACCAGAAATTACATGAATTAATAACCGAGGGAATCACTCATTGGCTGGAAAAGTTTAATATAATCGCCGCAGTGATAAAAGCAAAAAATTTATATCTGACCCAAGTGGGAAAAATGCATGCTTTTTTAATTCATAAGGACCGGATAATCGATATTATTTCTCAAACTCCTTCTTTTGAAACAAAAATAAATCCCCTAAAAATATTTTCTAATATTATATCTGGCGAATTAAACCACAGCGATCAATTATTATTATGCACCACCTCAATTTTGGACTATTTTTCACAAGAAAAATTGAGAAGGATGATAGTCTCTTCTTTACCATCGGAAGCGGCTGCTTCCTTGGAAAATTTATTATTGGAAAGCCCTGTTCATACCTCGTTTGCAGCTATTATCATTAAATTACTGGAAGTAGATATAGCCAACCCCGTTTTCGAACAAGAAAATAAAAAAGTAATCCCAAGAATTATCAATGCACCCCAATCTTCAATGGAAAAGCTGATTGAAAAAGAACGGACGACTGCCCAATATTTAACCCCCTCAATCTGGCCAAATGTTGGCAAAACCCTTAAAAATATTTATTTCCCACTGACAAATTTTATTCGATTAAAAATCCTCAAAAGGCCGGCTCGGAGAACAAGACCAGAAGAACTATATCGCTATAGAGCAAGGCAAAAAGAGAAAAGATTATGGATCAAAGTTTTCAACCAATTATTCAGAATCTTAAAATTTGCCGCCCAGGGTATTTATTCTTTCTTTGCCGCCTTTTTTGGACTCTTTAAAAAACGACGGGAGATGAAAACGAAAATCAAGGAATTTCCAAAAGCAGCTGATCAAAAGATTAGCAGGAGCATTTCAATGCTACAAAGGCTCACTCGCAAACAAAAAATAATTTTGATAGTCGCCTTAATAATATTATTTATTTTTGCCGAAAGCATAGTCCTGATTGGAAAAGGGCAGGACAAAAAATTGTCGGCTGAACAAATAGCAAACAACATAAATCAAATCCAGGAAAAAACTTATCAGGCCGAATCTGCTCTTTCCTATTCTGACGAAGAAGGGGCTAAAAAATTATTAGCCGAAGCGACTGACCTTTTAAATCAACTGCCTAAAAAATCAAAAACCGACAAAGCTAAATATGACGAATTGAGTACTTTAATTCAAGCCCAATACGTCAAAACAAAACACATTATTGAGATTACTGACCCGCTAGTAAAATTTGATTTTTCTAATCTTGATCCCAATCTCAATGCCAATGGACTGATTTTTTCCTCGAATAATCTTTATGTTTTTAATTCTAATAACGAGATTTATAAAGGCGTTATATCATCAGGCAAAATGGATAAAATTTCCAAAACTTCGCAAGATGCCGGACAATTTAAACTTGACGCAAATCAAACCAATAATACCGTTCTTTTTTATCATGATAAAGATGGGCTTCTTGAATTCAATACAAAAACTGAAACCCTTAAGCCGATTGAAATTACTTTTGCTAATCAAGATAAGGAAATCCGCGATATGTATGTCTTCGAAAGCAAACTGTATCTACTGGATGTAAAAAACAACCAGATTTTCAGGCATGGCCGGGCTGCCAATGCCTATGGCGAGTCCTTGTCCTGGATAAAAGATCCGAATTTAAATATCAAGGATACGGTTTCTCTGGCAATTGATGGCTCAATCTATGTTTTAAAATCCAGCGGTGTGGTTATGGAATTGGTCCAGGGCAGACAAGTTGATTTTTCTTTGGCGGAAATAGATCCGAAATTAACTACTGCCACTAAAATCTGGACTGATGCCAATTCAAATTATCTCTATATTTTAGACCCGCAGGGAAAAAGGCTGGTTGTTTTTAACAAAAAAGGTGTTTTGAAAGCCCAATATACCTCTTCAAAATTTGATGACTTAAAAGGCTTTGCCGTCGATGAAAAAAATAAAAAACTGTGGCTGCAGAATGGTTTAAAAGTTTTTGAAATAACTTTGGAATTATAGAAATTCAGTTATAATAAAGCAAATGCCTCCTTTTTAAGGAGGCATTTGCTTTATTTAAAGAACTGTTTATTTCAATGTTACTTGTCCGCCTGCTGTCTCCAGTTTTTTCTTCATATCCTCAGCTTCTTCTTTGGTGGCTCCTTCTTTTAGAACTTTTGGCGCGCCGTCTACCAAATCCTTAGCCTCTTTCAAGCCTTTTTGGGTTAATTCGCGGACTACTTTAATCACAGCAATTTTGTTGGCGCCGGAAGATGTTAACTCAACATTGAATGAAGATTGCTCTTCTTTAGCTTCCAATCCTGCTTGTGAACCGGCAGCCACAGCCATCATCGGAGCGGCGGCGGAAACGCCGAATTTCTCCTCTAGAATTTTTACTAACTCGGCTAAATCAATGACTGAAAGCTTTTCAATGTTCTCAACTAAATCCTTGAATTTAGCAGGAACTTCAACTTCTTTTTTTTCTTGTTTTTCTTCTGCCATAAAATTATTCCCTTATGATTTTAATTATTAAGCTGGTTTTTTATCTTTTATAGAGTTTAATACATAAAGCAAGCTTTTTAAACTGCCAGATAAAACATTGACAAAACCAGAAATCGGCGATTTAATCACCCAAACGGTTTTGGCTAATAATTCCTGCTTGCCCGGAATCCTGGCTAGTTCCAAAACTTTTTCTTTGGCAATAAATTTATTTTCCAAAATTCCTCCGACTAATTTTAAGGATTGATGAGTCTTGGCAAAATCATTTAACAACTTAGCTGGCAAAACTTCGTCTTCATAGCCAAAGGCTAAACCAACTCCGCCGACCAATTCGTCAACTTTGATTTCTTTTAATCCGGCTTTTTTTAGAGCTAATTTCATCAGGGTTTTTTTGGATACCAGATAATCAATTCCCTGATCTCGCAGAATTTTTCTCAATTCATCAACTTCTTTGACTTTCAAGCCGTCATAATTAGCAAAAACCAAGGCTTTCATTTTAGAAAGTTTCTCCGCTAATTTTTCAATTTCCTTTTCCTTTTGTTGTCTTGTTTTCGCCATAGATTTAAAAAAATCTGTGAACGCACAGACTTCCCTTAGCTTTTTTAAGCCTTTTCTTTTTTGCTTCCTCGATAGGCTTTTTTAAGTGGTTTTCCACACCTATTGTCTGTGGTTGCTTTATTGCTCTTTATTATAGCGTACTAACAATATTTGTCAAATTCTAGCTGATTTCCGTTCCCCGAAACTTCTTTCCTAGAAGATAATTTTTTATATTCTTTAAATTCGTACCCTTTATAATCACCACTTTCATTTTTAATTTCTGGGCTAATTTAGCTGCCTCTGGGTCAAAAGGAGAAGATAATCTTGGACTCCATTTCATAGAAAACATTTTTTTGTATTTTGACCAAGATAGCTTTTTAAATGGTTTGGCGTTCTTAAACTTATCCGGGTCTTTGTCGTAAACATAATCCTGGTCAAAAAGATTGATGATTGTTTTAGACTTCAAATTCTTGGCTAATAAAACCGCATCTTTATCAGACGAACAACCTGGCAGCCAGCCAGAGCCGATTAAAATCTTTTTATTGGTTTTGATTTTATTGATCGGATTTTCAATAATTTTTTCAAAAGCTAATTTACCGAACATGCTTCTTACTAATTGAGCATTTAATTTGGTGGTATAAATACCGATCCAGTCTAAATCTTGATCTGAAATTTTTGAAAGCTGCCTGGCGGCTTTGTTATAATCGCGGTTAGTCTGTCCGCCGCCAGTTACTAAAACCATTCGATTTCCTTTTTTTACAAAATCTAAAACTAATTGCTTAAACTTTTTTAAATAAGCCAGATTGAATTTTTTCGGCACAATCACTGATCCGCCTAAAGAAATGATGATGGTTTTCATAAAATTTATCCTTTAATTTAAGAATAGCGTAAAATAATTATAAAAACAAGAAAAAAAGACCCCCGCTTTCTACACGTCTGTAGAAATTGGGGGGTGGCTGATCCTTGACCAACTTCGTGGTCTTTTTTAATCCCCTTGGCATCGGAACAGTCCTAGAAACTGTCCCTAGTACTCACTCGGCTCTTCTCCTTGCTCTCCACTCAACAAGATGAGTATCCGCTGGTCCCACACTCATGGTCCCTTTAGCCACATCAGGGCGCAAGTGTAGATTTTTGTTTGACTCCATCTGTTGACCAGATTACAAGAGGAAAAGTTGCTGGTACGCCAAGCAGAATTATATTAATTCAGTTAATAAAAACTGTCAATTGATCTTGTGTATAGTCAACATCCGATGGT
>Ga0315268_10000998_pt1 | contig 33037 bp, 33 predicted proteins | sample C1_top_MG_FD_204535 | JGI IMG/M metagenome (GOLD analysis project Ga0315268, IMG submission 204535) | Sediment microbial communities from Yellowstone Lake, YNP, Wyoming, USA - C1_top | ecosystem: Environmental > Aquatic > Freshwater > Lake > Sediment | place: USA: Wyoming | collected 2017-08-01
AAGTCCTTCTCGGTCAGGCGCTTGGCGTACTCCAGCCCCGCCCACACGGCCGAGCCGCACGAGCCGCCGGCCATCAGGCCTTCCATCTTCGCCATCTTGCGCGTGGTGATGAAGCTGTCGCGGTCGGTGACCTGCAGGATGTCGTCGCAGATCTTCAGGTCCATCGTCCCGGGGAAGATATCCTCGCCGATGCCCTCGACCACGTACGGCCTGGCGACGCCGATCTTGTTGAACTTGATCTTCTCGTAGTACAGCGAGCCGACCGGGTCCGCGCCGATCACCTTCACCTTCGGATTCTGCTCCTTGAGATAGCGGCCGACGCCCGAGATCGTGCCGCCCGTCCCCATGCCGGCCACGAAGTGCGTGATCTTGCCCTCGGTGTCGCGCCAGATCTCGGGACCGGTGGTCTCGTAGTGCGCCTTCGGGTTCTCCGGGTTCTCGTACTGGTTCGGGTGGTACGCGCCCGGGATCTCGGCGGTGAGCTTGTCGGCGACGGAGTAGTAGGAGCGCGGGTCCTCGGGCTCGACGGCCGTCGGGCAGACGATGACCTCGGCGCCGAGGGCCTTCAGCAGGTTGATCTTCTCGCGCGACTGCTTGTCGGTGATCGTGAAGATCAGCTTGTAGCCGCGCAGGGCCGCGACCAAGGCCAGGCCGATGCCCGTGTTTCCGGACGTCCCCTCGACGATGGTGCCGCCGGGCTTCAGCAGTCCCTTGCGCTCCGCCTCGTCGATCATCGCCACGCCGATGCGGTCCTTGACGGAGCCGCCCGGATTCATGAACTCGGCCTTCACGTAGATCCGGGGCTTCAGCCCCTTGTTGAGGCGGTTGAGGCGGATCAGCGGCGTGTTGCCGATGGCTTCCAGGACGTTTTCAAAGCGCATGGTCGTCTCCTAAAGTTCGCGGCGCCCGGACAGGGCATGCGACAACGTGCGTTCGTCGATGTAGTCGAGGTCGCCGCCCAGCGGCACGCCGTGGGCGATGCGCGTGACCTTGACCGGGAACGGCTTCAGGAGCTGGCCCAGGTACATCGCCGTCGCCTCGCCCTCGGTGTCGGGGTCGGTGGCGATCACCACTTCCTTGACCGCGCCGGCGGAGGCGCGCACGCGCTCGACCAGCTCGCGCGCCTTGATGCGGTCCGGGCCCACGCCGTCCAGCGGCGACAGCGAGCCGTGCAGGACGTGGTACAGGCCGCGGAAGGCGTGCGTGCGCTCGAGAGCCGCGACGTCCTGGGGCTCTTCCACCACGCAAATCCCCGTTTGGTCGCGGCCGGGGTCGGAGCAGATGCGGCAGGTCTCGCGATCGGTCATGTCCCCGCAGCGCGCGCAGAAGCGCAGGGCGGCCTTCGCCTCGCGCAGGGCCTCGACCAGATTCTCGATCTCGGTGCGCGGCGCGCGCAGCAGGTGGATGGTCAGGCGCTCGGCCTGCTTCGGGCCGATGCCCGGCAGGCGCTTGAGCGCCGCGATCAGGCGCTCGACGCTTTTCATTGCGGCTTTTTGACGATGCGCGCCTTGCCGCCGAAGACGCCCTCGGCCTTCTTCAGGCCCCCGCTCTCGCCGGGGCCCTCGGTGACGTCCTTCCAGCGCGTGCCGGCGGGCGCGCCGCCGGGCGTCTCGGGAATGGCCGGGTCGACGATGTCGGCCGGAGCGGCGGGCGCGGCGGCGTTCAGAGCCAGCTCCAGCGCCAGCGGCCGTCCGGCCAGCGCGGCCAACGTCGCCTCCAGGAACGGCCGCGCGCGTTCGGCCGCGTCGCGGTCGAACGGCTTGGCGAAGCGGATCGTCCAGCCGCCGTCGGGGAGCGCCGAATGCGGGCACGCCTGCAAGGTCGCGCCGAGCGCGATCTTCTGCTCGGACACGGCCGCGACGAACGCCTCCCAGGACGCGCCGGCGGACGGAGCCGCGGCGGCGGCGGCGGCGGCGGAAGCGGGCGCCGGAGCGGACGCGGCCGCGGGAGCCGGGCGCGCGGGGGCCGGCGCCAGGGCCGGGCCGCCGCCGCCCGCCGACAGGCGCTTTTCCAGCGCCTCGAGGCGCAGGACCCACTGCGACAAGTCGTGCGCGGCTTCCAGCGCGGAGAACAGGCCCAGCTCCAGCGCCAGGCGCGGAGAGTCGCCGAAGCGCAGTTCCTCAAGCGTTCGGTTCAGGCGCTTGAGCAGGAAGCCCAGGCCGTCGGCCGTGGCGCCGGACAGGGCCGAGGACCAGACGGGGTCGGCGCCGGAGCCGGCGCCGAGCTTCTCCAGATAAACGGCCTCGAGGGCGGCGCGCAGGTCCTTGAGGAACTGCGCGGGCTCCACGCCCTCCTCGTAGACTTTCTTGAGCCAGCCGGCCAGCGACTTGGCGTCGCGCGCGAGCAGGGCCTGCGCCGCGCCGAGCAGCATCTCAACCGGGACGAAGCCGAACATCTCGCGCACGGACTCGAGCGTGACCTTGCCCTCGCCCACGGAGCGGCACTGGTCGAGCAGGCTGATCGCGTCGCGCAGGGACCCTTCCGCCGCGCGCGCCAGCAGCTGCAGGGCCTCGGGCTCCACGGAGATTTTTTCCTTTTTCGAGATGCCGGCCAGATACTCGGCCAAAGGCTCGGGCGCGACGGGCCGGAACTTGAAGCGCTGGCAGCGCGAGGCGATCGTCGCGGGGACCTTGTGCAGCTCGGTGGTGGCCAGGATGAAGACCACGTGCGGCGGCGGCTCCTCGATGGTCTTGAGCAGCGCGTTGAAGGCCGCGGTGGACAGCATGTGCGTCTCGTCGATGATGAAGATCTTGTAGCGGTCGCGCGTCGGCGCCAGGCCGACGGTCTCGATGATGACCTGGCGGACGTTGTCCACGCCGGACTGGGAGGCCGCGTCCATCTCCAGCACGTCGAGCGAGGACGAGGTCGTGATCTCGCGGCAGGACACGCACTCGTCGCACGGAGCCGCCGTGGGGCCCTTCGCGCAGTTGAGGCCCTTGGCGAGGATGCGCGCCGTCGTGGTCTTGCCGCAGCCGCGCGGGCCGGTGAAGAGATACGCGTGGTGGATGCGCTTGGTCGCCAGCGCGTTGGTCAAGGTCTGCGACACCGCCGCCTGGCCGACCAGCTCCTCGAAGCCCTGCGGGCGGTACTTGCGCGCGAAGACCTGGTGCGCGGCCTTGTCCTTACTCACGCCGGCCTCCCCCGCCCTCGAGGCTGATCGGCCCCGGGCCGAACGAGACCACGTGCAGAAGGCCGCCCAGGATGGCGAGGTTCTTCAAGAGCTGGATGCGCTGGTCCGGCGCCGTGTGGAACACCCACGTGACCGCGATCAGGAACGCCGCCAGCGCCGCCGCGCCCCAGCGCGTCCGGTAGCCGAGGATCAGCGAGGTCGCGCCGAAGGATTCCACGACGATCGCCGCGACGCAGAAGAACGTCGCCGCCGGCATGCCGTGGGACTCCATGAATTGGATCGTCCCGCCGAAATTGGTGATCTTGCCGAAGGCCGAGGCTAGGAAGATGATCGCGAGGAAAAGCCGGCCCACGAGGGCGAGGACGTCGTCGGTATTCACCCGGGCATCATACCAAAGGCCCGGGACCCGGCGTCAACAAACCGGGCGCCGCGCGTCAAAAGTCCTGGTTCACCACGAAGCGGCGGGCCGCGGCGATCTCCTTTTCCTCGTCGTCCGAGGATTGGGCGCCCCGCTCGGCCTGGAGGCGGAGCGTTTCCGCGGCGATCAGCAGGTCCTTCGCGTCGGCGAGCTTTTCGTACTGATCCGCCTTGAGGGCGAATTTTTTCTTGTCCCCCTCCAGGATCTTGGCCTGCTCGCGCAGGGGGGCGGCGTCGCGCTGCGCCTGAGTGATCGCGTCCGCGCCCTCGAGGACCGCGCCCTGGGCGTTCGCGTCGGCCGCGGCGACCCCGACCCGGCCCGCGCCGCGCAGTCCGGTCTTGACGGCCGACTTCAGCGCGCTGTCTCCGCCCGGCAGGAAGCTGGCGGCCAGGTTCAGCGCGTCCTGATTGTTCTGCGCCTCGGCCTGACCCAACAGAGCCTGCTGCTGCTTCGCGACGGCGTCGGCCTGAGCCTCCCGGACGATCTGTTCGGCCTGCTCCTGAGCCGCGCTGATGCTTTGTTCGCGCAAGCCCACGCTCCGCCGCAGCAGCGCCGCGCGATGGCGGTAGTCGGCCGACTGCCGGTGCAGCTCGTCCAGGTCGAGAGGCGCGTAGGCGTCCTGCGCGAGCAGCGGGGCGCCGCACAGAAACGCCAGCACGCCCGCGGTCCAAAGGGATGCTCGCTTCATTCGGCGTCCTCCCGTCCGGCGCTCTCCGCGGCGGGCCGCTCGCGCTCGGCGATGATCTCGAGCAGCAGATCGGCTTGGCGGTCCATCGCCGACAGGACCTCCCCGGCGGACGCCCGCCTCGCGCCGGCGCCGCGGGCGCGGGACAGCTCGAAAACCCGCTTGGCCCGGCGCAGAGCCTCGCGCGCGTTCTTCGTCGCCGTGTCGTCGGGCCGCTTCGGGTCGGCGGGCATGCCGCCGTACAGAGCCTCGAGTTCCAGGTCCTGCGCTTCCGATTCGTCGGCCAGCGCCGCGGCCCGGGCGCCGATGTCCTGCGCCTCGGACGCGAGCTTCTCCGGCTTGGAAAAAACGGCCGCGAACGCCTGCTGGCGCTGGCGCAGCAGGGCGAGAGCGCGCACCGCGCCGGCGACGAAGGCTTTCTCGGGCCCGGCCGGCGGAGCGTCCGCGCCGCCGCACGAATCGGACGGCGCCGCGCGGGCTTTCGAAAGCCGAAACAGCCGCTCCCGGAGAGATTCCGCCGCGGCGCCGAACACGTCCTTCTCGCGGCGCAGACGCGACGTCAACGCGGCGCGGCACTCCAGTCGGACCAGCGAAGGCGACGCGCCGCGCAGGCGCGGGAGCAGCGCGAGGTCGCTCGCGTCGCCGGTCGGCGCCGGGGGAGCGTCGAACGCCGCCAAGCGCGCGCGCGCCGCGGCCGCCTCGGACGAGTCGGGCCAGCGCTTGAGGAAGGTCCGGTAGGCCAGGCGCGTCCCGAGGGCCTCCATCCGCTTGAACTCGCGCCGGCTCGCGTCGGCGGCCAGCGACTGCGCCTCGGGGGTTCCGGGGTAGGCGGAGAGGAAGAGATCCGCGGCCTGCGGGTCCATGGCGCCCTTGAGAGCGGCGAAGCGCACCCGCTCCAAGGCCCGCCGCACGCCGTCGGCGGCCGGGTCCTCCGGGAAAAGCCGCAGGAAATCGAGCGCGTCCTTCTCGCCGCCCCGGTCCTCGACGAGGAGTTTGCGGCAGGCGCCGCGCGCCTTCGCCGCGTTCGGATCGTTCGCGGGGGCGGCCTTGAGAAAGACGAGATAGGACGCGGGGTCGCCGGCCGCCTCGGCCTGGTGCCAGAGGACGATAGGCCGGACCTTGTCATTCGGGCCGGGCATGGCGGGCCGCGCGCCGCGGGCGGCGAGGTTCGGGTCCGCCGCGCACGCGGACAGGACGAACGCGAAGCAGGCCCACGCCGCGGCGCGCCGGACGGAGGGGCTCATGGCGTTTTACGCCACCATTCGTCGGCCGCGGGAACCGCGGGAGCCGCGCCGCCCTTCTCCGGCGCCGTCTCCGGACGCGGGGGCGCCGCGCCGCCGGACATCCGGGCCGCGAGCTTGTCGGCGTGCGCTTGAAGGTCCTGAAGCACGCGCCGCGCCGCGCTTCTCGCCGCGGCCGCGGCCAGCAGGTCCTTCAGGTCGTGCCACGCGTTGATCCGGGCGATGTACCAGCCCTTGATCTCCCCCCCGACCGAATCCTCGAAGGCGTTGCGGTAGACGACCGCGTCGTTCCGGTCGCGAACCACGAATTTCACCGAGTAGCTCTCGGCGCGCTCCTCCGGAACGAAGGCCAGCGGCGGCAAAAACATCGAGGCCACGCCGATCACGATGTTCGGCTCCGAGTTGAGCGCGGCGAATTTCAGCGCGGCGAACAGCCGCAGCGGCGGCTCGCCGCTTGCGACGACCAAGCCGGACGACTCGGACGTGGACGTCAGCGTCGCGAAGAAATCGCTCTGGAAATCCGAATACCGGCGCGTGTTCTCCGTCTGCGACACGTCGATGTTCGCCCGGCTCACGCCTATCCCGGGCGCGGAAACGGCGGGAAGCTCCAGCGGAGCGTCCGGTGTCTTGACCGCGTACGAGCAGCCGGTCAAAGCGGCCGCCACGGCAACGAGCGCCCATTTCATCCGCACCGCGAACCTCCGAACGGCGCTCAAAAGGTAGCAACGTTCCTGCGCGCTCCCCTTCCATAATAAAGGGGCATGACCTATACTGTCGTCATGAAACGCATCGCGCGCTGGGGCGCGCTCGCCGCGCTGCTGCTGGCCGCCGCGCCGGCCCGCGCGGTTCTGGACCAGCCGCCGACGCTGTGGCAGGAGCGCTTCTTCTGGGACGCGCTGCTCAGCGCGCGCGACAAGATGGCGCGCCAGCAAAGCGATCCGATGATGATCCCGGTGATGAAGGCCATCGCCGGGCAGATCGCCCAGCAGGTGGCCAACCTGGGGCAGATCGACCAGTACGTGAAGGCGCAGGCCGACAACCTGCGCTTCGCCTACGCCCAGCCCGACCCCAAGCCCAGCCTGAGCACGATCTCGGACAACTTCACGACCCTGACCACCGGCTGCGATCAGGTCCGCCAGAACCTGTACTACCTGACCGCGCGCCAGCGCCTGGCCTCCACCCAGGCCCTGCCCGACCCGGAGATGTACCAGGCGGGCCTGCTGATCCTGGGCCAGGACCAGCAGCTGCAGCTGACGCTGAACTCCCTGTACTACGACGCGATGGCGGCGCGCGGCCTGGTCAACGACAACGCGTGGGCCAACGACAAGTTCTTCACGCACAAGACCGAGATCCTGATGAGCAGCGTCGTGCGCATCCAGGACTCCGTGTTCTCCGTCTACAACGCGGGCTACGACCTGACCATGCGCTGCCGATGATCCGGCTCGCTCTCCTGCTGGCCGCCGGCGCGGCCGCGGCCCCGGCCCCGGCGCCCGCGCCGAAGCCCGCGCGGACAATATCCTTCACGACGGCCGACGGCTGGACGATCGCCGCCCTGTACCGCGCGCCGCGCCGGATCATGCCCGTGGTGATCCTGGTCCACGGCGTCGGCTCGTCCAAGGGCGAGTGGGACGCGTTCGCCCGGCGCTTGGAGGAGCAGGGCGTCGGCTCCTTGGCCCTGGACCTGCGCGGCCACAAGGACAGCACGAAGGGCCCCAAAGGCGTCCGGACCTACGCGGACTTCGATTCGACCGGCGAATGGCCGCGCGCCGAGGCCGACCTGGACGCGGCGGCCGCCTGGCTCACACGCCACGACATTCCCCGCGCCCGCATCGCCTTCGGCGGCGCCTCGATCGGCGCCAACCTCGCCTCCATCGCCGCGGCGAAGCGCCCCCCGACGCCGTTCCTGATCCTGCTCTCCCCCGGCCCCGACTACCGCGGCGTGAAGCCCTTGCTGCGCCCCGGACTCAAGACCTTGGCCGGCGCCTCGCCCGGCGACGGCTACTCGCACCAGACCCTCGGCCCCATCTCCGCCGTGAAAGGCGCCGCGATCTTCGAGGCCCCGTCCGGCCACGGCGTGCAGATGTTCGAGGATAAAGCGACGCTCGACAAGGTCGTCGCGTGGGTTGTCGCGACGGCAAGCCAAAAGCTTCCCGGGAAATAATATCCCGGCACTGTCCCCGGGGACAGTCGCGCATGTGAATGGCGCGAATAACCCCGGCGTCCCGCGCGTCAGGCGGCGACGGGGGCCGAGCGGCGGGCCTGGATCAAGGCGCGCACGCGCGCGGCGAAGATCTCGTTCTCGGCGACGAGACGGCGGAACGGCTCCTCGGGAATCAGCAGAAGTATCGCGCCGGCGTCGCCCGCCTTCACCGTCGCGCCGGCAACGCTGGCCTCCAGCATGGACGCCTCGCCGAACACCTCGCCCGTGGACAATTCCGCGAGGCGGACCACGCCCTTGTTCGGCACCTTCGCCTGCACATGCACCGTCCCGGTCGCCACGATGTGCAGGGCTTCCACGGTCATGCCCGCGAACAGCACCGGCTGGCCGGGAGTGAACTTCTTCAAGGAGGCGGCCACGGCCAGGGGCGACAGGACCTCTTCGGCAATCCCGGCGAACAGCGGCACATGGGCGCTCAAAAACGTCAGGGCATCCATGGGCATAGGGTACCGTTCTCCGTCGTGAGACGCCAGGGCCTAAAGACCCACCCGGCCGGGAGTTCTCAACCCCGGCGCCCAAAACCCCGGGTCCTTTGTTAAACTCAGGGCCATGACCGACCCCGGCCGGCTGTTCATGTTCGGCGCGTACGGCACGAAGCCGTCGCGCGAGACCGTGTCCCTGTTCAAGTCCACGAACGCGACCGGCCTCCTTCTGCTCGCGCGCAACATCGAGACGCCCGCGCAGACCAAGGCCTTCGTTTCGGAGCTGGAGGATCGCCTGGGCCGCCCCCTGCTGGTCGCCGTCGACCACGAGGGCGGCTGGGTCCTGCGCTTCATGTCCGGCGTGACCGCGTTCCCCGGCAACGCCGCGCTGGGCCGCGCGCGCGACCCGAAGCTGGCCTACGCCGTCGGCCGCCAGATGGCGCGCGAGCTGGCGCCGCTGGGCATCCGCATGAACCTGGCGCCCGTGCTGGACGTTTCGGTGAAGACCTACAACCCCGGCATCGGCATCCGCTCCTTCGGCGGCGAGCCGAAGCTGGCCGGCCGGCTGGGCGCGGCGTTCATCCGCGGCCTGCAGGACCACGGCGTGTCGGCCTGCGCGAAGCACTTCCCCGGCAAGGGCGCGGCGAGCGTGGACGCCCACGTGGACCTGCCCACGATCAAGATCCCGCGCGCGGAGTTCCTCAAGACCCACCTGGCGCCTTTCCACGACGCGGTGAAGGCCGGCGTGGACGCGGTGATGACCTCGCACGTGCGCTTCCCCGCCTTCGACTCCGTCCCGGCCACCTTCTCGTCGAAGATCGTCCGCGACGTCCTGCGCGGCCGTCTCGGCTACCACGGCCTGATCGTCAGCGACGACCTGTGCATGGGCGCGATCACCAAGCGCTGGCCGGTCGCCGAGGCGACGCTCAAATGCCTGGACGCCGGGCACGACGTGCTGATGATCGCGCACGACGTGCAGGGCATGCGCGACGCCGTCGACCTGCTGCGCGAGGCCGGCGCCGACGAGGAGCAGCTCGCGTCGGCCGACGCCCGCATCCAGAACCTCCTGCCCCGCCGGCGCGTCGATCACGCGCCCAATCTCGACGAGGGTCTGGAGCTGGCGCGCGCGATCGCCGCCAAGGCCGTGACCGTCGTCCGCCGCGGCGGGCTGCGCCTGCCGGTCCCTCTCGACCGCGGGACCTTGGTCCTGGTCCCCGATTTCCGGGAAGTCCGCGAGCGCTTCACGTTCGAGGACGGCCCCGGCGGTCCCGAGGCGCTGGTCCGGAGCATGGCCCGCGGCGCCGTCTTCGCGCGGACGCCCGTCGAGAAAACGGGCCTGGGCGGGCTCGACGCGGCCGTGCGCCGCGCCGAGCGCGTCGTCTTCCTGTGCTTCGAGGCCCGCCGCTTCGCCGGCCAGGCCGCCGCGCTGAAGGCGCTCACCAAGTCGGCGGCGGCGAAGACCGCCGCGGTCCTGATCCGCTCGTCCTGGGACCTGGACCTGTGCCCGAAAGACATGACCGTCGTGGACGCCGCCGGCTACCGCCTCGTCAGCATCGAGGCGGCGCTGACCGCGGTATTGGAGAAACGAACATGACCCTCGCCCTCGCTTTGCTCGCCGCCTCCCTGGCCGCCGCGGCCGACCTCCCCGCCTCGGCCACGGGCGTCGTCGCCGAAACGTTGACGACCGCCGCGCCCCCGGCCCCGGTGGGCGCGCCGAGCGTGTCCCTGCTGAAGGAGCGCTTCCTGGGCGCGACCGAGGAGTCCGTGCGCGTGACCTTGCTCGCCAAGATCTCCCAAACGACCCCGGTGTCCGCGCAGGACATCTCGGCGCTGTTCGACCTGTTCTCCCGCTACCCCGATCCCGCGCTGCGCCGTGGGCTGATGGACTCGCTGGCCCGCCTCCAGCCGGACAATCCCCAGCTCGAGCCCCTGTTCATCACCTATCTCGAGCAGAGCGAACCCGAAAGCCAGCTCTTCGGCATCAACGGCGCCTTCCGCCTGCGCTCGCGCCGGGCCCTGCCCCTGGTGCGCAAGATCGCCGAGCGCAAGTTCGCGTCCTCGTCCGCCGCCTCGATCAACGCGCTGTCCGAGCGCAACGCGTGGTGGACGCAGTACGAGGCCCTGTCGGCGCTGGCCCAATGGGAGGGCGACAAGAGCCTGCGCCTGCTGCGCGCGAAGGCCAAGGAAAGCCCGGCCGTCGCGCACCTGCTCGGCCAGCACTTTTGGCGCCAGACCCTGCCGGACTTGAAGAAGTGGGCGGTGTCGGCCGACGCCGCCGACCATGAGCGCGCCGTCGAGGCGGCCGGCGCGCCCATCGACCCGGCCGACGCCCGGGCCACGCGCGCGGACCTGCTCGCGCTCGTGCGCGACCCCAAGACCGACGACGAGGTCCGCCACAAGCTCACCCTGAAGCTGGGCGCCAGCTCGACCGACGCCGAGGTCGAGGACTTGATCCGCGAGCACGACGCGGCGGCCGACGACAAGATGCGCCTGGTCTGGGCCGCGGCGGTGTTCGCCGCCCACAGCCCGAAATCCGTCCCGCTGCTGGCGCGCTACGCGCGCCAAAGTCCGGACGAGATGACGCGCGCGGGCGCGCGCGCGGAACTGGCGGACCTGGTCGGCGAGGACCAAACGAGGACGCTTCTGGGAGAAAAAGAAGTTAAAAAATAGACGTTTTCTACTGTTCCCGCGGCGTGGACGCCGCCCGCGCGGAAATGCTAGTCTGGGTCCATGTCCGCTCCCGCGTTCTTCTGGCTGCCGCTCGTCCTGTGCGCCGGGCTTCTGGCCGCGCTGATCCTGGTCCTGCGCCGCCTGTATTCCTTAGAGGCGGCGGGCCCCAAGGCCGCGCCGGCCCTGGCGCCCGAGGGCTGGAGCAAGCTCGACGAGCTGCTGTCGATGCTGCTGGCGCTCCAGGAGCACGGCGTCTCCCACTCCGGCGCCGTGTCGCGCGAGGAGTTCGGCCGCGCGGTGCTCGACTGCGCCTGCCGGCTGATGAAATGCGACCGCGGCTCGGTCATGATGTGGTCGGAGAAGGAAGGCTGCCTGGAGATCGTCGCGGCGCGCAGCCTGGCGACGCCGGAGAAGGCCCAGCATCTGTTCCTGAAGCCCGGCGAGGGCGTCGCCGGCAAGGCCTTCGCCTCCGGCCAGCCGATCTTCATCGCCGACCCCGCCGAGGACCCGCGCTACGTGGCGCCCGCGGCCGGCGACGTCGAGCCGTTCGTCTCGATCCCGCTGATGGTCAAGGGCAAGCCGATCGGCGTGCTGAACCTGCACGCCAAGGACGGGGCCGAGGCCTTCAGCGACTACAACGTGAAGTTCCTGGGCATCCTGGCCGGCGAGTCGGCGGTCATGCTGCACAACATGGACCTGTTCGACAGCCTGCAGACCTTTTATTTGGAGATGGTGCAGACCTTGGCGCGGGCCGTGGACTCCAAGGACGCCTACACCCACGAGCACTCGGACCGCGCGCGCGTGAAAGCGCGCAAGGTCGCGCTCGAGATGAGCCTGCCCGAGCAGATGGTGCGCTACGTCGAGTACGCGGCCCTGCTCCACGACATCGGCAAGATCGGCATCGACGAGGCCATTCTGCTCAAGCCCGGCAAGCTGACGCCCGAGGAATACGAGCAGATGAAGAAGCACCCGATCATCGGCCACCAGATCCTGTCGCCCGTGAAGTACCTCGGCCCCGTCGCCCAGATGGTGCTCTACCACCAGGAATGGTTCGACGGCCGCGGCTACCCCGAGGGCCTCAAGGGCGAGGAGATCCCCCTCGGCTCGCGCATCGTCGCCGTCCTCGACGCCTGGGACGCGATGACCAGCGACCGGCCGTACCGCAAGGCGCTGGGCCGCGAGATCGCCGTGGGCGAATTGAAGAAAGGCTCCGGCACGCAGTTCGACCCGAAAGTCGTCGACACCTTCCTGCGCCTGGAGTCCGCGGAGTGGACGCTGGAAGCCAGCGGGGAGACGCGGAGCTGATGCTGTACGTCGTGCCCACGCCGATCGGCAACCTCGAGGACATGACCGCCCGCGCCCTGCGCGCGCTGAAGGAGTCGTCGGTCGTCTACTGCGAGGACACCCGCCACACCCGCATGCTGATGTCGCACTTCGGCCTCTCGACGCCCCTCGAGCGCTACGACGAGAACGACCCGCGCTCGGTCGAAAAGCTCCTCGAGCGCGTGCGCCGCGGCGACGCCGTCAGCCTGGTGTCCGACGGGGGCTGCCCCGGCCTGTCCGACCCCGGCCGGCGCGCCGTCGCGGCCGCGCGCCGCGAGGGCCTGCCGGTGACCTCCTTGCCCGGGCCGTCCGCGGTGGCCGCCGCGGTCGCGGGCTCGGGCCTGCCCGGGGACAGCTTCGTGTTCCTCGGCTTCCTGCCGCGCACGTCCGGCAAGCGCCGCCGCATGCTGGAGGAGGCCAAGGCCCTGGGCCGCACGATCGTCGTCTACGAATCGCCGTTCCGCGCGCTCGAGCTCCTCGACGACGCCGCGGCCGCGCTCGGCCCCGACGCGCAGTGCGTCGCCGCCCGCGAGCTGTCCAAGGTCCACGAGGAGTACGTGCGCGGCACGGTCGCCTCGGTGAGAGCGTCCTTCGCCGCCCGCCCCGAAATACTGGGCGAGTTCGTCATCCTTTTTCATCCGGAACCGGAGCCCTCCCATGCCTAACGCCTTCAAGACCGCCGCCGACGGGACCCTGACCGCGGCCGACGCCGCCGCGCTCGGCGCCGCCGCGAAAGGCTGCAAGATCGTCGCCTTCCCCACCGAGTCGTCGTACGCGCTCGGTTCGACCGGGCTGATCAAGGCCGCGACGCGGCGGCTCCTCCAGATCAAGGAGCGCTCGACGTTGAAGCCGCTGGCCGTCATGGTCCACTCCGTGGACGAAGCCAAGAAATGGGTCGAGTGGACGCCGCTGGCCGAGACCTTGGCCGCCAAGCTCTGGCCCGGCGCCGTCGCGCTGCTGCTCAAGCCCACCGCGCAAGGCCGGCTTCTGACCTTCCCCGAGTATCCGACCGTCGCCATACGCGTGCCGTCGCATCCGGGCGTGAGGGCCGCTTTGGCCGCCTCCGGCGTACCGTGGGTGTACACCAGCGCCAACAAGTCCGGCCAGCCCGCGCTTCGCGACGGGGCCGCCGTGAACTCGGCGCTCGGGGCGGACATCGATTTCCTCGTGGACGGCGGGACGGCGCCGGAAGGCGAGGCGACCGTGGTGGACGCCACGGGAGACAAGCCGCGAATCGTACGTCCGGGCATCGTGTCCGCCGAGCTGATTCAGGGGGCCTTAACGGCGTGACGGCGAATACGGCGAAAAAAATATTATTTGTCTGCACCGGCAACATCTGCCGGTCGCCGATCGCGCAGTTCCTGGCGGAGCGCCTGGCCCGCGAGGCCGGACTCCCATGGCGGGCCGCGTCGGCCGGAGTCGCCGCCGAAGTCGACTGGGGCATGGAGCCCGGCGCGATCAACGCCCTCAAGAATCGGGGCATCACCGGAGCGAGCCATTCCGCCCGTCAGATCGACGAGGAGATGATGGCGGACTCGGACGCGATCTACGCCCTGACCCGCTCGCACCGGGCGACTATCGTTTCCCGCTTTCCGCAGCACGCCGCGAAGGTCGCCGTGCTGCGCGAGGCCGCCGGCCTGCCCGGCGCCGACGTCTCCGACCCTTACGGCGAGAACGACGCCGTCTACGAAGCCTGCGCCGCGCGCATCGAAGAGGCGCTGACGATTCTGATCCGGAGGAGCCCCCATGCCCAAAACGCTCGCTGAGCAGGACCCCGAACTCTACGCCGCGATCGTCGCCGAAGCCCGCCGCCAGGCCGACAACCTGGAGCTGATCGCCTCCGAGAACTACGCCTCCGAGGCCGTGCTCGAGGCGCAGGGCTCTTTGCTGACCAACAAGTACGCCGAGGGCTACCCGGGCAAGCGCTACTACGGCGGCTGCGAGTTCGTGGACGTGGCCGAGTCGCTGGCGATCTCCCGCGCCAAGACGCTGTTCGGCGCCGAGCACGCCAACGTCCAGCCCCATTCCGGCTCGCAGGCCAACATGGCCATGTACCTCTCCGTCCTGAAGCCGGGCGACACGGTGATGGGGCTGAACCTCGCTCACGGCGGGCACCTGTCGCACGGCCATCCGATGAACTTCTCGGGGAAGTACTACAAGATCGTCCCCATCGATGTCCGCCGGGAAGACGAACTCATCGATTACGACAAGGCGGCGGCCGATGCCCGGCAGCAGCGGCCGCGGCTGATCTTCATGGGGGCGTCCAACTACTCGCGCGCGATCGACTGGGCGCGGCTCAAGAAACTCGCCGACGAGGTCGGCGCGCTCTTCGCCGCCGACATCGCGCACTACGCGGGCCTGATCGCCGCCGGCGTGTATCCGTCCCCCGTCGGCCTGGCGGATTTCACGACCACGACGACCCACAAGACCCTGCGCGGCCCGCGCGGCGGCATGGTGATGTGCAAGTCCGCTCACGCGAAGGCCCTGGACTCGAGCGTGTTCCCCGGGGAGCAGGGCGGCCCGCTGATGCACGTGATCGCGGCCAAGGCCGTCTGCTTCGGCGAGGCGCTGAGGCCGGAGTTCAAGACGTATCAAACTCAGGTCATCGCCAACGCGCGCCGCCTGTCGAAGTCGCTGACGGACCGGGGCTTCCGCATCGTCGCCGGCGGCACGGACTGCCACCTGTTCTCCGTGGACCTGCGCCCGAAGAACGCCACCGGCAAGGACGCCGAGGAGGCGCTCGACAAGGCCGGCATCACCGTCAACAAGAACGCGATCCCGTACGACCCGCAGAAGCCGTTCATCGCCTCCGGCGTGCGCATCGGCACCCCGGCGGTCACGACCCGCGGCATGAAGGAAGCCGAGATGGACCAGGTCGCGGAGCTGATCGACGAGGCCCTGAAGGTCCGGACCGACGAGGCCGCGCTCAAGCGCGTGAAGCAGGCGACCACCGCGCTGTGCCGCCGCTTCCCGATCTATCCGGACCTCATGGGCAAACTGCTCGCCGCCGCGAAATGATCGCCCAGATTCTTCTCGCCGACGACAACCCGGACATCACCGAGCTGCTCGGCGACTACTTGACGCACAAGGGCCACCGGATGATCCTGGTCAACGACGGCTACGCGCTCTCGCAGAAAGCGGCCGAGCACCGGCCGCACCTGATCATCACCGACGTCCAGATGCCCGGCGCCTACGGCTCGTCGGCGTACCAGGTGCTGCAGAAGGACGCGAACACGAAGAATATCCCGGTGATCTTCATGTCCGCGCATCCGTACGCCAAGCTGGCCGCGATCCTGCCGAAGGACCCGAAGACGCGCTTCGTCCAGAAGCCGATCGACCTGAAGGCGCTCGACGCGCTGATCGCCGAGCTGCTGCCGCTGGGAGGCTATTGCCCGTGAAGAAGACGAAGCATTACGCGAAGGTCGGAGTCATCGGGGGCAGCGGCCTCTACTCCTCCGACGCGATCAAGAACCCCCGCGAGCTGACGATCAAGACGCCGTTCGGCGCGCACTCCGGCCCGATCACGCTCGGCGACCTCGACGGCGTGCCCTGCGCCTTCCTGCCGCGCCACGGCCGCGGCCACGTGGTGACGCCGACCGAGATCAACCAGCGCGCCAACATGTGGGCGCTGAAGTCCCTGGGCGTGGAGCGCGTGCTGGCGTTCAGCGCCGTCGGCTCGCTCAAGGAAGAGCTGCCCCCGCGCACCTTCGTGTTCCCGGACCAGCTGGTGGACCGCACGAAGGACCGCGTGCAGACCTTCTTCGGCGGCGGCCTCGTCGCCCACATCGCGCTGAATCCGCCGTTCGCGCCTCTGCAGAACAAGATCGTCTTCGACTGCGCCAAGGAACTCGGGATCAAGTCCGTGTTCGGCGGCACCTACTGCTGCATGGAAGGCCCGGCCTTCTCGACGAAGGCCGAGTCCGAGATGCACCGCTCCTTCGGCTGGTCGCTGATCGGCATGACCGCCGCCACCGAGGCCAAGCTCGCGCGCGAGGCCGAGTTCGTCTACTCGCAGGCCGCGATGGTCACCGACTACGACTGCTGGAAGGAAGGCGAGGAGGTCCACACCGAGATGGTGGTGGCCAACCTCCACGCGAACTCGGCCAACGCGCAGAAGCTGATGCGCCTGGCCGTGCCGCGCATCGCCGCCGCGCCGCTCGAGACCGCGTTCTCCGAGGCTCTCAAGGGCGCGCTGTTCACCGATCCGAAATTCCGGAGCAAGGCCGCGCTCAAGAAGCTCGACCTGCTGGTGAGGAAATACCTATGAACACGAAGCGCCCCAAGGCGATCGAACGTCTCATCGAGACCGCGGTGCAGGCGCAGAAGCGCGCCTACTGCCCCTATTCGCGCTACCACGTCGGCGCGGCGGTGCTGACGGGCAGCGGGCGGGTCTTCCCCGGCTGCAACGTGGAGAACGCCAGCTACGGGCTCTCGATGTGCGCCGAGCGCGCCGCGATCTATCACGCGGTCGCCGGAGGCCACGACGCGATCACGGCCGTCGCCGTCGTCGGCGCGGCGGCCAAGCCGTGCGGCGCGTGCCGCCAGGTCATGTTCGAGTTCTCGGACAAGGACACCCAGCTCTACCTCGTGGACCTCAACCCGTCCACGGGACGCCGCAAGATCGTCAAGACGACCGTCTTCAAGATGCTGCCGATGGCCTTCGACCCGCTCGCGTCGGGGCTGCTCCCGAAGAATCCGCGCAACCTGCTCAAGCGCAAAGCGAGCGGGCGAATCCGCACCCAGAGCGCCCGGGCGCGCTCACGGAGAATCCGATGAACACCGATCTGATCCGCCCCGTCCTGGACTGGATGAAAAAGACGGACCTCGTCGAGGTCGTCTACAAAAACGGAGCCGCCGGCTTCTCGCTCAGCACGACCGAGGCTCCCGCGGCCGTCCCTGGAGGCTCGATGCCGGCCAGCCGCTTCGTGCCCGTGTCCTCCGAGTCCGTCGGCGTCTTCCAATGGGCCGAGCCCGGGAAGGCGCGCACGGCCGAGGAAGGCGTCGACGTCGCCGAGGGCGCCGCGCTGTGCGTGGTCGTCTCCGGCTCCGGCGCGGCGCGGGTCGTGAAGGCCCCCTGCGCGGGGCGCATCGCGAAGTGCTTCGCCGACGCGGGCCAGGCCGTCGAATACGGCCGCCCGCTCTTCCTGCTCGAGCCGCGGGCGTAGACGCCATGGCCGAAGCGCAGATCCTGTGCACCAAGTGCGGCGCCGCCTCGGCGGAGCCGCGCCTGGAGTGCGCGAAATGCGGCGGCCGGAACTCGCGGGTCTGCGGCGGGTGCGGAAACCAGAACTCGATCGCCAAGAACTTCTGCGACAAGTGCGGCCGCTCGATCGCCGCGCTCGGCGCGATCGCGCCGCCGCCGAAGACCCAGCTGCCCGGCACCCCCTCGGCCGATATCCCGGCGACGGAAATCCGGCGCCTGCCGACGCCGGGCGCCGCCGCGTCGCCGCCGCCCGCGCCCGGCGCGTCCGGCGCTCCGCTGCCCGCCGCCGGGCAGTCGCGCGGCGGTCCCTCGGCCGTTCCCTTGGACGACCTGTGGAGCGCGCCGCCTCCGCCGCCGCCCAGCGAAGCCGCGCCGCGGCCGCGCTCCGCCTCCTGGCGCGGGGCGCTGAACGCGCTGGCGGCCCTGGCCGGCGTCGCCGCGGCCGCGTACGCGATCTGGTTCTGGCGCGAGAACCGCAAGCCCGAGATCCTGGTTCCGAAGCTCGCCGCCCAGTACCTGGAGGCCCTGCGCACGCGCGACTACGCGCGGGCCTACGAGATGTTCTCCGAGGCCGCGCGCAAGAACTGCACCGAGGCGGAATTCCGCGCCTCGCGCGACGACACGGACTGGTCCTGGTCGGGCCTGAGCATCGCCTATCAGGAGCCCGGCGCGATCCTGCTCGCCTACGACTTGAAGGCCGCCGGCGCCGCGCCGCGCCAGGACCACCTGCTGTTCACGCTGGAAGCCACGCCGGACGGGAACCGCTGGACGCGCCCCTACAACTGGACCTTGATGCGCCAGGTCGAGGAATCCTTCGACAAGGGCGACGCGGACAAGGGCCTGATCCTGGCGCAGACGGCGGCGACGATCAACCCGCGCGACCCGATGGCCTGGGGCTACCTGTGCGAGGCCGCGTACTACCGCAAATCCCCGGTGGACGCGGAGCTGCGCTGCCTGAAGGCGCTGGAACTGGCGCGCACCTACCCGTCGAACCTGACGCTGAAGAGCCTCTACCACCTGCACGCGATCCTGGCCGACACCTACCAGCACGCGCTGCTCAAGCCCGACCGCGCGCTCGAGCAGTACGCGGAGATGCTGTCGTTTCCCGGCATCTCGCCGGCGGACCAATGCACGATCCTGCTCGCGCGGTCGCAGGCCTACGTCGACATCAGCCGCCCCGGCGAGGCGCTCGCCGACGTGAACCGCGGCGCCCAGCTCTGCGCCGACCCGCAGGACCAGGCCTTCATCCAGAAGATGCGCGCGTCGCTGGGCGCGCCCGACGCCCAGTGACCGAGGAACCATGTTCAAGAAAATACTGATCGCCAACCGCTCCGAGATCGCCGTGCGCGTGATCCGCGCCTGCCGCGAGATGGGGATCAAGTCCGTGGCCGTCTACTCCGACGCGGACCGCGAGTCGCGCCACGTGGCGATGGCCGACGAGGCGGTCTGCATCGGCCCCGGCCCCTCGAAGCTGTCCTACCTGGACCAGGAAGCCGTCCTGACCGCGGCGAAGCTCACCGGCGCGGACGCGATCCACCCCGGCTACGGCTTCCTCTCCGAAAACGCGGACTTCTCCGAGCTGTGCGCCAAGCGCGGCTTCGTCTTCATCGGCCCGCCGCCGGAGGCCAGCCGCAAGCTCGGCTTCAAGAGCGCGGGCAAGGCCGTGGCGCTCGCGGCGAAGGTGCCGGTCGTCCCCGGGACGAAAGGCGACATCACGACCGACGTGTCCAAGGAAGTCGCCGAGATCGGCTACCCGGTGCTGATCAAGGCCTCGGCCGGCGGCGGCGGCAAGGGCATGCGCATCGTGCGCGAGCCGGGCGAGCTGAAGAGCCAGCTTGAGGCCGCGGCGAACGAGGCCAAGGCGGCCTTCGGCGACGGCGCGGTGTTCATCGAGAAGCTGCTGGAGCGCCCGCGCCACGTGGAAATCCAGATCGCGGCCGACAAGTTCGGCAGCGTGGTCGCCTTCCCGGAGCGCGACTGCACGGTCCAGCGCCGCCACCAGAAGCTGGTCGAGGAATCCCCCTCCCCCGCGCTGACGCCGGAGATCCGCCGCGACATGCAGGCCGCGGCGATCCGCCTGGCGAAGGCCGCGAACTACTCGAACGTGGGCACGGTGGAGTTCCTGTTTCAGGATGGGCGCTTCTACTTCATCGAGGTCAACGCCCGCCTGCAGGTCGAGCACCCCGTCACCGAGGCCGTCGCGGGCGTGGACCTGATGGAGCTGATGATCCGCATCGCCGCCGGCGAGAAGCTCCCGTTCGGACAGGAGCGCGCCTCCGAGATCCGCTGCCACGCCATCGAGCACCGCATCAACGCCGAGGACCCCGACAACAATTTCATGCCCTGCCCCGGGCGCATCGAAAGCCTGGAGCTTCCCGGCGGCGCGGGCGTGCGCGTGGACACGCACGCCTACGCCGGCTACACGATCCCCAGCTATTACGACAGCATGATCGCCAAGCTCATCATCTCCGCGGCCGACCGCCCGACGGCCCTGCGGCGTTCGCTGCGCGCGCTCGGAGAGCTGAAGGTGGGCGGCATCAAGACCACCGCCGGAATGCACGCCAAGGTCGTCGCCCATCCCGTGTTCATGAGCGGCGACTTCGACACGCATTTCATCGAGAAGACCGGACTACTGGACCAGAAGGAGCCAGCCCATGCCTAATTTCAAGAAGACCATCTCCGATCAGCTCAAGGAATCCGCCGAGGTGCTGACGCAGAGCGCGAAGCTGGCGCCCGTCGCCGACGCCGTCGCCCAGGACCTGATCAAGACCTTCCGCAACGGCGGCAAGCTCCTGACCTTCGGCAACGGCGGCTCCTCCTGCGACGCGCAGAACTTCGCCGACGAGCTGGTCGGGCGCTACCGCCGCAACCGCCCGCCGCTGTCGGCGCTGGCGCTGACCGTCAGCCAGGCCGACCTGACCTCCATCGCCAACGACTTCGGCTACGAGGAAGTGTTCGCCCGCCAGCTGCGCGCGCACGGCCGCGCCGGCGACGTCGCCGTGGCGATCTCGACCTCGGGCAACTCGAAGAACGTGCTGAAGGCCGTCGAGGCCGCGCGCGAGATGGGCATCATCGTCGTCGGCCTCACCGGCCGCACCGGCGGCAAGATGAAGACGATGTGCGACCACTGCCTCTGCGTGCCCTCCGACTCCACCGCGCGCATCCAAGAGGCCCACATCACCTTGATCCAGATCTGGTGCGGCATACTGGAAGACGAACTCTTCCCCAACGCCCCCCTCGCCCACGGTTAACAAAGGGGTCAGGCACGAAATTAACAAAATGAGCCCGAAGCCTTCCGCGTCGAAGATACTGCCTCTCAAAAAGCTGAGGACCTTGCGCGAGCTGTGGCGCTGGGAAGGCCGCCGCGTCGTCTTCACCAACGGCGTCTTCGACATCCTCCACGCCGGCCACGTGAAGGTGCTGGAGAAGGCGCGCGCGCAGGGCGACCTGCTCATCGTGGGCGTGAACACCGACGCCTCCGTTCGCTTATTGGAAAAAGCCCCGGGCCGCCCGATCAACGCCTGGCGCGACCGCGCCGAGGTCGTCGCCGCGCTCGCCTGCGTGGACGCCGTCGTCGGCTTCGGCGAGTCCACGCCGGAGCGCCTGATGTCGAAGCTCAAGCCCGACGTGCAGGTCAAGGGCGGCGACTACAAGCCGTCGGACCTGCCCGAGGCCAAGCACGCCGGCAAGGTCGTCATCGTCTCCCTGAAGAAGGGCTACTCGACGACGAGCTTGATCAAACGCCTCCAGGGCAAGCGCTAGACCGCCGCGCGGCTTATCCGCGCCGTTCACAGCCGAACTGTCCCCGGGGACAGTTAAACGAAAAGGCCCCCGCCGCGCGGCGGGGGCCTTTTCGTTTCCGGCGTCAGGAGTTATTTCTTGGCGGGCGCGTCGTCCTAGGCCGCGTCAGATTTAGGAGCCTCGGCCTTGGGCGCCTCGGCCGCGGGCGCGGCGGCGGGAGCCGCGGCCTTCAGCGCCTGGGCCTGCTCGATCGCCTGCTGAACCTTCTCCAGGCTGCGCGACTTCGGGTGCTTGGCCTTGAACTCCTCGAGCGCCTTCACGCCCTCGTCGGTCTTGCCGGCCAGGATCAAGTCCACGCCCTTGGCGATCTCCGCGTCCTCGGCCATCGCGAGCTTGTCCTTCTTGGAGCGGACGTCGCCCTTGATCACGGGCTCGTTCGGGTCGCTCAGCGACGAGGACTGGGACGCCCCGCGCACGGCGGCCACGCTGGCGCTGCGCCGGCCTTTCTTGCGCTCGCTCTGCACGGCGGACTGGGACAAGGTCTCCCGCAGGTGCCGGAAGAAGGTCATGATCGACTCTTGGGGCGTCGGGGCCTTGGCCTCTTCGGCGCGGACCGGACCCGCGAGCATCAGCGCGGCCAGCGCCGCGGCCATCATCTTCATGTTCATATGCATGCCTCCTAAAGTCCGTTGACGAGATTGTCCACGTAGGGCTTGTAGCCCGGCGAGAGGGCCACGGCCTTCGCGCCGTACTCCCGCGCCTTGTCCGCCTTCTTCAGCTTCACGGCCGTCTTCATCAGGTTCAGCCAGACGTCCCCGTCGGTCTCGTCCGATTCGACGGCCTGCAGGAAGCGCTGCTCGGCCCCGGCGTAGTCGCCGGCCAGGAACGCGACGCTGCCCAGGTTGTTCTGCGCCGCGGCGTTCTTCGGGCTGAGCTCCAAGACCTTGGCGAAGGCGGCGCTCGCCGCCTCGCTCCCGCCGAACTGCAGCTCCACGATGCCGAGCTGGAGCTGGGCGTCGACGTCGTTCGGGTCCTTCTGGAGACGGTCCGCGTACAATTTCTTGAGGAAGCGGTGGCGGTCCTTGGCCAGCACGGCCACCTGGTCGTCGTAGCGCTTCTCGAGCGCGGCCGCGTCCGGCGCGGCCGGGACGAAGTCGGTGGGCGGCATGGAGACCGGCTCGTACTCCTCGAAGGCCTTCTCGATGTCGATGACCTTCACGCGCCCCTTGTCCGACTCGGCCTTGTACGAGTAGGCCGCCTTCGAGACCGCCTCGTAGAACGGCTTGCCCACGTAGGTGACCTCGACCGGAAGCCACATCGTCCCGTCGTGCTCGACGAGCAGGTCGGGGGGCAGGCCCGCCTCGGCCGCGTCGTCGGCCTCGGTGTCGAACATCAAGGTGATGTGGCCGGGGTAGTCGAGGAGCGCCACGCGCACCTCGCTATCCTCTAATAGCGCCGCGTACAGCGAGGTCAGGTCCGAGCACTGACCGCTCTTGCGCTTGAGCGTCTCGCGCGGATACTGCGTGTAGTCGACCGGGAAGTTCGGATCGTCGTGCGCGGTCTCGAACGGGTTGGCGGGGTTGGCCGCGAACTTCATGCCGTACTCGCCCAGCGCGTTCCAGATCTTCAGCGCCTTCACGATGTTCGGGTTGAGCGCGGCGGCCTTGCGGTTCTTGAAGTCCCCGCCGATGGCCGCCTTGAAGTTCTTGACCGGCTCGTCCTTATAGGTCACGAAGTTCGCGATCTTGCGCGTGTCGTCCCAGGTGATCGCGTTGCGCGAGTACAGGCGCAGGGGCTTGGTCAGCGAGACGGTGCGGGACTCGCCGCTCTCGAAATAATTCAAGGAGAACTCCGCCTGGATCGGCGTGTCCTCGGTCACCTCGAGCACCTTGTTGTTGAGCGTCGCGATCAGCGGGATCTCGACGGTCTGCTTGGGCTCCAGCTTCTTGATCTCGGTGTCGAAGCCGAAGTCCATGTAGTCCTTCAGCTTGAAGGTCACCTTCACGTTCTGGAACGGGACGTTGACGTTGTTGGTGACGGTGACCTTGCCGACCGGGTTCTTCAGATACCACTTGTAGTTCGCCGCGAAGATGTTGCCCAAGGTCACCGACGAGATCTCGACCGGGGCGCGATTGAACGCGCCCGCGACGAAGACCTCGACCGGCCGGCTCCACGGCCCGACGTCCTTCGTCTTGGAGACGGTCGCGACGCGGTACCAGTATTTCTCGTACGGCGTCACCTCGGAGTCCGAAAACTTCTCGTCCTTGGCCGCGCCGACCGCGACGAACGGCCCCGCCGGGAGGCTGGAGCGGAAGACCTGATAGCCGGCCTGCCACGGATCCTCCACCGCCTGCCAGCGCAGCGCGACGATCCCCTCCTTCGTGGAGCTGGAGACGGCGACCGGCGCCGCCAGCTGCGGATGCAGGTCGAACGACACGATCCGGCCCTTGCCCTTGTCGGCGACGACCAGCTTCTGGTCCTGGATGGCGATCGCGACCGGCTCCAGCAGCTCGTGCTCGGCCTTGCCGCCGGCGAAGAAATCGGTGAGCCACTGGCCGTCGCGGGTGTGGACGCTCACACGCTTGAGCTCGGCGTCGAGCGTGTAGAGGTAGTTCTGCCCGTCGAAGGCGATCGACACCGGCGCCTTGAACTGGCCGGGGCCGTCGCCTTCCTCGCCCCACGCCGCCAGGAACGCGCCCGAGGGCTCGCACTTGAACACCTTCTTCAGCCCCTTGTCGGCGAAGTAGAGGAACCCGGCCTTGTCCCACGCGACGGCGACCGGCTCCTGAAGCTCGTAGCTGCCGACCTTCGGGCCGATGCTGAACACGAACACGCCGTCCGGGCTGAACGCGTCGATGCGCCGGTTGCCGGTGTCGGCGACGTACACGGTGCCCTCGTCGTTGATCGCGACGCCGTTGGGGCGGCTGATGCGGCCCTCCTTCGCGTGGCCGTCGAAGAAGCCCTGCGACTCGCCGATGTTCGCCTTCCACTGCCCTTCCAGCGAAAAATGCTGAAGGCGGCTGCCCGGGGTGTCGGAGGCGAAGACGCCCAGCTTTTTGCTGACCGCCAGGCCGCCGGACGAGCGCGTCACGTCGCCGCCCTTGCCTTTCGCGGCGCCGAAACGGGACTTGACCTTCCCGTCCGACCCCAGCACGGCGAACGGCCCGCCCTGCGGCAGATACGCGTACAGGGAGTCGCCGTAGGCCGCCAGCGCGGTCGCGGTCACCGGCCAGTCGCGCGTCGGTCCTGTGACGATCAACTTCGCGGCGCCGTTCAGCGGCAGCGGGGAGGTCTTGAGCTTGTTGGTCAGCTCGACACGGTGGATGCGCGAGTTCCCGGTGTCCAGCACGATCACCGCGCCGTCGGGCGTGACCGCCACGCCCTCGGCCTTCTTCATCTGGCCGATGCCGGTGCCGTACGAGCCGAACTTGCCGACGATCAGGCCGCCCGGCGACTCCTCGATCACCTTGCCGTTGCGCCCGTCCAGGATGTAGAGGAAGCCGTAGGCGTCCACGGCCATGTCGTTGCCGTTCAACGGCAGCTCGCGCATGAAGCGCGCGGCCGCGTCGAACTTCTGGATGCGGTCGTTGCCGCGGTCCAGCACGTACACCTCGTCGGACGGGTCCACGGCGACGCGCGTGGGGCCCCGCAGCTGGCCGGGCAGCTTTCCGGGAGCGCCCACCTGATACAGGAGAATGCCCTCCTCGGTGAAGACCTGCACGCGGTCGTTGCCGGTGTCGGCGACGTAGATGCGCCCGTCGGCGCCCAGGGCCACCGACTCCGGCCCGCGCAGGCGGCCGGGCTCCGAGCCCTTCTCGCCGAACGAGGACAGGAAGCCGCCGTCCCGGTCGAAGACCTGAACGCGGCTGTTGCCGGTGTCGGCGACGTACACCTTGCCGCTGGGGCCGACGGCGAGGCCGCGCGGCTCGCTCAGGGAGCCGGGCTTGTCGCCCGAACCGCCGGCGCTCTTGATCAGCGTGCCGTCGGCGCCGTAGATCAGCAGCGCGCTCTTCTTCGCGTCCAGGACGAACAGGCGGTCGCCCGACGACGCGGCGGCGACGGGCCGGTTCAGCTCGGGGCCCTTGATCGGCTCGGAAAAACGGATGCTGTCGTAGGCGCGCGCGGCGGGCGCGAGGCTGAGCAGCGCGGCGGCGGCGATCGCGTGGATCTTCATGCCTGAACGGCCTCCTTAATGAGTTTGTTGACGAGAGCCGGATTGGCCTTGCCCTTCGACAGCTTCATCACCGCCCCGACCAGCGCGCCGATCGCGGCGTCCTTGCCGCTTTTGAGGTCGGCGGCGGCCTTCGGGTTGGCGGCGACGGCGGCCTTCACCCACTCCATCACCTGCTTGTCGTCGGACACCTGCGACAGGCCCAGCTCGGCCACCAGGGCCTGCGGGTCCCGGCCCGTCTCCCACATCCGGGCGAACACGTCCTTGGCGCCCTTGCTCGACAACGTCCCGGACGCCACCAGGCCGGCCAGGCGTCCCAGGTGCTGCGGCGCGAACGGCGCCTCGGCGGCGGTCTTGTTCTCGGCGTTCAGGCGCGCCAGCATCTCGTTGGAGACCAGGCTCGCGACAGTCTTGACCGAGCCTTTCGGAGCCTCGGCCGCCGCCGTCTCGAAAAAATCGGCCAGGATCTTGTCGCCGGTCAGGACCTCGGCGTCATACGCGGACAGTCCCAGCTCCGCCGCGAAGCGGGTCCTTTTCGCGGCGGGCAGCTCCGGCAGGGCGGCCTTCATCGCGGCGACGCGCTCGGGCGCGGCCGTGAGCGGGACCAGGTCCGGGTCCGGGAAATAGCGGTAGTCGTGGGCGTCTTCCTTGGAGCGCAGGGACTCGGTCTCCTGCGTGGCGGCGTTCCACTGCCGCGTCTCCTGGACGATCCGGCCTCCGCTCTCCACGACCTGGACCTGACGCCGGAACTCGTACTCGATGGCGTCCTTCACGTTCTTGAACGAGTTCAGGTTCTTGAGCTCGGCGCGCGTGCCGAATTCTTTTTGTCCGACGGGGCGCACGGACACGTTGGCGTCGCAGCGCATCTCGCCCTTCTCCATGTCGCAGCGCGACGAGCCCACGAACTGGATCACTTCCTTCAAGGCGGAGAGGTAGGCGTAGGCCTCGTCGGACGTGCGCAGGTCGGGCTCGGAGACGATCTCCATCAGCGGCACGCCGGCGCGGTTGAAGTCCACCAAGGAGCCGTCCAGCTTCAGGCCGCCCACGTCGTGCAGGAGCTTGCCCGCGTCCTCTTCCATGTGGATGCGCGTGATGCCGACGGTCTTCGGGGGCTGTCCCTTCACCTGGATCACGAGCTTCCCGTGCTCGGAGAACGGCTGGTCGTACTGGGAGATCTGGTAGGCCTTGGGCAGGTCCGGATAAAAGTAGTTCTTGCGCGCGAAGATGGACTGCGCGTTGAGCCGGCACTCGAGCGCCAGCGCCGCGTTGTAGGCCAGCTCCACCGCCTTCTTGTTCAGCACCGGCAGGACGCCGGGCTGGGCCGTGCACACCGGGCAGACGCGGCTGTTGGGCGTCTCGCCGAAGCCGTCGGTCGCGCAGCCGCAGAAGAGCTTGCTCTTCGTGGCCAGCTGGCAGTGCACTTCCAGGCCGATCACCATCTCGTATTGTTTCATGTGTTTTCGCGCGGCCCCGAATCGGGCGGCCAAGTTGTAGTTTTGCCTATTTTCGAATGAATTGCCAGGTGCTCACGGGCACGGCGCCCGCGACCGCGGTCACTTCCTCAAATAGTGCGCGATCAACCGCAAATCGCTCGCGTAGCTCAACGATTTCATGGCGCGGTCCGCGTCCACCCACTTCGTCCTGCGTATTTCGTCGGCGTCCGGCCGGCCCGTCTTCTCGACCGGCTCCATGCGGTACCAGCGCACGCGCTTGAACACCGGCCGTCCTTTGCGCTTAAAACGATACGTCACGTTCGACAGGAGGCCGAGACTGCGGCACGTCCAGCCCGTCTCCTCCTCCACCTCGCGCAGCGCGGCCGACAGCCAGGACTCGCCTTTTTCGAGATGGCCCTTCGGGAACGTCCAGACGATCTTCCCTTCCAGGTTCTTTACCTGCACCAGCAGAACTTTTCCCCCGCGGCCGACGACGCCGCCCGCCGCGAGTTCCTTCGCCTCGGTCACTTCAGCGCCGGGAAGGGCCGCGCGTTCTCGTAGGCGCGCGCCACCGCCAGCAGGATCTTGTCGGCGAACTGGTCGGCGATCAGCTGGAAGCCCAGCGGCAGGCCCTTCGACGTCAGCCCGCACGGCAAGGACACCGAGGCGTTGCCGGCCATGTTCGACGGGATGGTGAACACGTCGGACAGGTACATCGCGACGGGGTCGTTCGTCTTCTCGCCGAAGCGGAACGGCGGCGTGGGCGTGGTCGGGGCCGCGATCACGTCCACCTCGCGGAAGGCGTCCTTGAAATCCCGCGCCATCAAGGTGCGCACGCGCTGGGCCTTCGAGTAGTACGCGTCGTAGTAGCCCGAGGACAGCGCGTAGGTGCCCAGCATGATGCGGCGCTTGACCTCGGGTCCGAAGCCCGCGCCGCGCGTGAACTCGTAGACCTCCTCGAGGCTCGTCGCCGAGCGGTCCACGAAGCCGTAGCGGATGCCGTCGAAGCGCGCCAGGTTCGACGACGCCTCCGAGGGGGCGATGATGTAGTAGCTGGCGATGGCGTACTTCGTGTGCGGCAAGGTGATTTCCTTGATGGTGGCGCCCAGGTCCTTCAGGACCGAAACCGCGGCGCGCACCGCCTTCTCGACCTCCGGGTCCAGGCCCTCGATGAAGTACTCGCGGGGCAGGCCCACGCGCACGCCCTTCAGGTCCTTGGGGACCGATGGCACCGCGGGCGCGGGGTTGGGGGACGAGGTGCTGTCGAGCGGGTCGTGGCCGCCGATCACCGACAGGGCCAGCGCCGCATCCTCGACGGTGCGCGTGAACGGCCCGATCTGGTCCAGCGACGAGGCGAACGCCACCAGGCCGTAGCGCGAGACCTGGCCGTACGTGGGCTTGAGCCCCACCACGCCGCAGAACGCCGCGGGCTGGCGGATGGAGCCGCCGGTGTCGCTGCCCAAAGCGATGGCGCACATCCGCGCCGCGGCCGCCGCGGCCGAGCCGCCCGACGAGCCGCCCGGCACGCACGCCGCGTCCCACGGGTTCGTCGTCTTCTGAAAAGCGGAGTTCTCCGTGGAGGAGCCCATCGCGAACTCGTCCAGGTTGGTCTTGCCCACGAGCACCGCGTCGGCGGCCTTGAGCCGCGCCACGACGGTCGCGTCGTAGGCCGCGATGTGCCCTTTGAGGATTTTCGAGCCGCAGGTCGTCTCCACGCCGGTCAGCTGGAGATTGTCCTTGAGCGCCACGGGCACGCCCGCCAGCGCGCCCAACGGCCGGCCCGCCTTGCGCCTCTCGTCGACGGCGCGGGCTTGGGCCAAAGCGGCGTCTTTCGTCACGGTGAGAAAGGCTCTCACCGTCGGCTCCAGGGTTTGGATGCGGTCGAAGTGGGCTTGCGCGACGGCTTCCGCGGTCGTCTCGCCGTTGCGCACGGCGGCGGCGATGGCTGCGGCGGAAAGGGAGGTCGGGTCTGAGTTCATTGGATGAATTGGGAGTCTTCCGCGCCGCTGGAACGCTCCGGCGGAACGCCTTTTTTACCGCGCTTGGCGGGCTTGGGGTCCGGCGTTTCGGTCTTGGACGGAGCCGTCGCGTCGTCCAGGTCGGGCGTCGGCGCCTTGGGCCGGCGCGGGGCGCGGACGTCGCCCTGCTCCTCCAGCGTCACCGTCGCGGGGCCCTCGGAGGGCGGCTCCAGCGCGGCCGAGCGCCGCGGCGCCGGAGCGGCGTCCTCGGCCGCGGGCGGCTCGGACGCCGACAGCGAGTCGATCGCGGCTTGGACCTTGTCGCGCCGCGCGGGGTCCAGCTCCAGCGCCTTGCGCAGGTCCGACAGCGCGCCGGCCTTCTCGCCCAGGGCCGCGCGCGCCAGGCCGCGGTTCGCGTAGGCCGGACCCTTGCGCGGATCGAGCGAGATCACCTTGGTCAGGTCCGCGACGGCGCCGCGGTAGTCGCCCAGCAGGTAGCGGATGTTGCTGCGCAGGTAGCCGGCGTCCTCGTGGTCGGGGTTGGCGTCCAGGAAGGCGGACAGCTCGCGCTCGGCGCCGGGATAGTCCTTCAATTCGCGCAGGGCCTTGCCGCGGTACAGCCGCGCCCAGGAGAACTTCGGGTTGATCTCGACGACGGAGCCGTAGTCGTCGGCCGCGCCGCGGAAGTCGCGCAGGCGGTCCTTGGCGGAGGCGCGGATCAGCAGGGAGGCGGCGGACCGCGGGTCCAGGCGCACCGCGTCGTCGAGCGCCTTCAGCGCCTCGCGCGTCTTGCCCTGGGCGGACAGCACGCTGCCCTCGCCCAGCGGGCCCTCGACGGAGTTCGCGTCCGCGTCGGAGGCGGCGCGGAAGTCGGCCAGCGCGCCGTCGTATTCCTTCAGGATCAGCCGGGCCTTGCCGCGCGCGGCGTACGAGGGCGCGTCGTCGGGCTTGAGCTTCGCGGCCAGCGCCGCGTCCTCGCGGGCGCCGCTCTGGTCGCCCAAGGTCCAGCGGCACGCGGCGCGGAAGCCCGAGGCGGTCTTCCAGTTCGGGAACGCGTCGATCGCGGCGTCGAAGCGGGCCAGCGCGGCCTGAAGATCGAGGTCGTGGTAGAGGCGGATCGCCGACGCCAGAGCCTTCTTCGCCTTGGCGTCGGGCGCCGAGGGGCGCGGCGCGGCGGAAACCGGAGCCGCCGCGAGCACGACGGCCAGCAGGGCCGCGCGCGAGGGGCTCATGCGATGACTTTCCTCACCTTGAAGTACGGGCCGTCGCGGTCGGGCGCGTTCTCCAGGAGGCGCTCGCGGCCCTCGAAGGTCCGCGGCTCGTCCTCGCGCATGACGTCGGACGCGCCCAGCACGGAGGTGGTGGGCGGGACGGACTTGGTGTCCAGCGCGCCCAACTCGGTCATCGCGTCCAGGATCTTGGTCAGCTGGCCGCCGTACAGCTTGACCTCGTCGTCGGTCAGGCGCAGGCGCGCGAGCTTGGCGATCTTCTTGACGTCGGCGTCGGAGACGCTCATGCGGCCTCCAGGGGCGCGTAGCGGGTGAGCAGCTTGGCGACGCGGCCGTCGTCGAAGCGCACGGTCACCTTCATGGTCTCGCCGGCGCCGGAGACGTCGGTCACCAGGCCGCGGCCGAAGGTGGGGTGCTTGACGCGCTGGCCGGTCTTGAAGCCCTTGAGGGACGCGCGCACGGCCGGCGCGGCGGACAGGCCCGCGGGCGCTCCCGTCACGGGCGCCTGGGCGCCGGGCGTGGGCGCGAAGCGGGCCAGCCCGGGGCGCGACTCGCGCTGGGCCAGGCCGAACAATTTCGCTTCCAGTATGAAGCGCGACGGGAGGCTGGCGTACACCTGACCATACAGCCGCCGCGTGGCGGCATACGTCAAATACAGCCGCTCGCGGGCGCGGGTGATGCCCACGTAGCACAGCCGCCGTTCTTCCTCGAGATCGTCCGGCGTGGCGTTGCCGCCGCCGATCGGGAAAAGCCCCTCTTCCAATCCGGTCAGGAACACGACGGGATACTCCAGGCCCTTGGCCAGGTGGACGGTCATCAAGGTCACGGCGGGGACGTTCTCGTCGTAGCCGTCCAAATCCGTCTGCAGCGTGATGTCTTCGAGGTAGCGTCCCAGCTCGCTGACCCGGCCCTCGGACTTCACGCGCTCGTCGTACTCCTTGACGGCGTTCAGGAGCTCCTGAAGGTTGGCCAGGCGGCCGGCGGCCTCGGGATCGGTGTCGGTCTCGGACTCCAGCCAGGCCGCGTAGCCGGTGGACTCCAAGATGAGGGCCATGGCGCCGCCGGCGGGCATGGTGGCCGTGGTCTCGCCCAGCATGGTGAAGGTCTTGGTCATCTCCTCGATGGCCGAATGGGCCTTGGCGCCCAGGCCTTCGATCTGGCCGTGGGCCCAGTAGGCGTCCCACATGGTGAGGCCGTGCTGGCGGGCGTAGTTCTCGACGAGCTCCAGGCTCTTGGCGCCCAGGCCGCGCGGCGGGCAGTTGACGATGCGCGCCAGCGACACGGAGTCGGCGCGGTTGACGACGACGCGGGCGTAGGCCAGGGCGTCCTTGATCTCCTTGCGCTCGTAGAAGCGCACGGCGCCGACGATCTTGTAGGCCATGCGCGCGCGGCGCATGGCTTCCTCGAAAGAGCGGGATTGGGCGTTCGTCCGGTAGAAGACGGCGACTTCCTTGAGCGAGCGTCCGCCGTCCACTTCCTCTTGAATGCGGCGCACGGCCCAGGCGGCTTCCTCGGACTCGTTGGGCAGCTCGGCGACGCGGATCTCGTCGCCCTGGGCGGCCTCGGTCCACAGCTTCTTGGCCTTGCGGGTCTTGTTGTGGTGTATGACGAGACCCGCCGCCTCGAGGATGCGGCCGGTGGAGCGGTAGTTCTGCTCCAAGGTGACGACCTTGGTGTTCGGGAAGTCGCGTTCGAATTCCAAAATATTCCGGATGTTCGCGCCGCGCCAGCTGTAGATCGACTGGTCGTCGTCGCCGACGACGCAGACGTTCTTGTGCTTGGCGGCCAAGGTCTTGGTCAGGATGTACTGGGTGTGGTTGGTGTCCTGGTACTCGTCCACCAACATATGCGTGAAGGCGTTCTGCCACTTCTCGCGGACCTCGGGGTTGTCGCGCAGGAGCTGGCAGACGCGCATGAGGAGGTCGCCGAAATCGAGAGCCCCGGCCTGCTCGAGCTTCCTCTGATACACCTTGTAGATCTTGGCCGCGATCTGGCGCGACTGATCGATGGACGTCATGGCGTGGATCTCGTAGGAGCCCGCGTCGAGCAGGTCGTCCTTCGCGCGCGAGATGATGCTCACGTACAGCCCGGCCTTGTTCTTCTGGTCCTCGAGGCCGAGCTCCTTCATCGAGTCGACGATCAGCTTCTTTTGATCCGAGGCGTCGTAGATGGTGAAGTGCCTGGGCAGGCCCAGGACGGCGTGGTGCTCGCGCAGGAGGCGGGCGCCGAAGGCGTGAAAGGTGTACACCCAGACGAGCGCGCCCTTGCCCGGGGCCAGTTCCTCGATGCGCTTGCGCATCTCCCCGGCGGCCTTGTTGGTGAAGGTGACGGCCAAAATCTTCTCGGGCGGGACGCCGGTCTCGAGCAGGCGGGCGACGCGGTAGGTGATGACGCGGGTCTTGCCGGTGCCGGCGCCGGCCAGCACCAGGAGAGGGCCATCCAGGTGGGTGGCCCCCGCTTTCTGCTCCGGGTTCAGCTTCTCGAGATCGACGGACATAAGTGTTTTCGCCGTCGGAGCGGCGCTACGTCAATTCTACAAAAATGCGGCATCCGCCCGCGGCCGTTCTTCACATGGAGGGATCGATATCTTCGGTAGTCGGCCCGCTTCAGACCGCGTAATGATGCAGCAGTTCGGAAACCAACGTCTGGTAGGGAATGCCAAGGTTCTTGGCTTTCTGCTTAATACTGGCAAGGTCCTGACTGTTCACCCGGATGTTCAATACGGCGTCCTTCTTCCGTCGGGCGATAGCCTGCGCGATGCGCTCAAACTCCGCCTTGCGCACAGGGCGGTACTCGCCCTTAAGCAGGGCGGCTTCGATCGCTTTCTCCGCGCGGTCCAGTCTGGCGCTTTTCATGCTAGCTCTCCCTTCCTCCACATTTTCGTGTACTTGCGGCTTGGGAACAAGGTCTTCAGGAATATTTCGTCTTCCTTCGTCACGTAAGGCACGACCCAGATGTAGTTCTTGAATTTGAATAGGAGGATGTTTTGATTCGACCGGCTGGGATGTTCCTTTGCGGCCACGAATTCCGCGTGAATAAGCTCCTCAAACGAGACGCCCCGGATACGCTTCAGCTCCGCGCTCTTTTCGGGCGCCCATCTAATATTCGTGGGTCTGTTTTAGTGTAATTCAAATGTATATACAAATCAAGGGGTCACGGCCGTGAAGAGCGCGGATAGCCGGCCCGCTCAAGGTC
>Ga0315268_10000999_pt1 | contig 33032 bp, 29 predicted proteins | sample C1_top_MG_FD_204535 | JGI IMG/M metagenome (GOLD analysis project Ga0315268, IMG submission 204535) | Sediment microbial communities from Yellowstone Lake, YNP, Wyoming, USA - C1_top | ecosystem: Environmental > Aquatic > Freshwater > Lake > Sediment | place: USA: Wyoming | collected 2017-08-01
GAGAACGGGGGAGAAATTGGCTGAAAAGGTTGATTCACAATTGAATACAATCAGAAATAATCCGAGCTTGGTACGGTCATTCTTTGGACATCCAAGTGTCGCCTATATTTCTGACTTATGAGTAAAAGGCGTAGTGCCGCTTTTAAAAGGCGCAGTCGTGCCTGCGCACTCCAAACATCATCATATTTAAAGGAACCATCATGAAAAAAATTCTTTACGCTTTTCTGCTGCTGCTCAGCAGCAACGTCCACGCCGCACTCAACGTGTTCGCCTGCGAACCGGAATGGGCGGCGCTCACCCAACAGCTCGCCGGCAATCAGGCCAACATCTACACCGCCACCGGCGCGCTGCAAGACCCGCACCAGGTGCAGGCGCGCCCCAGCCTGATCGCCAGGGCGCGCAGCGCGCAACTGGTGGTGTGCACCGGCGCGGAACTGGAAATCGGCTGGATGCCGGTGGTGCTGAGCGAGTCCGTCAATGATGCCATTCAACCGGGCAGCATCGGCAATTTTGAAGCGGCGAAATATGTCACCATGCTGGAGATTCCGACGCGGCTGGATCGCGCCGATGGCGATGTGCATGCTGCTGGGAATCCGCATATCCAGACCGATCCACGCAACTTTTTGCCGATTGCCGAAGCCTTGACCAAGCGCCTGATCCAGCTTGATCCGGCCAACACCGCGTACTATCAGCAACGACTCGCCACGTTTAACCGGCAATGGCGGGCCGCGATCGCAAAGTGGGAAATCCAGGCCGCTCCGTTAACAGTCTGTTGAAATTCTCAATAGCTGCTGAAAAACAGTGAATTTCTGGGGGTCACTTTACCCCTCCCAGTGATCTAAAAATCGATTGTAGAGCTTCCTGAGAGGTCAAAGAATTTCTACATTTTCAAATACCGATAAATTCAACAAACTGTTAAAGGGTGTTTCCATCATCGCGCATCACAAAGGTTTCCCCTACCTGAACGACTGGCTGGGAATGAAAGAAGTCGCCGAACTGGAACCCAAGCCCGGCATGGAACCCAGTGCGGCATATCTGGGGAAAGTGCTGAAAGGACTGCAGCAGCACCCGGCCAGGATGGTGATACGCGCCGCCTATCAGAATGAGCGGCCCTCGGAATGGATTGCGGAACGGGCGCATATTCCCGCCGTGATGTTGCCCTTCACCGTGGGCGGCACGCCGCAGGCGACGAATCTGTTCACGATGTTTGATGACACCATCGCACGTTTGCTGGCGGGACTGAAATGAACGAAATCGAACTCAGCATACTCCTGCCCGCGTTCATCGCGGGTCTGCTGGTGCTCGCAACGCATATTCCGTTCGGCATGAAGGTGCTGGAGCGCGGCGTGATTTTCGCCGATCTCGCCGTCGCGCAAATTGCCGGACTGGGCGTCATTATCGCCGCGCTGCTGGATTTGTCCGAGAAACCGCTACTGGTGCAACTCATCGCCGCCGCCAGCGCGCTGTGCGGTGCGGCACTGCTGGCGTGGATCGAGCAACGCCTGGCCGAAGTCAAGGAAGCCTGCATCGGCCTGACCTTCGTGCTCGCCGCCAGCGGCGGAATACTGTTGATGAGCCGCGACGTGCATGCAGGCGAGCATCTCAAGAACCTGCTGGTCGGGCAGATCCTTTGGGTAAGCACCAACCAGTTGATCGCCACCGCTTTTTTGACCGTCGCATTGCTTGCGCTGTGGCAGTGGAGCAGGCTGAGGACGCATTATCTGGGGTTTTACGCCCTGTTCGCGCTGGCGGTCACCGCCTCGGTGCAACTGGTCGGCGTGTATCTGGTGTTCGCCAGCCTGATCGTTCCGGCACTTGCCACCTATCGCGTCAGCCGCCGGCGCACGCAGTATGCCTTTGTGATCGGCATCACCGGTTATGCCGTCGGCCTGTCGCTGTCCGCATGGTTCGATCTGCCGAGCGGGGCTACTGTGGTTTGGGCGATGGCGGCTACCGGAGTTCTTGCGGCATGGTTGCTTAATAAACATGCTTAACCGTAGGCTGGGGTGAGGCACGAACCCCAGCGTTTGCGGTTGTCTCGACCATGCTGGGGTTCGTGCCTCACCCCAGCCTACAATACTTTACAATGCGCGCACGTAATTTTTAAGCGCATCCAGAAATGACTGACCGTTACGCCGTCATCGGCAACCCCATCGCCCACAGCAAGTCGCCGCAGATACACAAGATGTTCGCGGAGCAGACCGGGCAGGACATCAGCTATGAGGCTATTCTTGCACCGCTGGACGGCTTTGCCGCCACGGTTGAACGGCTACGTAAAGAGGGCTATAAGGGATGCAATGTTACCGTGCCGTTCAAGTTCGAGGCATTCCAACTTGCCACACAACCTACAGAACGCGCGCAAATTATGCGGACAGTAAATACGCTCAAATTTTTTTATGGCGGCGGGATATTTGGTGACAATACCGATAGTACAGGCCTCATCCATGACATTCTTTTCAATCTTGGATTCACGCTGAACAACAAGCGAGTATTGCTCATTGGTGCAGGAGGAGCCGCCTATGGGGTTGTATTATCTTTAGTAGATATGGACGTAAAACTTACCATTGTCAATCGGTCAGCGGATAAAGCTAAGACACTAGCTTCTAGCCTTATTCCAAACGAATTCACAATTATAGGTTGCGGTTTTGATGAGATCGTCAGTCAACAATTTGACGTGGTGATTAACGCCACTTCCGCCGGGCTGACTGATAGCGAACTTCCCCTTCCGCCGACCCTTTTCGCGCCCGGCGCGCTTGCCTACGACATGATGTACGGACGCGACACGCCGTTTATGAAATTTGCACGCGAACAGGGTGCTGCTGTGGTGTCGGACGGTCTCGGTATGTTGGTCGAGCAAGCCGCAGAATCCTTCTTCATCTGGCGCGGCGTGCGTCCCGAGACCGCGCCTGTGATCTCCGCACTCCGCACAGCAAAATAAAAATCATGGGATGCGTTACTCATAAGTCAGCAGGCAGGGTGGATAAAGCGCCGCAAGGCGCGTATCCACCGGGCTTGTACGCCGATGCTATTGGTGGATACGGCGCCAAGCGCCTTTTATCCACCCTGCGATTTTTACGGCTTTCTGCCACATGAAAAAATCCCGGAATTGGCTGTTGCGCTGGATCGGGCGCAGCGTGGCGGTATTTTTTGCCTTGCTGTTCCTGTATCAAGTCTGGCTGTTTGCGCACGTCTGCTGGTGGGTGAAATACAACCCGTCCAGCAGTGCGTTCATGGAAACGCGATTGGAGATCATGCAGGGCAAAAATCCTGATGCGGCACTGCAACAACGGTGGGTTCCTTACGAGAAGATTTCCGATAACCTGAAGCGTGCGTTGATCGCCGCCGAAGACGCGAATTTTGTCGATCACGAGGGCTTCGACTGGGAAGGTATACAAAAGGCTTACGTAAAAAATCTCAGGAAAGGCAAGATCGTGGCGGGCGGTTCCACCATCAGCCAGCAACTTGCCAAGAATCTGTTCCTCTCCACCAAACGCACGCCCTGGCGCAAGATGGAGGAGGCGGCGATCACCGTGATGCTGGAGGCGGTGATGGACAAGCAGCGAATTTTCGAGATATATCTCAACGTGATCGAGTGGGGCAACGGTGTGTTCGGCGCCGAGGCGGCCGCGCGCCACTATTATCAGGTAAGCGCGGCACAGCTCTCGGCTGACCAGGCCGCGAAGCTCGCGGCGATGGTTCCCAACCCGCGCTATTACGACAAACACCGTGAAGCGCGCGGCCTGCTGCTCAAGACCGACATCATTATGGCGCGCATGAACGACGCGGAAATTCCCTGAGCGGCGGGGCAGGGTATTCTTTACAATTGCGCGCGTTTACAGGGGAGCCGCCATGACCGAGAACAGCCAGGAACATCACTACACCGAAAATGTGCAGGACAACCTCAAGCAGGTTGAATCGCTGCTGAACAAACACGCCTTGCTGGAGGAAGTCATTCATCGGCAAAAACTGCCACGCGACGACCGCCACGTGTTACTCGACACCATGGTGCACAAGCAACACCTTGCCGAACTGCGACAGAAGCTGGATAGCCTGCACCCCGCAGACATTGCCTACATTCTGGAAGCCCTGCCTATCGGGCAGCGGTTGCTGGTATGGGACTTGGTCAAGTCGGAGCGCGATGGTGAGATTCTGATCGAGGTTTCTGAAGCGGTGCGCGAGTCGTTGATCGCCAGCATGAACCGCGAGGAACTGAGTGCCGCAGCCGGGCAGCTCGACGCTGACGAAATCGCCGACCTTGCCCCGGATCTGCCGCAAAACGTGATGCGCGACGTGTTCAAGTCGTTGTCTATCGAAGAACGCGAGCAGTTGCGTGCCGCGATATCCTACCCGGAAGACTCGGTCGGTGCGCTGATGGATTTCAATATGATCCATATCCGCAGCGATATCTCGCTGGAGGTGGTATCGCGCTATCTGCGCCGCTTCGATGAACTTCCCGATCATACCGACCAGTTGTTTGTGGTCGATCGCGATGACCGCTTTCAGGGAGTGTTGCCGCTCAACAGGATTGTTGTGAACGAGCCGGAAGTGATCGTCGGCAATGTGATGGTCACGGAAACCATACAACTGCATCCGGATGAAAAGGCCGAGCAAGCAGCCCAGGCTTTTGAACGCTACGATCTGGTTTCCGCACCGGTCGTGGACGAGGACGGCAAGCTGGTTGGCCGGGTGACGGTGAACGTGGTGCTGGACTTCATCCGCACCGAATCGGAAAGCGACCTGTTGAACCAGGCCGGCTTGCGCGAAGAGGAAGATATTTTCGCCTCGGTGTGGAAAAGCGCGAAGAATCGCTGGGCGTGGCTGGCGCTGAATCTCTGCACCGCATTTTTTGCCTCGCGCGTGATCGGCAGCTTTGAGGGCACGATTGCAAAATTCGTCGCGCTGGCCGCCCTGATGCCCATAGTCGCGGGTATTGCCGGCAATTCTGCGAATCAAACCACCACTATCATCATTCGCTCACTGGCACTGGGACAAATCACACAGGACAATGCACGCAGATTATTGCTGAAGGAATTGGCCATCAGCGGTCTGAATGGTCTGGTATGGGGCGGGGTTGCGGGATTATTCGCTTATTTCCTGTATCACAGCGTGCCGCTGGGCCTCGTGATGACCAGTGCGATGCTGCTCAACCTGCTGGTGGCTGCGAGCGTCGGCCTGGCCATTCCGCTAGCCATGCAGAAACTTGGGCGTGACCCGGCCATCGGATCCAGCGTGATGATCACCGCTATTACTGACAGCGGCGGGTTCTTCATCTTTCTGGGATTGGCGGCAATCTTCCTGGTTTAGAAATATTGTGCGGGCATCTGCTCAACGGTTCGCCAGTCATTGATATCAGCCTGTAGCGAACCGATAGTCCAGTTGGGGATGTTTGAACAAGCCTAAAATCTACAAATCTACAGAGGTGCTTTTAAGCGGGGAAAGAACAACGCCCCACGCTGAAACACGGGTTGTTGTGGAGGCTTCTGAAGAGCTAAAAAGGGCGAGGAAGCAGACCGCGCCCCTTGCGAGGCAAAACTATGCGCCCAGAATACCCTTGCCAGCAGGTTTGGCTGCAGGCTTTTTAGCTGCGGCTTTTTTGGCTGCGGGCTTTTTGGCTGCGGCTTTTTTGGCTGCGGGCTTTTTAGCTGCGGCTTTTTTGGCTGCGGGCTTTTTAGCTGCGGCTTTTTTAGCTGCGGGCTTTTTGGCTGAGGGCTTTTTAGCTGCGGGCTTTTTGGCTGCGGGCTTTTTAGCTGCGGGCTTTTTGGCTGCGGCTTTTTTAGCTGCGGGCTTTTTGGCTGCGGCTTTTTTAGCTGCGGGCTTTTTAGCTGCGGGTTTTTTCGTTTTGGATGTTGCCATTTTAATTCTCCATGAAAATTTAGAATAATTACTACGACTCACTGCACACCCAAACGCCCTGTATTTAGCGAAAGACGCTTGCGGCACCGGTACTGTATCCACGTTTAAAAAAACGTGCAACAAATTTCGTAAAATAATTTTGTGGAAATTACAACACTCACGAAATCAGTTTTTCCCCGGCATACAGTTGCGCCAGCGTTTCGCGTTCACGAACCAGATGCACGACGCCGCCATCCACGATCAACTCGGCAGCACGCGGACGGGTGTTGTAATTGGAACTCATGCTCATCCCGTACGCACCTGCGGATAGCACAGCCAGCAAGGATTGCGGCGCGATCGCCAGGTCTCGCGCATGGCCGATGAAGTCGCCTGTTTCACAGATCGGCCCGACCACTTCGTAAATCAAAGATTGCCTTTGCGAGTTTTTGTCTTGCGACAAAATACCTGCTTGCCCCACTTCTCGTTCGCCTGGCTTCGCCCCCCTCGCTTCGCTCTCCCCGCTTGCGGGAAAACCAGCGACTTGGCTGGCGTTGTTTGCCAGCTTAGTCGAATGGCTAGTAGATTGAGGTGAGGGTTCCCGCAAAACCGGCACAATGCGGTGATAGGCATCGTACAAGGCCGGGCGCATCAGGTCGTTCATCGCGGCATCCACGATGGCGAAGTTCTTTTCTTCGCCGTGCTTGAGATATTCCACGCGGGTCAGCAAAACCCCTGCGTTGCCGACCAGAACACGCCCCGGTTCGAGGATCAGCTTCTCGCTGCGTCCGCGCAGCGCGGCCAATAACGCAGCCACATAGTCGCCAATTGCCGGCGGGGTTTCATCGCTGTAACGAATACCCAGGCCCCCGCCCAGATCGAGATGTTCCAGCCGAATTCCCTCGCTGGCCAGCGTGTCAACCAGCACCAATATCTTTTCCGCTGCCGCGATGAACGGGCTGGTCTCTGTGAGTTGCGATCCGATGTGGCAGTCCATGCCGGTGATGCGCAGATGCGGCAAACTCTGCGCTTTTCGGTATAGCGCAACAGCTTCTGTGTACGCCACGCCGAATTTATTCTGTTTCAAGCCGGTGGAAATGTAGGGGTGCGTCTTCGCATCCACATCCGGGTTCACCCGCAGGCTGATCGCGGCGATTTTGCCCATCTGCGCAGCCACTTCATTCAGGCGCTCCAACTCGGCGGCGGATTCGACGTTGAAGCACAAAATGTTTGCTTCGAGCGCCATGCGCATTTCCGCAACTGTCTTGCCCACGCCGGAGAACACCACTTTGCGCGCTTCGCCGCCCGCCGCCAGCACGCGCTGCAATTCACCGCCGGATACGATGTCGAAGCCCGCGCCGAGGCGCGCGAATATATTCAGGATCGCCAGATTGGAATTGGCTTTTACCGCATAGCAGATCAGGTGTTCCCGCCCCTGCAGCGCATTCGTGAATTGGCGCAGGCTATCCGTCAGCGCGGCGCGCGAATACACATAGCAGGGCGTGCCGAACTGCGCAGCGATATCCGCCAGCGGCACTTGCTCGGCATAAAGCGTGTCGTTTTGATAATGGAAGTAATCGCTCATGGCGCCCTGTTTTACCTGGTTGACGGGTTTTGCCGAGAAGAGGGTAAGCCAGGTTTTTGCGGGCTTGTTGTTTGGGCTGGGGATGTTTGAACCGGGGGTGTTTGAGCCTGGGGCGCGGGCAGCATAAGCGGGCCTTTGTGTCCGCAGCCTTCCAGCAGCAAAGCAAAAACCAAGATAATGACGAAGCGCATGATTTCATACCCACGAGAAATGAACAAACCGGATTATAAAGGCTGACCATGAACGAAAGCGAATTCAACCAATTGGCCGACGGCGCGATGTCTGCAGGGGCGTATGGCAATACGCCCTTCTCCCGGATATTCGGTAAGCCACGAGGGGCGTATTGCCATACGCCCCTACAATGCAACCGCCTTGAGCTCGCCGCGCAACCTCGCATAATCGGGACAGACGCTTTCCACTACCCGCCAGAATGCCGCCGAGTGGTTCAGTTCGCGCAGATGCGCCAACTCGTGCACCACCACGTAATCGATCAAGCGCGGCGGCAGTTTGATCAGTTGCACATTCAGCCGCACCGAGCCCTGCGCGGTGCAACTGCCCCACTGGGTTTTTGCTCCAGACAGTTTGACAGCGTGCGGCACGACCTTCAGCAGCGGCGCGTAATGCGCTGTCCGCCGTCCAAATAATTGCAAGGCTTCGTGCTGATACCAGAGCGTCACGGCGCGCTCGATTTTCTTTGCATCGCCCTCTTTAGTCACGAACACCAGCAACTCGCCACCCCGCCTTGCCGGAGGTGCGGCAAACAAGCTCTGCACCACGCGCAACACCAGCAGTTCGCCCAGATAATCTATCGTTTCGCCATCCCGCCAGAGGGTTTCTGCCGGCTTTCGCGTTTGCCAACCATCCAGTTTTTCCACTACCCAGTCCGCCTTGTCCTGCAACACGCTGTGCAGCCATTTTTCCGAGGCGCGCAGCGGCACACTGACGGTCAGGCCGCGATCGTCGATGCGCAGGCCGATGCTGCGCCGTTTGCCGCTGCGCTTCAGGGTGTAAGTGATGTGCTTGCCGGCGAGGCGCGCGGCGCGTTGTTCAACGCTCGGGGGCGCGGCCAGATTACGCAATCGTTTCAGCATCAATGTTCAAGATTTTGAATTTCATTTTCTATCCACGCTTCGACGCGCTGGTTGATTTCGTCCGCCTTCAGCCCCTTGGTCTCGATAGGTGCACCGATACTCATCGTGATCAGGCCGGGATGTTTGCTGAACGCATTGCGCCCCCATAAACGTCCGGCGTTGTGCGCCACCGGAATCACCGGCACGCCGCTGCTCGCCGCGAGCAGCGCGCCGCCGATTTTGTATTTGCCGCGCTGCCCGAACGGAATGCGTGTGCCTTCCGGGAAGACCACCACGCAGAATCCTTGCGCGAGACGCTGCTTGCCCTGCTCCAGCAATTGCCTCATCGCACCTTTACCGTCGCTGCGCCTGATGGCGATGGGGCTGGTCAGTGCCAGCGCCCAGCCAAAAAACGGTATCCACAACAATTCGCGCTTCAGCACCCACACTTGCGGCGGAAAGATTTTTTGCAGGGCCAGCGTCTCCCATGCCGACTGGTGCTTGCACATCACGACGCACGGTTGCTTCGGCAGATTTTCGATACCGCGCACTTCATGGCGTATGCCGCACACCAGCCGCAGTATCGGCAGCATCATTTTCGCCCATTGCGAGATGATGCGATAGCGCGTGAGCCGGCTGAACGGGAAAGTTAACAGGGCCAGCATCGCAAAAACCGGCGTGATGATGATTTGCAGCAGCAGAAAAATCAGTGAGCGTATTACCAGCATGTCAATTTTAAGTTATGCCAGTTCTGCGGCCACGGCCGCCAGATCCGTGAACACCCGCGTGCCTTCCGGCAATCCTCCCGCCGCCTGGGTTCTAAAGCCTTTGCCGGTCAGTACCAGATAGGGCAGCGCACCCATCGTTGCGGCGGATTGCAGATCGCGCAGCGAATCGCCCACCGCCGGCACACCCGCGAGGCTGACATTATATCGTTCCGCGATTTCTTCCAGCATTCCGGCTTTGGGCTTGCGGCAATCACAATGGCTATCAGCGGTATGCGGGCAGAAAAACACCGCATCGATGCGCGCACCGGCCAGCGCGCAGGCCTTGTGCATCTTGTCGTGTATCGCATTCAGCATCGGCATGTCGAACAGCCCGCGTCCGATGCCGGACTGATTGGTCGCCACCACCACGCGATAATCGGCCTGGTTCAAGCGCGCAATCGCTTCCAGGCTGCCGGGGATCGGCTTCCATTCCCCCGGATTCTTGATGAATTGATCCGAATCGAAATTGATCACGCCATCGCGGTCGAGGATGATGAGTTTCATAGCTTCAGTCGGTAGTCTTTAGACATTAGTTATTAGTTTGGAGTGCGGCGACATGTCGCCGCTTTTTAAAAGCGCAGACATGTCTGCGCACCCCACATTGTATTGTTTCTCTTAAGCCGCCAGCTTGGAAATATCGGCGACGCGGTTCATGGTCTGCTGCAACTGTAACAACAAAGCCAGGCGATTGTTGCGTAAATCAACATCCTCCGCATTGACCATCACTTTATCAAAAAAATCATCTATCGGCGTTTTGAGCGCGGCCAGCAGTTGCAAGGATGAGGTGTAATCCTGCTTATCGAAAGCAGCGTTTGCTTTAAGAGCAATTTCACATAAAGATTGATGCAGAACCTTCTCAGCAGGTTCGCGCATCAAGTTAAAGTTTGCTGCATTGTTCAGCGCCCTTGTCTTGGCATCTACAGATGTTTTTAAAATATTGCTGACCCGTTTGTTTGCGGCGGAAAGAAATGGAGCTTCTGGTAAAACACCAAAAGCGCGTACAGCAGCGAGCCGTTTTGGTACAAGAAAAAGGAGCTGTGGTTGTAGCGAGACTACGGCATTCACCTCATTTGCGGTAAAGCCTTGTTCGCGCAAGTTGTGGGCTAAACGATCAAAAAGAAAATCTTCTAGATCAACGGAATTAAATCCGAATTGCTCTCGTTCTCGGCCAGGTAAATTTTTTAAATAGAGGTCGCCAAATACTTGATTAGTAATTTCTACAAGTGCATTCAAGGCCAAGGGTAAATTTTTTTCGATCAACATGCGGATCACGCCAAGCGCATGTCGGCGCAGCGCGAACGGGTCTTTATCGCCGGTCGGGATCTGGCCGATGCCGAACATGCCGACCAGCGTCTCCAGCTTGTCCGCCAGAGCGACGCAGACACCAACCATGTTGCGCGGCAATTCGTCGCCGGCAAAACGCGGCTTGTAATGGTCTTCGATGGCATAGGCGACATCGTCTCCCAACCCATCATGCTGCGCATAATAGCGTCCCATGATGCCTTGCAACTCCGGGAACTCACCCACCATATCGGAGAGCAGATCGGCCTTTGCCAACTGCGCGGCCTGATCAGCCTGCGCAGCCAACGCATCATCTCCCAGTAGCTGACCGATTTTGAAAGCGATGGCTTGCACGCGCTGCACTCGATCACCTTGGCTACCTAGCCTATTGTGATATACCACTCTATCCAAGCCATGCACACGCAAGTCCAGCGGCTGCTTGCGATCCTGATCGTAAAAGAATTTCGCATCGGCCAGACGCGGACGCACAACGCGCTCGTTGCCGCCGATCACTGCCGAAGCATCGTCCGGACGGATGTTGGATACGACGAGGAATTTGTTGGTGAGTTTCCCATTTGCATCGAGCAGCGGGAAATATTTCTGGTTCGCCTTCATCGTGAGGATCAGGCATTCCTGCGGCACTTCGAGGAACTGCGTTTCGAACTGGCACAGCAGCACGTTGGGACGTTCGACCAGCGCGGTCACTTCGTCCAGCAGCGCATCGTCCTCGATGGGCTTCAAGCCGCCACCCACCTTTGCGGCGGCTTGCGCCAACTGGCGAGCGATCTCGGCGCGGCGTTTTGCAAAGCTCGGGGTCACCGCGCCTTCGTTTTCCATCTGGGCTTCGTAGCTGTCGGCATCGCGGATTTCCAAGGTCGCGCTGGCAGCCTCGAAGCGATGGCCTTGCGTTTCACGTCCGGCATTCAAACCCAGCACCCTGACCGGCACGATGTCCGCGCCATGCAGAGCGGCCAATCCATGCGCGGGGCGCACGAAGTTCACACTGCTCCAGCCATCGGCCAGTTGATAGGTCATCACCTTGGCGATCGGCAGCTTGGCGATGGTTTCGTCGAGCGCCTTCTGCAACCCTTCCGCGAGCGTCGCGCCCTTCACTATGCTATCAAAGAACAACGCTTCTACTTTGCCGTCAGGCGCGCGCTTGAGTCTCGGAACAACAGAAGCATCCGCGCAGAGACTGGCGAGTTTTTTGAGCAAGGCGGGAGTAGCTTGGCCATTGTCATCCAGGCCTACTGCGACAGGCATCAGCTTTTGCGATACGGACTTGTCAGCCGCTTGCGCTGCCACGTTGGCGACATGCACCGCAAGACGGCGCGGTGATGCGTAAGCCGTTACCGCAACATCATTCGCCACCAAGCCTTGCGACTTGAGACTGGATGCCAGCGTTTCGGCAAAACTTTCCCCCAGCTTGCGCAGCGACTTGGGCGGCAGTTCTTCGACGAACAATTCGACGAGCAGACTCTTGGTGGTTGTCATTGGCCAGAGTCCCCGTCCATCTGCGCAATCGCTTCGTCAGCCCACGCGCGCGGCGCCATCGGGAACGGCGGATCAAGCCGCCTGCGGCTCTCCTTGTAGCTCCTGGCCACGCTGCGCGCCAGGTTGCGGATGCGTCCGATGTAGCCGGCACGTTCCGTGACGGAGATCGCGCCGCGCGCGTCCAGCAGATTGAAAGTATGCGCGGCTTTCAGCACTTGTTCATACGCGGGCAGCGCAAGCTTTTGCTCCATCAGATGCCGGGCCTGTTTTTCGTGGCTGCCGAACGCGCCGAGCAGAAATTCCACGTCGCTGTGCTCGAAGTTGTAGGCCGACTGCTCGACCTCGTTCTGGTGATACACGTCGCGGTAAGACACGCCCGGCGTCCAGGTCAGGTCGAACACGTTCTCCACGCCTTGCAGATACATCGCCAGCCGCTCCAGCCCGTAAGTGATTTCGCCGGTGATCGGCTTGCAGTCGATGCCGCCGACCTGTTGGAAATAGGTGAACTGCGTCACTTCCATGCCGTTCAGCCACACCTCCCAGCCCAGGCCCCACGCGCCCAGCGTCGGGTTTTCCCAATCGTCCTCGACGAAGCGGACATCGTTTTTTTTCAGATCGAAACCGAGTTCTTCCAGCGAACCGAGATACAGTTCCAGAATGTTGGACGGTGCGGGTTTCAGCACCACCTGGAACTGGTAGTAATGCTGCAAGCGGTTCGGGTTTTCGCCGTAGCGGCCATCCTTGGGACGGCGCGAAGGCTGCACGTAAGCGGCTTTCCACGGCTCCGGGCCGAGCGCGCGCAGAAAGGTCGCGGTGTGCGACGTGCCCGCGCCGACTTCCATGTCGTAAGGCTGCAGCAGCGCGCAGCCCTGCCTGTCCCAATAGTTCTGTAGCGTCAGGATGATTTGCTGAAAACTCAGCCCCTGGCTGAGTTTCGGTGAAGACTCATGCACGCTTGCGGGCGTGATGTCGGAGCCAAAACTTTTTTTGAGTTTCGGTGAAGACTCATGCACGCTTGCGGGCGTGATGTCGGAGCCAAAGGTGAGCATGTGATGGTTCAAGCAGTTGCAAAGGTGCGCATTTTACCGGTTTTCGGCTGTCGGCGTCAGCGCAACACAGCTCCATGCCGGGATGGCGACAGTTTGATTATTCGTGGCGCCCGGACTGTCTCATAGCCGATCCGATCAATGCCAGCTTTTCCGTCCGTAACAAACTTTTGATTTCCATCTCGCGTTTCAGTGCGGCTGATTTACCGGTGCAGCTTTCCACAAACACCAGCTTAACCGGCACGCGTGTTCTTGTGTATTTTGATGCCATACCCGCGTTATGGGCGTCAAGGCGTTTTGCCAGATCGTTGGTAATGCCTGTATAGAGCGTATCGTCCGCACAGCATAATATGTAGCAAAGCCATGCTCCGCAGGGCGGGATGGCGACAGAGCGTTTCGCCGGATGTTTTGATTTCGAAGTTGGAGAATTCATAAATGCGCCCCTGAAAATTGCGCATAAACTACGCTATTTGGTCATCCGCATTGTAAGATGTTTCGGCGGAATATTCGTTCGATGCATCCAACACGCATCAAAAATTGATTTTTTAGAGGTCCTTAATGTTAAAAATCTACAACACGCTGGCGCGTGACAAACAGGAATTTGTGCCCATCGCGCCGGGCAAGGCCGGCATGTACGTGTGCGGCATGACGGTGTACGACTATTGCCATCTCGGCCATGCGCGCGTGCTGGTGGTGTTCGACATGGTGTACCGCTGGCTCAAGGCAAGCGGCTACGACGTGAACTACGTGCGCAACATCACCGACATCGACGACAAAATCATCAAGCGCGCGGCGGAGAACGGCGAGTCCATCCATGCGCTTACCGCGCGCTTCATCGCCGCGATGCACGAGGATGCCGATGCGCTGGGCGTGCAGCGTCCCGATCAGGAGCCGCGCGCCACGCAATTTGTGCCGGAGATGCTGGAAATGATCGCGCGACTCGAACAAAACGGCCTGGCTTACCAGGCAAGCGATGGCGATGTGAATTTCGCGGTGCGCAAGTTCCCCGGTTACGGCAAGTTGTCCGGCAAATCGCTGGAAGATCTGCGCGCGGGCGAGCGCGTCGAGGTGACCGACAGCAAACACGACCCGCTGGATTTCGTGCTGTGGAAACACGCCAGGGAGCAGGAAACCGACGAAGTGAAATGGGACTCACCCTGGGGCAAGGGCCGGCCCGGCTGGCATATCGAATGCTCGGCGATGGGTTCCAAATTGCTCGGCAAGCATTTCGACATCCACGGCGGCGGCGCGGACCTGCAGTTCCCGCATCACGAAAACGAGATCGCCCAGAGCGAGGGCGCACACCGCTGTACCTTCGTGAATTACTGGATGCACAACGGCTTCGTCAATGTGGACAAGGAAAAGATGTCCAAGAGCCTGGGCAACTTTTTCACAATCCGCGAAGTGCTGAAAAAATACGATGCCGAGGTGGTGCGTTTCTTCATCCTGCGCGCGCATTACCGCAGTCCGCTGAATTATTCCGACGTGCACCTGGACGATGCGAAGGGCGCGCTGACCAGGCTGTATACGGCGCTGAAAAGCATAACCCCCCCAGCCCCCCTTGTCAGGGGGGGGCCAACCTCCTCCCCTGACAAGGGGAGGTCGGGAGAGGTTGCCGTGGACTGGAACGAACCGTATGCCCAGCGCTTCAAATCCGCGATGGACGACGACTTCAATACGCCGGAAGCGGTTGCAGTGTTATTTGATTTGGCCAACGAAGTAAATAAATCCGATTCATTGCAACTGGCCGTGCAGCTCAAGGTGTTGGGCAGCGTGCTTGGATTGCTGCAGCGCGACCCTGTGGAATTCCTGCAAGGTGGTGCAACAGAGAGCGGGCTGGGCGATGCGGCAATCAACGCGCAAATCGAAGCGCGCATCGCCGCCAAGCAGGCCAAAAACTACGCCGAGGCCGACCGTATCCGCAAGGAGTTGTTGGCGGCAGGGATCGTTCTGGAAGACAGCGTAACTGGGACGACCTGGCGGCGCGCCTAATGTAGGAGCCCGATTTAACCAGCCACTTGGCCACCGTTGTATGTTGGCTTAGTGGATTGGCTATGCAGAGCCATCAGGTGATTCCTCATTGAACAACAATCGCCCGATGAATTGGGCTCCTACGGTGTAGCGTTTTGTAGGAGCGCAATTCATTGCGCGATGATTTTTAACGAGGTGTCTCGCAATGAACAACACCGAAAAACCTCATGGAAAAAATCTCCGCAAAGGCCGTGTTTCGTTGACGAATCACGCATACCTTGTAACTATGATCACAACATCCCGCCAACCTGTTTTTACTTCTTTCACCGCTGCACGTGCAGCGGTACGGTGTTTCCATGACAGCGATGTCGTGCGCCATGCGCAAACTCTGGCTTTCGTCGTCATGCCAGATCATGTTCATTGGTTGCTTCAGCTTGAGGAAGGTGGAAGCTTGTCCGAGACCGTCCGCGTGTATAAGGCTAAAGCATCGTTGATCCTCCACCAGCGGATTTGGCAGCGCGGATTTCATGATCACGTGCTACGCGATGAGGACGACGTGCGCGACATCGCACGCTACATCATAGCCAATCCCTTGCGCGCGGGTTTGGCGGAAAGGGTTGGTGAATACTCGCATTGGGACGCGATATGGCTGTAGAACGACAATCTGTTTTTTGTAGGAGCGCAACTTGGTTGCGCGATTGTTGATTGAAAAATCGCCCGATGAATCGGGCTCCTACAGAAGGTGAATTGTAGGAGCGCAATTCATTGCGCGATATTCATGTGACGAGAAATCGCCCGATGAATCGGGCTCCTACGGCAGTTTGCCTGCCGCGACCATGCGGTTGAACAGGATGTTTGGTGATATCCAGACCACCTGGTCATCGAAGGTGGGGGTGAAGTCGTGGCTGACAAAAGTAGTGCCCCCATTAGAATTGTCTACTTCGTCCTGGTCGCTGCTCACCGAGAGTTGTGTTCCTTGGGGAGTATAAGCGCCGAAGCCATTAGTGCCATGCGAGACAAAAACTGCAGGAATGGCGCTGGCGATGGTTGAGCCACCTGATGCGGCACTCTTGACAGTAAGTGCGCCATTTGAGTTAAGCGTGAAAGGCGATGCTGTATTTGTAAAGGAACTAGATGCAGTATAAGTAAACCGGTGACCCCAGGCATCGGTTTCACTGGTGCCCAAAGTTGCCCAGGGTATGACTCCTGTTGTAACTGTGCAATCGGCCACACCTGCGTTAGCGCTCCCTGTTGCGATAGTAGCATTGGCAGGGCAGGGCAGGGTCCCGTTGACAATGGCGAAGCCGATCAGCGCGTTCTTGATTTCATTCAATGCATTCTGCGTTTCAGAACGGCGGCGTTGTTCCATCTGGCTGGAAAGAGTAGGCAATAGTCCACCCATCAGCAACGCAACAATGGCGAGCACGATGGACATCTCGACCAATGTAAACCCGGTTTGTGTCTGACTGGTCTTGGCGTGTTTAATCATTGGAACACTACTGTGTCGTTGAAGGTGGCCAAAGGCGCACCCTGGATGAAGGTATAGCCTCCGCTCTGGTCAGCATTCTGGTTGCCCCCTTCCAAGTAATAAAACGCATTGCTCTTGGTCGAGTTGTTAGAATTTCGGTTTGCTTGGTTAGGAGTGCTGAGCATTTTTCCGGCCACAATCACGACAAATCTTGCCGGGGTGCTTGAGTTGTTAATGCTCAAACAATTACCTGCTGTTGCACAAGTGGAGGGGAAACTGGGGGCATTGAAATCATTTGGTTTGAATTTTTTCGCCAACCCATAAAATACCATCTCTTTCCAGTTCATCCACCACGTTGCGGGTGTGTTGCTGGTGTGGGTATTGCATGCCGCGCCCCACGTATCGCTTGTCGAGAGTTGGATATCGTTTTTTGAATCGTTGAGATTGTCCGGTATGCGGCCAAAGTAAGTGCCGCTGTTATCGTCGTACGGGGTAGTCAAATCAGTGATCGGTGCGGCCCATGGGTAGCGGTTACGGTTGTTAGAGGCATAGTCTTGCAGACAATTCTTGACTTCACCTGCAACGCGTTTCTGAATAGCCTGCATGATGTTGTCTTGCGAGATGACCAATAGCTGGTCGTTGACGATGGTATTGCCGTTGCTGTCCTTGATCCGGCCTTGGATGAAACCGTTGGTGGAAGAGCCATCGGTGAAACTGGCGTTGTCTTCGCCAAGCGCGATGTCCAAATAATTTTGCGGGTTGTTGATGCCTGCGCTGCTGCGATCCTGCGGCGTAGTCTTGTCGGTGCGCGTCAGCACATCACCCGGAGCGATGATGACGGCCACTGCCCCTGTGCTCCCACTGCCATCGTTAAGGCGGGTACCATCCGGTGCGAACACGCTGATGGTGCCCACTGTGTCGCTGTTGAGCAGGCTGGTGCGGGTGCTGTTCTTGAAGTTATTGGACACGGCATACCAAAGCCTTTCACCACTGCCATCACGCAAATCTGGCAGACCCAGTGTTTTCCAGGGCAAGCGGCCAAGGCGCAGTGCCTGATTGCTACCGGCAGCACTGCCGCAAGAAGTTCCTGCTACACCAGTGTTGTTGGTGTCAGGGCAGGGCAGGTCGCCAGGACGAGGTTGGTTTGAAGAACTTGAACTGCTAATTTTAACCGATGCTGCATAACCGATCAGCGCATCCTTGGCCTGCGCCAAGGATGCTGCAGTAATCTCGTCCCGTTTGATTTGCAATGCGGCGCTACTTAGTGAACTAACCAGAAAGATGGCGGCGCCCATTACCACGATCACCAGCATGACAATCAATGCCGCGCCGTGCTGCTTGCCGCGACCCTGATTAAACCCGGATAGTTCATTAGACCGTTCGTGCTTTGTAGGAGCCCGATTTATCGGGCGATTATTCACGGTTAATCGCCCGATAAATCGGGCTCCTACAACGGCATTCCCCCCTGATGGATTATCCGGGTTGAAAATGGCAATGCGTTTGGCGGACATGATTTATTGCCTGGGTGTGTCTGTCATATCGGGCTTGGGCGTATCCGGCCCAGACGTATCCGAATTGGCGGATGGACCCAGCAATACGCGCTGCCCGACTTTAAGTTTGACCGTGCCGGCTGTGCCGGGTACCTGAACCGACTGGCTTTCCGGTGTCTTGTCATTGCTGCTGCCGGCCTGTTGCGGCACGCCGTTGATCCATACGGTGCGCTTGCCGCCACGCTTTTGCACGATGCCATTGAGTATCAGCGTGGAACTAGTATTGGTTGAATCTGCACCCTGTGCATAATTGTAGTCAAGTTGTGCGCGTTGTTCCGGGGTATAAAACAGCCGCCCCAATTCTTCGGCACCGGCGAGCGTCGAAGCTGTTAACCCAAAGGCACACAAGACAATTTTAAGAGTTGAATTCATCCTAGATTATCCATCAGAACCAAAACGCCGTTGTCCGAAAAACTTTTAGCCGGGCACACGTAGGAGCGCAGTGACGTGGCAATCCAGCAGATTTCATTAAAGGCATTTTAACAGTCTGTTGAAATTCTCAATAGCTGCTGAAAAACAGTGAATTTCTGGGGTCACTTTACCCCTCCCAGTGATCTAAAAATCGATTGTAGAGCTTCCTGAGAGGTCAAAGAATTTCTACATTTTCAAATACCGATAAATTCAACAAACTGTTAATGACTGGATTGCCGCGCTTCGCTCGCAATGACATCCGCTGCAAGGTTACATTCTTGTCATTTTTTGACATCATTTAACTGGTAAGAGACTAATGAGCAATCTGGATTCATGGTTGCGCGTTCCGGTTCTTCAGCGTGATCCAGCCGCCGCTGCATTCTGCCTTGATATTTACTCCGGTGGCTGTGGCTGATTCCTCGCCGGTGGCGACGCGTTGCAGGGTACAGCCTTCGAGTTGATAGCGGCCTTTGATCTGGCGGCGCAGTGCGTCGAAGAAATTCAGCAACTGGCCCTCGTGCAGCAAATCGAATTGCAGTTTCATTTCGCTGTAGTGGATGTCGAAGTTGCCGCTGTCCAAGGCGGACGGCGGCGCATAGATTTTTTGCGGTGCGATGTTATAGTGAAAATCGATGACCAGATTTTGATTGCGAAGCTTCTCCAACCCTTCCATCCAGTCCAGCCTGTGATCGTCGCCGATGATTTCGTTTGCTTTCAGGGTGTCATATTCCTTGGAAAAATCCGACAGGTTCTCCCTATCCTCGCGGGCCGTGGCTAATCGATTGCGTGCATTATTCATTTGACCCTGGGCAACGCGCCGGTCTTTTTGGTTATAGTCTGCATACTTGATGCTGGCATACAAAATGGCGCCACTAAGCAATACGGACGTGCTGATTGCGGCAATGCTCCAGCGCATCAGGTGAAAATCCGTGTTGGAGAATTTCATATTGCCGGTCTCCATACAAGCTTGAATGAAAAGTCGAGTTGATTTTCACTCGCTTCACTCTGATTGGCAAGACTGCCGGTGGGGCTGACGTCAAGCGGCCTGGTAAGGGCGGTCACCTGGTAACCGCGCTTGCTTAATTCAAGCTGGAAACGATCCAGGTACGCCAGCGCGGCGCGGTAGTCATTGCCGAAACCCTGCATATCCCCCTTCAGGGTAATCACCTCTGCTGGAACGTCGGCACGGGTGTTGATTGCAACAGGTTCGGTCGTGCTCTCTTTCCAATCCAGCCCGTTTATATCGATTTTCGGGAAATGGTCAAGCGTGGCGCTGATCGGTTGCAGGACGATTTGCGGGGCAGCCCCGTATCGATCGAGTATGCGCATGACGGACACGCTTGCCTTCATGTCAGCGGCAGGGGTGTCGGTGACGGGGAAACCCTGGGTGATTTGCTTCGCTTCCTTCACCAGATGTTCTGTCTCAATCTTGAGCGCATTTGCTTCGGTTACATCCCCGCCGCTTTGCCAGACAGTTGTGGTTGCCCATAATATGCCTGCAAACAATAATGCCCCGCTGCTCCAGTTGAGTGCGCGTCGCAGCTGCCACAGTGTGTAGTAGCGGGTGTGTTCAGCGCTGGCGTAATGAGTACTGGGACGGTTGGCGGCCAGTTGGCGCAGGAAAATCTGGCTGGCGTCCGAATCGGTGAAGTGGTAGTCAAGCTTGAGTTGCCTGCCTACTTCGTCGATATCCGCAAAGTCATAGCGCACATCCGCGTCATTGGGTAATTGTTTTTGCAGTTCGCTGCGGTCAGCGGCATTGCACAGGATACGCACATCGAGTGTTTGTCCGGGTGGAAGCAGGCTCAGGCTCTTCAAATATTGGTAAGTGCGGGTGAGTTCATTGACTACGGCTTCCTGAAATGTCAGCCCGGCGTGAACAGGCGTCAGCCGGGAGATTTGCAGGCGATGCTCGCTGAAATAGGTTTGGCGCAGCCCGGAAAACTTTTCCCAGGAAATCAGCAGCAGATGATCCGAGGGATGGTTTTTGACCAGCGGCGCGCCGATCTGCGGCACCGAATAAATCCCCGCGAGCGGAGTTTGCTGCTCCAGCATGATGTTCAGCCATGGCAAGATGAGCGCAGGGTTGGTCAGTGCCGAAAACAGCATGTCATCGTCGCGCCGCCCGGTCTTCTGGCGTTGCAGCCGGGTAGCCTTATGGAAAGGGGTGCCGCGATAAAACTGGTCGAACTTGCGCTGCAATAATGCGCTGCGGCTGCCGCCGCTCAAGTGCGGGATGATTTCATGGCGGAAGTCTTCTTCAATCAGATCGGTCAGCAGGTAAGCGGGGTATTTTTCCGTCTGCAAAAAAGACACGAAATTTTCCCGCCCTTCCGGGGTGTCGGTAAAGTCGCGTTGCAGCGCGATTTTGCCGCCTGCCATGAGTTGCGCATGCAAGCGATCGGCACTCAGGAATAGCAGTAGTTGTTTCATCCCGGATTGTCCATTAGCCGAGTGATTGCAGAAACCCTACGACTTCGCTCAGGGCAGGCTCCGCAGGATTTCTCCCTTCGGTCGAAATGACAGGGGGCGCTGTCATCCCGAACGAAATGAGGGATCTTGTTTTGATCGGATTTCTCCCTCCGGTCGAAACGCCTGTTGGATTCTCCTGGTGCATCAAAATTTCACCTTGCCGATAAGATCGTAAATTGGCGACAGCACCGACAACATCACCCAGCCGAGCAGCGCACCCAGCACGATGGTCATGGCCGGCTCGATCATGACCTGCACTTTTTTGATGGAACTCTTCACGTCGCGATCATAAAAGTAGCTTACGTTGAGCAGTGCCTTGTCCAGCGAACCGGTGGCTTCGCCGACCTTGAGCATGCGTATCACCAGAGGCGGGAACATGCCGGTGTTCTGGAAGCTCTGGGTCAGGTTTCTGCCGGACTCGATTTCATGCGTGACATCCTCCAGGCTCCTGGCGACGGCGAGGTTGCCGACCACATCGCGCGAGTTGGCGATGCAGTCGAGGATGCTGATGCCGGAGCCGTACATCATCGCGAAAGTGTTGGCGAAACGCGCCAGAATGATTTTGCGCAGGATCGGGCCGGTCACCCACATGTCCAGTTTGAGCTTGTCGAATTTGAAGCGCATCTCCGGGCTGGAGATGAGGATCAGCTTTCCCGCGACGGGCAGCGCGACGGGCAGCGCGATCAATACATACCAGTAATTGACGAAGAATGATGACGTGGCCAGCAGTATGCGCGTCTGGATCGGAATTTCCTGGCCCATGCCTTTGATGAAGCTGACCAGTTGCGGCACCAGGTAGACCATCAGGAAAAACGTGATCGCCACCACGACGGCGCCGACGAAAGCCGGATACATCAGGATGGTCTTGGTGTGCGAGGCCATTTCATCCTGCCACTTCAGCGATTCGGTGATGTGTTCAAACACCTGCGGCAGGCGTCCGCTCGCTTCACCGGCATGGGTCAGGCTGATGAAGATTTTATCGAACGCGTCGGGATGCTGTGTCATCGCTTCAGAAAGTTTTTTGCCGCCCTCTATGGACTCGACCAGATTGGCGATGATTTCGCGGAAATGCGGGTCGTTCATGGTGTCGCGCAAATCGGCGAGGCTTTCCAGCAAAGGCACCCCGGCACGGGTAAGTTGTTCGAGGTTGAAAAAAAACGTGATCAGCTCGGTGCGCTTGATTTTGTTGCGCCCAAAGCCCAGCCCGCCGCTATCCAGTTTGGCATCGATCAAGTCCAGTCCGCTCCGTTTCAGGCGCAGTTCCAGATCCACTTGATTGGCGGCATCCTGCAACCCTTTATGGGTCTGGCCCTGGTCATCCACCGCCCGGTAAGAATAAAGAGCCATATCAACCTAACCGGTCAGATCCACCATGCGGCTGACTTCCGCAAGCGAGGTAATGCCTTGCTGGATGCGCCGGATGCCGTCCAGCGCCAGCGGGCGAAATCCCTTGGCGAGTGCGGCCTCCCTGATCTGGCGGGCACTGGCGCGATGCGAAATCAGATCGTCCAGATCGTAATCCATCTTGAGCAATTCCATCAGGGACATGCGCCCCTTGTAGCCATGATGGTTGCAGATTTCGCAGCCGGCAGCCCGGTACAGGGTGACGTCCTGCCGGGTCTCGAGACCCAGCAGCTTGCGTTCCGATGCGTCGGGCGAGTACGGGTATTTGCACTCCTTGCACAGTATGCGAACCAGACGCTGCGCAACGACGCCGATGATGTTGCCGGCCATGATGTCCGGCAGGATGCCGATATCGAGCAGGCGCGGGATCGCGCCGATCGCCGAGTTGGTGTGCAGCGTCGAATAAACCTGATGGCCGGTCATCGCGGCGCGGAACGCCATTTCGGCGGTCGGATGGTCGCGAATTTCGCCGACCAGAATGATGTCCGGATCCTGGCGCATCATCGAGCGGATGCCGTTGGCAAAATCCAGCTTGGCGGATTCGTTCACCGAAGTCTGGCGGATCAGCGCGAGCGGGTATTCGACCGGGTCTTCCAGTGTCATGATGTTGACCGACTCGGTATTGATGTGATTCAGCACCGAATACAGCGTGGTGGTCTTGCCGCTGCCGGTGGGGCCGGTCACCAGCACGATGCCTTCCGGCTTGGCAATGATCATCTTGAGCATGTTGAGCGCGTCGTTATCCAGGCCAAGCTGATCGAGCGGCACGATGCCTTTTTGCCGGTCCAGTATACGCAGCACCAGATTTTCGCCATGGGTGGTGGGATGCGAAGCCACCCGGAAATCGATCGGCCGGCCCGACAGGCGCAGGGAAATACGGCCGTCCTGCGGCGCGCGCGTCTCGGCGATGTTCATGTTGCTCATCACCTTCAGACGCACCACCATGGCCGGCCAGAAGCTCTTGTGCAGGCTGCGCACCTGGCGCAGCACGCCGTCGACGCGATAGCGGATGCGCAGGAAACTGCTTTCCGGCTCGAAGTGGATGTCCGAGGCGCCGCGCTGCACCGCTTCGGTGAGCAGCGCATCGATCAGGCGAACCACCGGCTGGCTGAATTCGTTGACGCCGGATTGCAGCGTCTGGTATTCCATTTCGCCCGGCTCGATTTCATGCAGGATGCCGTCGATCGAAAGTTCGAAACCGTAATACTGATCTATCGCGCGCAGAATGTCGGATTCGCTGGCAAGCTGCGTAATCAGGCGATATTCATCCTTGAGCAGCGCGCGCACCTGGTCCAGCGCGATGATGTTGTCAGGATCGGCAACGGCCAGGGTCAGGATATGGGCGACCTGATCCACGGACAGCGGTAATAATTGATAGCGTCGCGCAACATCCTTTGGAATCAGGGCAAGCGCCGTCGGGTCGATGATGACGGAGGCGAGGTCCACGCTTTGCTGGCCAAGATTTTCCGACAGGACATCGCGGATCGTGGCTTCCGAGAGAAAGCCGAGACGAACCAGCAGGCGGCCCAGCGGCTGATGCGTCTTGCCCTGCTCCTGCAAGGCGATGCGCAACTGGTCGTCGCTGATCACGCCTTTGCCGACCAGTATCTGCCCCAGTTGCTGGGGGGGATGAGTGTCAGGCTTCTGATTTGTTGGCATGACGATTTAGTCTCTTATCGGTTAAATCTTCGCGATTTGTGACAAGAATATACCGTAAATCAAGCACTGGCGCGGCTTTCCAAGTGAATCTGAATCGGGTTAATGCAGGGTGGAAAAAGCCTGTCCCGAGCATGGTCGAAGGGCGTAGCGTTTCCACCAATGGACGGTCTTGGCGGATTGGTGGATACGCGCTGCGCGCTTTATCCACCCTGCATTTTTGGCTCCGGCTCGTCCGGCTTGGGGTTATGTGGGAGAGGAGAGCGAAGCGAGGAGCCGAGGAGAGTGAACGGGCAATTTTCATTATCAGGGGTGGCTCCTTGCCATGCCCGTCAGCTCTTCGATACGTTGTGAGATTTTCGCGTGATCGAAGCCTTCGTGGTGTTCCGGGTCAAGCTGCAGGGCGCGCCGGTAATACTGTGCGGCCGGTTTTTTTTGCCCGAGGCGATCGAGACTGACGGCCAGATTGAAAGCCAATTCAGCATGGTCGGGCGCCAATTTGTAAGCATTAAAGTATGACTGTTGCGCCTCGCCCCAACGAGCTTGCTCCGCATAGTAATTGCCTAACGCGAAATGCAGGGATGGCGAATTTTGTTGTTCGTTGAGCAAGGTTTTCAGACGGCTTTCGCGGTTGTCGCTGGTAGTCAGGGAGGACATTCCCGCATTGGCCACGGCATTGCGCGGGTCAAGTGCCAATACTTGCGCGTAATAGTGTGCAGCCACGTTGTCCTCGCCGCGGTGCTGAGCGATGACACCCAGTCCGAGCAGCGCGTCAGTATTGCTTGAATCAAGGTTGAGCACCTTGCGGTACAACTGCTGCGCCTGCTCGAACTTTCCGCCGCGATAAGCGAGATAGGCATTGTTGAGCAGGGGATCAATGGGTTCTTCGATGCGCTGCTCGATATGTACCGAATCATCTTTGTGCGCTTGTGGCAAGCCTGCCCTTGCTGAATGTTTTGTGGCATGTCTTGATTTTATGGTACCGGTTTTTGGAGTGCTGGCCGGCTTTGCTGAAGCAGCTTCGGCTGAAACAACCTCGGGCACCAGATTATTTTGCGGCGGAAGGGTTGCGGGCGCCGGTTTTCCAAGAGGCGCGGCCGGCATGCTGATGGGGCGCGGCGGTTGGCTGTTGCCGGGAGAGATGCTGTACCAAACATAGCCCGCTCCCGCTGTGAGTAATAAAACCGCACCGACCAGTGCGATCAGTAAATTGCGATTGATGCCGGCGAATGCAAACGGCGAGGCACGGGATTTTGTATTGAACAGGTTTTGCCCGGCAAGGCGCGCCCTATTATCGGGCGTTGGGGCATCGGGCGAGGCGGGCCGGGAAGATGAGCCGGGACGCGGCTCCAAACCGGGTTCAAGTCCGCTGCTGCCCCCGGCCTGCGCCTGCTGCATTTTTTTGCGGGCATCCAGTAGCAGGCTCATGTTCAGGGGTTTTCGCCGGCGGATTCTTTAAAGAAATTCTGATCCGGCAGATTGTTGCGGAACTCGCTGAAATCCGCATCGACACTGGCGCTTTTAATGACCACCGGACGCAGGAAAATCACCAGCTCGGTTTTATCGGTAGTATTGTTTTTTTGTTGGAACAGATTGCCCAGCAAGGGGATTCTGGCGAGGAAGGGCACCTCGTCGGTAAGATTGTTCACCGAGTCTTGCATCAAACCGCCCATTACGGCGATCTGGTTGTTTTCTATTTTCAGCACCGACTCCATTTCGCGGGTCTGGGTTTGCGGGATGCGGCTTACCACACCTGCCGCAGCCAGCGAAGGGTTGGGGTCGTTGACATAACCCAGCAGGTGCGAAATCGACGGACGCATGTTGAGCAGCACCGTATCGCTGTCGCTGATTTCCGGCGTGACGCTCATCGTGAAGCCGATAGGCACGGTGTTGGGGGTGGTGGCAAACGTGCTGTATGCCGAACTGGTTGTAGTTGGCGCGGTGGTGCTGACATTGATAACAAAGTACACCAGATTGTCCACTACGCGCAGTATCGCGGTCTGGTTGTTCATCACGCTCAGCTTGGGGCTGGACAATACTTTCACTTTGCCGAACGACTCCAGCAGGGAAATTTGCGCGCTCAGGTTGCCTAGCCTGGAAAGGGGGTTGGCATAGTTCAGGACAAACATGCTGCCGGTATTGGTCGCGGGCAAACCGGGCGTACCGGACTGCGCTAACTGGAAACCCTTGCTGCCAAGCCGCAATTGCGACCAGTTGATGCCTTGCTGATATTGGTCGTTCAGATGTACTTCCACCACAGTGGCCTCGATCAACACCTGGCGTTGGGCGCTGGTCATGACCCGGTCGATGAACTCCTGGATCTTTTCGTGTTGTTTTCCTGTGGCGCGCACCGTGATGATGCCGTTCTCCGGGTTGGCGATGACTGAAGCCGCCTCGCGGAACGTGCTGCGCTTGGTGACGGTCATGCCGCCTTCTTCCACGTTGATCGGATTCGGGCTGTTTTCAAAGCCGATCTTGGGAGAGGATTTTTTGTTGCTGCTGCTGGGGAGCGGTGCGCCGGTGCCGGTGCTGCTGGCCGCCCTGACTTGTTGCACCGAGGTCTCGCTGGAGCCCTCCGGCAATATCTTGTCGGTCTCGTGGAGAATATCCTTGATGTTCTGGATCAGGGTTTCCCAGAAGTGGTTTCTGGACGTATTCTTGATCGTGAGCGATGAATTATTGCTGCCCGAGCTGCTGGTCCCGGTTGCGCTGCCGGATGCGCTGGAACCCACTTGTGTGGCATTGGACATGGTCCCGTCCGAGTCGCGCGTCATGTTCACATAATCGATCTTGTAGCTGTGCAGGTAGGGGGTATCCGGCATCACGGTCAGGGTGCCGTTGTTCAGCTCATAGCGCATATCTATTTGCCTGGCGATGCGCGTGAGGATTTGCGGCAGCGTCTGGTTGATGGCGTTCACGGTCACTGTTCCCTGAATGCCGGACTGGATGTCGAGGTTGATTTTTGCGTCGCGCGCCAGCGCGAATAAAATCTCTTGTGCCGGCACATTGGTGACCACTACGCTGTAGGTTGCAACTTTACTGGCCGGTTTGGGCGGCGGCAGCACGACGCTGTCCTGGATCGGTTGGGGGATGCTGCTTTCTGTTTCAGATTGAGCGGCTGGCCGTTGAAGGTGCTGATCTGAAGGCTTGATCAGTTTCGTCCCGCAGCCGGACAGCATCACCCCGATAGCACAGAGATAAACCAGGTTGCGAGAACGCATGCTTATTCCCTCATTGGTAATTGGTTTGCAGCCTAACAGCTTTGCGGGTATTGCTCAATATTCTGTGCAAGCATCTGTGCAAGCTTCAAATGCAATAGTTATACCATGTTAGACAATCTGACTTAGTGCGTTAAATATTCATCTAATCGGTGACGGTTGCGGTCGCGGTGGCGGGCGGGGCAGAATTCGAGGGCGTCGTCACCGTCACGGTAAAAGTCCCGCTGGGGGTTAAATTGGAACATGAGGCAGGCGCAGGCGGAGTCACAATCGCTAGAGTAAAAATAGCATCACTCTGCATGGTGACTGGAATGTCGCCGAATGTCGCCGAGCCGGCAGAAGCCGGGCAGCCCGCGTATCCGGTCCGGCAGCCAATGCTATTCGGCACAATATAACTGGCAGGCGAAGTGATTTTGCCATTGTCGGTAGCGAAGGCAACTGTCGTACCCACTGGCATCGCATTGCCGTTAACATCAACGACCGTCACTGTGAATGTCGCGGGCACATCTCCATTGACGATATTACATGGAGGTATTGCGATAGCCGCACCACCGTTGATGGTGATCCTGGCAGCCGAACTGGACAGCACGATCACCTGGGATTGCCGCACATAAATGGATTTCTGCGGGCTGCAGATGGCAGCACCGGGCGTGCATAACACGCCATGGTATAAGCCGTCTCCCGAGGAAGTTGCGCCAACAAAGTTGAATGGTGGCAATCCACTGGTTGTGCCAACAAAGCTTGTCGACCCACTGAAATCGTAAAACGGTTCTGCGGCGGATTCGTACTTGCCATCTTCGTTGTAATCAACATAAGCATCCCCGATGTCGGTAGAGAGGCCATTGGCATCAATCATCTCGCTTGCGCTGTCCACTGTGCCGTTGCCATTCAGGTCGGTGAAGGTTTCTTCACCTACCGCGTATGCCAGCACGGTCACCCTGCCGTAGCCGTTGGTGGCTGAGTTCGGGCGTGTCCCCGAACTGGTGTAGGTGGCACTACAGGCGCCGCCGACCGTGCTGCAGGCGCCGACCACCGAGCCTGCTTCGGCGGTGAAAACGACGGCGGTGCCATCGGGAACCGGGTTCCTGAAATGGTCGGACAAGTGGGCGGTCAGTACAGTGGTTGCTCCATCAACATTCCAGCCTTCGATATTCCATTTGGTCGCGGCCAGCGAGAAACCGAACTGATCCGGGATGCCGGTGGTGATGGTTAACTGGCTCGACTGTGTGGTCAAGCTGATGCCCGCCGCACCGGTCGTTGTGGCGGTTACTCGCACCGGAGTGCTCACAATACCGGCGTTGACCGTGGTCACGACCAGCCCGTTGGCGTCGGAAGTTGCGGTGCCTCCGGGAGTGAGCGTAATTCCACCTATCGTGGTGCTCAACCCGAAACTGACCGTCTTGCCGCCGAGCGGATTGCCGCCGCTATCCAGCACCTTGAAAGTTACCTGTGCTGCTTCCGTGCCGCCGGTTCCTTTCAATGAAATGTTGGCAGGCACGGAAGAAACATACTGGATCGAACCGGTAGCGGGGGCGACGACGGTCAGTGTTGCCGAGGAAGAGGTGATCCCGTTGACCGAGGCGGTGACGGCGTCTGTGCCCGCGCAACCGTTGTCGCGGTATGAACCTGTCGCAACCCCGTTCACCGTGACCACGCTGGCGCTCAGCACGGCTTTGCCGCTGCTGGCGCAGGGAGATGAAAACGTAACCGTCTGCGGTGTCGTCACAGGTGCACCACCGCTGCTCACGGTGACGGCAACGCTGGTGGTGCCAAACGCCGAGAGCGGGCTTGCCCCGAAGACGGGGTTGGTAACCGTGACAAGCGCGCCTCCGACCGAATAGCCTATCGTTCCGGTTAACGCGGCAGTCCCGACCTGGCCGGTTGCGGTGATGGTGGCCGCACCAACTGCGGTCACTGTGGCGGGACTCAGGGTGGCGGTGGCGACACCGGCGGCATCGGTCAGCGCCGTCGCCGCCGGAGTAATCGTCGCCAATGTCGAGTCGGTGCTGAAGGTCACGACCGCGCCGGCAATCGCAGCACCGGTCGCGTCTTTCAGCGTCGCCTTCACTGTCGCGGGAGTTCCGCTGGTAATGGAGCTTACCGGCACACCGCCATTGGTAAGCGCAATGGTCAGGCTTGGCGCGGTGCTCTTCGGCGCATCAGCCGTGCCCGCACCGCAGCCCGCAAGTATTGCAAGTGCCGCCGCCAACAACAGCAATGCCGGGAGTCTGGAATTTTTCTGACTGGCAAATAAGTGCTGCATGGTAAGGCTCCCGCTTTGCGCTGTTGTAGCGCCAATTTGATGGCTGCTCAAATACAACTTTTAGCAACGAAAAATACTACATTGCTAAACCCCCAATTTACTGCTCTCACGCTTATGTATATTCTAAACAGTGGTAAAGAAAATGCTACCAAGCCATTCGGCTTATTGATGTTTCAATAAATAACGACACACGGCGCATTCAGGAATGTAATGCACTTTGTCATTTCGAAGGAGTCGGAATGACAACTTTTTTCGGCATACCGTGGTAACTGTCTTCATTTAAGGAATGCTCAATAATATGTCAAAAGATGTAAGTCGACGAGGCGAAAGCTTTCTGATAGCGCGCGGGCAGATCTTTGATCGCGTTGTGGGCCGCTTCAACCGAGGGGTATGCGCCGTAGAGTACACGCATCCCGTCCTTGCCGCCAAACTTGGCAGGAATCAGGTAAATTTCCGAGAGTTTGCCCAGCTTGTCCGCGCGCCGGAGGAAGCCCTCGATACGTTCCGCATCGACTGTCTCGTTGTAATACAGCTGGATGCTGGCGACAGCCTGTTTCTGCTCGAGCAATTGTTTCCCCGCCTCCAGACGTTGTTCAAACAGGGTTGTGTTTTTGGCCGTTGAACTGCTGCGGGCTTTCGGCACAGGCGGGGTGGCTGCGGCAGCTTGTACAGCCTTGGGATTCTGGTTCAGGGCGGGGCTCAAAGCAGGTTTGACCGGTGGCTTGGGGATAACTGCGGGAGGGGCTGCAGTTTGAATCGCCGCCACAGGCGCAGTGTCCGGCTGTGTTGCAATTGGCGCTGCCGCCGGCACCGGGGCAGCAGGTGCTGTTGCAAGGGTTGGCGATTTGCCCTGGGTGGATGTTTGCAGTTTATCCAGCGTCCACCATGCTGTTAACCCGATTAACAGCGTTGCGGCAATTGCGCTCCCCCACAGTATTTTTTTATCGGGCAATTTGCGTGCGGAACTGAGTTCACTATCGCGCATCGCTGCTTGTACATGGCGCGCTTCGATGTTGTGGGTGTCTTCAACGAAGGCGGCCAACAGCGATTTGTCCGCGAGGATATTGACGCGGCGCATCAGCCCGTCGGACGCGGAGGCGATGAGTTTGAGGGCATTCGGCGAGAAAATGTTCGGGCCGCGGTAGCCGGCCGCACGCATCCGGAACATCAGGTAGCTTTCCAGGATGTTGCGCGACAGCGGTTGCATGTGGAAGTGATGCACGATGCGATCCTTGAGTTGGCGCATGTTCGGTTGATCCAGCTTGTCATTCAATTCCGGTTGCCCGAACAGGACGATTTGCAGCAGTTTGGCATTGCCGATTTGCAGGTTGTACAGCAGGCGCAATTCTTCCAGTGTGTCCGGCGGCATGGCATGGGCCTCGTCCACCAGCACGACGATGCGTTTTCCTTCGCGGGCTTTTTCCTCGAGCTTGTTCTGGATGTTCTGCATGATGATGCCGACACGCTCGCCTTCGATGTTCAGCCCGAGCCCGTCGGCAATCGCATACAACATCTCTTCGCGCGACAAGCTGGGGTTGGCCAGATAGATGGTCTCGATATGCCCCGGGAGTTTTACCAGCAACATCCGGCACAACATGGTTTTGCCGCTGCCGACTTCGCCGCTGACTTTGATGATGCCCTCGACTTCGCTGATGGAGTAAATCAGCGCGTCAAGAATTTCGCCGCGGTTGGCGCCGGAAAAAAAGAATACCGTGACGGGTGTGATCCTGAAGGGGTGCTCGGTGAGCCCGAAGTGCTCTAAATACATATGGTGACCTTTAAAAATCCAGATTTCATCCCAACTGCTGCGTTGCGTAAAAAATTTCTTGCTTACATATAACCCATATGCGGCGCGGCGGAATTTTTTCCGCGCCTTGCATTTGGGCGAACTCTGAATTTTTAAAGGTCACCATAACTGCATCCTATGCGTTGAGTTTTTCATGTGCACCCATGCGACTGTGCAATGTGGTGCGATTGATGCCGAGCAGCTTGGCAGCCTCGCTGATGTTGCCTGAGGCAAGCTCCAGTGCGGCGGCGATGTATTGACCTTCCTGTTCGCGCAGATGATGATCAAGACTGAAGCCGCCTTGTTGCAGTTGCTGTTTTATCGATTCCGAGGAAGTACCCCCTTGCGGGAATGCGGACGTTTCCAGCGGGTCGAACTCGTCTTGCAATTGCATCTTGTTGATTGTCTTTCCGGGATATTTTGTGGTCAGCCGGATGATGATGTTGCGTAATTCCCGGGTATTGCCGGGGAAGCTGTATTGTTCCCAGCAATGCAATGCATCCGGGAGCAATTCAAAAGGTTCCTGCTTGATTTGCTGCGCGTAGTAAGCACGGAAATGGTTGAGCAGAACCAGCTTGTCCGGGCCCAGTTCGCGCAGCGGCGGGACCGAGATCGAGAATACGTTCAGGCGGTAATAAAGGTCGCTGCGAAATGTGCCGGTTCTGACGGTGTCGCGCAGGTTTCGATTGGTTGCGGCGATGATGCGTGCGCGGCTTTTGCGCGTTGTGGTTTCGCCGACGCGTTGATATTCGCCGTTCTCCAGCACCCGTAATAGCTTGGTTTGGAGTTCCAGTGGCACTTCGCCGATCTCATCAAGGAACAGTGTGCCGTCAGATGCTTCTTCAAAAAAACCGGATTGTGCGTTGGTCGCGCCAGTGAAGGCTCCCTTGCTATAGCCGAACAGGGTAGGTTCGATCAGCGTGGGGGGAATTGCAGCGCAGTTAAGCACTTTGAAAGGCGAATCGGGATTGCTTGCCAGTTTTTGTATTGCGGCGGCAACCAATTCCTTGCCGCAACCTGACTCACCCTCGATGAGTACCGGGAAAGGAATGGCTGCATACATCACGATCTGACTGCGCAGGGCTTGTATTGCGGGGCTTTGCCCGACTATGCCGAGCAGATGAACATCCTGGTCTTGGTTGCCGGACCCGCTGTCATGAATCTTCAGCGCATCATCAAGGTATTTCTTTATTGTCTCCGGCGCGCAGGGTTTGGCGATGAAATCCATCGCGCCCAGTGCGCGTGCATGGCGCGCGTTGCTCTGGTTATCCTGTCCGGACAAGACGAAAATCCTGATTTTCGGCGAATGTGCCAGCAACTCGGCAATCAGTTGAAAACCTTCGTCCGGGCGGTGCGGGACGGGCGGCAGCCCCAGATCTACCAGCGCCAGCTGCGGGGGGCCGGGCAATTTGCGCAGCAAGCCGATCGCGGCGGCGCGTGATCCGGCCTGGTGAATCTTGAAGTCATTGCTGAAAGCGACTGCCAATCCTTCGCGGATCAGCGGGTCGTCATCAACGATCATCAGGCTGGGAAGTGCCGCAGAATGTGCCGGGTTGGCGTTCATTTTGTTCTCTATGGAGATACGTATCGGATGCGGAGCATAACGGCAAGCGCGCGCAAGCTCAATAGGAAAATAGGTTCATCGTCATATTCACTGTGATTTTCTATCAGCCTAAACTCATTTCCAACTTGCCACAATGAAACAGAATTCTTGCCCGATAGTTGTTGAAGTTGCGAAACCCTCGAGCGTTGGCCTTGATG
>Ga0315268_10001000_pt1 | contig 33029 bp, 19 predicted proteins | sample C1_top_MG_FD_204535 | JGI IMG/M metagenome (GOLD analysis project Ga0315268, IMG submission 204535) | Sediment microbial communities from Yellowstone Lake, YNP, Wyoming, USA - C1_top | ecosystem: Environmental > Aquatic > Freshwater > Lake > Sediment | place: USA: Wyoming | collected 2017-08-01
GCGGCCTCACGCCGTCGGTCACGATCACGGTCACCGACAACGGCACAGGCACCCTCACCGACAGCGAAACCTTCACGGTCACGGTGGTTGACACCAACGTCGCCCCGGTGCTGGCTGCGATCGGCAATAAATCGGTGAACGAAGGCGCGACGCTGAGCTTCCCTGCCAGCACCACCGACACCGACGTGCCGAGCCAGACGCTGACCTACTCCCTCGATGCTCCGTCACTGGCGCTGGGCATGACGATCAACTCCAGCACTGGCGTCTTCAACTGGACGCCGACCGAGGACCAGGGCGGCCTCACGCCATCCGTGACCGTGACTGTCACCGACAACGGCACAGGCACCCTCACCGACAGCGAGACGTTCACGATCACGGTGGTTGACACCAACGTCGCGCCGGTGCTGGCTGCGATCGGCAATAAATCGGTGAACGAAGGCGCGACGCTGAGCTTCACGGCATCCGCGCTAGATGCCGACCTGCCGAGCCAGACGCTGAGCTATTCGCTCGATGCGCCCTCGATGGCGCTGGGCATGGCGATCAACGCTTCGGGCGTGTTCAGCTGGACCCCGACCGAAGACCAGGGCGGCCTGACGCCGTCGGTCACGATCACGGTGACCGACCACGGCACAGGCACCCTCACCGACAGCCAGACGTTCACGATCACGGTGGTTGACACCAACGTCGCCCCGGTGCTGGCTGCGATCGGCAATAAATCGGTGATCGAAGGCGCGACGCTGAGCTTCGCGGCATCCGCGCTAGATGCCGACCTGCCGAGCCAGACACTGACCTATTCGCTCGATGCGCCCTCGATGGCGCTGGGCATGGCGATCAACGCTTCGGGCGTGTTCAGCTGGACCCCGACCGAAGCCCAGGGCGGCCTGACGCCGTCGGTCACGATCACGGTCACCGACAACGGCACAGGCACCCTCACCGACAGCGAGACCTTCACGATCACGGTGGTTGACGCCAACGTCGCGCCGGTGCTGGCTGCGATCGGCAACAAATTGGTGAACGAAGGCGCGACGCTGAGCTTCGCGGCATCCGCGCTAGATGCCGACCTGCCGAGCCAGACACTGATCTATTCGCTCGATGCACCCTCGGTGGCGCTGGGCATGGCCATCAACGCCTCGACCGGCGTGTTCAGCTGGACCCCGACCGAGGCCCAGGGCGGCCTCACGCCGCCAGTCACGATCACCGTGACCGACAACGGCGCAGGCAACCTCAGCGCCAGCGAGACCTTCACGATCACGGTGGTTGACACCAACGTCGCGCCGGTGCTGGCTGCGATCGGCGACAAATCGGTGAACGAAGGCGCGACGCTGAGTTTCACCGCCAGTGCCACCGACGCCGACCTGCCGGGCCAGACGCTGACCTACTCGCTCGACGCCCCGTCGCAGGCACTGGGCATGACGATCAATGCCTCAACCGGCGTCTTCAACTGGACCCCGACCGAAGCCCAGGGCGGCCTGACGCCGTCGGTCACGATCACGGTCACCGACAACGGCACAGGCAACCTCAGCGCCAGCGAGGCCTTCACGATCACCGTCAATGACACGAACGTCGCGCCGGTGCTGCCTGCGATCGGCAACAAATCGGTGAACGAAGGCGCGACGCTGAGCTTCACTGCATCCGCGCTGGATGCCGACCTGCCGAGCCAGACCCTGACCTATTCGCTCGATGCGCCCTCGCTGGCGCTGGGCATGACGATCAATTCCAGCACCGGCGTCTTCAGCTGGACCCCGACCGAAGTGCAGGGCGGCATGGCGCCGTCCGTGACCGTGACCGTCACCGACAACGGCACAGGCAACCTCACCGACAGCAATACTTTCACGATCTTCGTCGGTGACACGAACCTGGCTCCCGTGCTGGCCACCATCGGCAATCAGGCAGTGAGCGAAGGTGCTGCGCTGAGTTTCACCGCGAGCGCCACCGACGCCGATTCTCCGAGCCAGACGCTGACCTATTCGCTCGATGCCGCGTCGCTCGCCCTGGGCATGAGGATCAACGCCTCGACCGGCATCTTCAATTGGACGCCGTCCGAAGCCCAGGGCGGCCTCACGCCATCGGTGACGGTGACCGTCACCGACAACGGTGCGGGCAACCTCACCGACAGCAAGACGTTCACGATCTCGGTGCTTGAGACCAACGTCGCCCCGGTGCTGGCCGCGATCGGCAACCACAGCGTCCTCGTCGGCGCGACGCTGAGCTTCACGGCATCCGCGCTGGATGCCGACTTGCCGAGCCAGACGTTGACCTATTCGCTGGACGCCCCGTCGCTGGCTCTGGGCATGACGATCGATTCCACCACGGGGGCTTTCACTTGGGCTCCGACGGGTGCCCAGGGCAGTCTGACACCCTCAGTCACGATCACGGTGACCGACAATGGCACAGGCAACCTCACCGACAGCGAGACCTTCACGATCTCGGTCGGCGACACCAACGTGCCGCCGGTGCTGGCTGCGATCGGCAACCAGAGCGTCAACGAAGGCGCGACGCTGAGCTTCACTGCCTCCGCGACCGACGCCAACCTGCCGAGCCAGACGCTGGCCTATTCGCTCGACGCCGCGTCGCTTGCTCTGGGCATGACGATCGATTCCGCCACGGGAGCTTTCAGTTGGACTCCGACCTTGGCCCAGGGCGGCCTGGCGCCCTCGGTCACATTGACGGTCACCGACAACGGCACAGGAAACCTCACCGACCGTGAGACCTTCACGATCACGGTCGGTGATCTCAACGTCCCGCCGGTGCTGGCCGTCATCGGCAACCAGAGCGTGATCGAAGGTGCGACGCTGAGTTTCACTGCCAGCGCCACCGACGCCGACCTGCCAATCCAGACGCTGACCTATTCGCTCGATGACGCGTCGCTCGCGCTGGGCATGACGATCAATGGCTCTAGCGGCTTGTTCAGCTGGACACCGACCGAAGCCCAAGGCGGTCTGACGCCATCGGTGACGCTGACCGTCACCGACAACGGCACAGGCTTCCTCACCGCCGGCGAAACTTTCACGATCTTCGTCGGTGATACCAATCTGGCTCCAGTGCTGGCAGCGATCGGCAACAAGTCGGTGAACGAAGGCGCGACGCTGAGCTTCACTGCCGGCGCTGCCGACGCCGATTCTCCGAGCCAGACGCTGACCTATTCGCTCGACGCGCCCTCGCTGGCGCTGGGCATGACGATCGACGCCTCGATCGGCGTCTTCGGCTGGACGCCGACCGAGGCCCAAGGTGGCCTGACCCCGTCGGTCACGATCACGGTGACCGACAACGGCGCAGGCAACCTCACCGACAGCAAGACGTTCACGATCACCGTCGGTGACACCAACCTCGCGCCGGTGCTGGCCGCCATCGGCAACCAGTCGGTGAACGAAGGTGCGACGCTGAGCTTCACCGCCAGCGCCACCGACGCCGACCTGCCGAGCCAGACGCTGACCTATTCGCTCGATGTGCCCTCGCTGGCGCTGGGCATGACGATCGATTCCAGCACTGGCGTCTTCAGCTGGACCCCCACCGAAGCCCAGGGCGGCCTCACACCGTCGGTCACGATCACTGTCACCGACAACGGCACAGGCAGCCTCATCGACAGCGAAAGCTTCACCATCACGGTGGCTGACACCAATATCGCCCCGGTGCTGGCTGCGATCGGCGACAAGTCGGTGAACGAAGGTGCAACGCTGAGCTTCACGGCATCCGCGCTAGATGCCGACCTGCCGGGCCAGAACCTGATCTATTCGCTCGATGCGCCCTCGCTCGCTCTGGGCATGACGATCGACGCCTCGACCGGCGTCGTCAACTGGACCCCGACCGAAGCCCAGGGTGGCATGGCGCCATCGGTCACGGTGTCCGTCACCGACAACGGCACAGGCAACCTCACGGACGGCGAAACTTTCACGATCTTCGTCGGTGACACCAACCTGGCTCCGGTGCTGGCCACCATCGGCAATCAAACGGTGAACGAAGGTGCCACGCTGAGCTTTGCCGCCAGCGCCACCGACGCCGATTCTCCGAGCCAGACGCTGACCTATTCGCTCGACGCTGCCTCGCTGGCACTGGGCATGACGATCAATGCCTCGAGCGGCGTCCTCAGCTGGACCCCGACCGAGGCCCAGGGCGGTCTGGCGCCATCCGTGACGGTGACCGTCACCGACAACGGCACAGGCAACCTCACCGACAGCGAGACCTTCACGATTGCGGTCGGTGACACCAACGCCGCCCCGGTGCTGGCGGCGATCGGCAACCGCAGCGTCAACGAGGGCGCGACGCTGAGCTTCACCGCAGCCGCGCTAGATGCCGACCTGCCGAGCCAGACGCTGAGCTATGCGCTCGATGTGCCCTCGCTGGCGCTGGGCATGACGATCAATGCCTCGACCGGCGTCTTCAGTTGGAGCCCCACCGAAGCCCAGGGCGGCCTGGCGCCGTCGGTCACGATCACCGTCACCGACAACGGCACAGCCAACCTCACCGACAGTGAGACCTTCACGATCACGGTGGGTGACACCAACCTCCCGCCGGTGCTGGCCGCCATCGGCAACCATAACGTCAGCGAAGGCGCGACGCTGAGCTTTACCGCCAGCGCCTCCGACGCCGACCTGCCGAGCCAGACAGTGACCTATTCGCTCGATGCACCGTCGTTGGCGCTGGGCATGACGATCGACGCCTCGACCGGCGTCTTCAACTGGACCCCGACCGAAGCCCAGGGGGGCCTGGCTCCATCGGTCACGGTGTCCGTCACCGACAACGGCACAGGCAACCTCACCGACAGCGAAACTTTCACGATCTTCGTCAGTGACATCAACGTCGCCCCGGTGCTGGCTGCGATCGGCAATCAGTCGGTGAACGAAGGCGCGACGCTGAGCTTTACTGCCCGCGCCACCGACGCCGACCTGCCGAACCAGACGCTGACCTATTCGCTCGATGCCGCGTCGCTGGCGCTGGGCATGAAGATCAGTGCCTCGACCGGCGCATTCATCTGGACGCCGACCGAAGCCCAGGGCGGCCTCACGCCGTCCGTGACAGTGACGGTCACCGACAACAGCACAGGCAACCTGACCGACAGCGAGACGTTCACGATTGCGGTCGGTGACACCAACGTCGCCCCGGTGCTGGCCGCCATCGGCAACCATAGCGTCATCGAGGGTGCGACGCTGAGTTTCACGGCTTCCGCGACTGACGCCGACCTGCCGAGCCAGACGCTGACCTATTCGCTCGACGCTGCCTCGCTGGCGCTGGGCATGACGATCGACGCCTCGACCGGCGTCTTCAGTTGGACGCCGACCGAAGCGCAGGGCGGCCTGGTGCCCTCAGTCACGGTGAGCGTCACCGACAACGGCACAGGCAACCTCACCGACAGCGAGACGTTCACGATCACGGTCGGTGACACGAACCTGGCTCCAGTGCTGGCCGCCATCGGCAACCAGCGCGTCAACGAAGGCGCGACGCTGAGCTTTACTGCAAGCGCTGCCGACGCCGACCTGCCAAGCCAGACGCTGACCTACTCGCTCGACGCTGCCTCGCTTGCCCTGGGCATGACGATCGATGCCTCGACCGGCGCCTTCGGCTGGAGCCCGACCGAGTCACAAGGCGGCCTCACGCCATCGGTGACAGTGACCGTCACCGACGACGGCACAGGCAACATCACCGACAGCGAAACCTTCACGATCTTCGTCGGCGACACCAACGTCGCCCCGGTGCTGGCCGCGATCGGCAATCAAGCTGTCAACGAAGGTTCGACGCCGATCATTACCCTCACCGCCACCGATGCCGACCTGCCGGCGCAGACACTCGTCTTTTCGATCAGCGGCGGCGCCGATGCAGCCCGGTTCACGATCAACCCGACCACCGGTGTGCTCAGCTTCGCCGGCGCACCCGACTACGAGAGCCCGAGCGACGCGAACCTCGACAACGTCTACGACGTGACGGTGCAGGTCAGCGACGGCAGCCTGGCCAGCACGCAGGCAATCAGCGTCACGGTCATCAACCTGGATGACACTGCGCCGGTTCTCGGCGCCAACCGCCTGAGCATCGTTCAAGGTGGCAGCGCTGTTCCCGTGATCGCCGCCACCGATGCAGACTCCAGCTCCGCGCAAATCAGCTTCACGGTCAGCGGCCTGTCAGGCGGGACCTTCGAGCTTGCTGGTGCGCCCGGCGTGGCTGTCACCGTCTTCACGCAGGCCGACGTCAACGCCGGTCTGGTGCGCTTTGTCAGCGACGGCGCTGAAGCCGCACCCGCCTACCAGCTCACGCCCAGCGATGGCGTGAATGCCGGCGTGGCACAGGCGGCGACGGTCAGTTTCACGAATACCAACGACGCACCCGTCATCACCAGCAATGGCGGCGCGCCGGCGGCGACGATCGCGCTGGCCGAAAACTCGTTGCAGGTCACGACCATCACCGCCACCGACGCGGACGCGCTCGACGTGCTGCGCTTTGCCATCAGCGGCGGCGCCGATGCGGCGCGCTTCAGCATCGATGCAGCGAGCGGAGCGTTGAGGTTCGTCGTTGCGCCCGACTCGGAACAGCCGGCCGACGCCAACGCCGACAACCGCTACGAAGTGATCGTCAGCGTGTCCGACGGCAGCTTGCAGGCGCAGCAGTCGCTCTCGATCGACGTCATCAACGTCAACGAGCCGCCCACCATCGTCGTCAATTGGTTGTTGTTGTCCAAAGGCGGCACGACCCTGGTCCTGCTCGGCACCGACCAGGAGAGTGCCGCGGACGCGCTCAACTATGCGGTGAGCGGCGTCGTCGGTGGCCAGTTCGAATACCTCGCGGCGCCGGGTGTGGCGATCACCGGCTTCAACCAGGCCGAGGTGAACGCCGGCGCAGTGCGCTTTGTCGTCGACGCCAGCGGCGCGAGCCCGACCTATTCGCTCACTTTGAGCGACGGTGTCTCGGTGGTCACGGCGCCGAGCCCCGGCGTCTTCATCGAAGCTGCGCCCCCGCCGCCGCCGGTCAACCCATTTCCGGTCGCGTCGAACCCGCCGCCAACCCAGGCGCCGCCAAGCCCCGCCCCGGTGCAAGCCGCAAAGCCGGTTGTCGCCAAGCCGCAGGCGCTTGCCCCTGGGCCGGGCCGCCTGTCACAGGACTTGTTGTCGGAGCGCAGCGATGCTGTGTACGAACCGATGCAGGCGCGCTTGAATGCGGCAACAAGCTCGGCCCTCGCTCCGGACGGCCTGACCACTCGCGACACCTACACGACACCCGTCACCAACCTGGACCATTTTGCGTTGGTGTCCGAAGGCAGCGTAGACGCCGCCACCCCGGGACTGGTCAAGCTCGATCTGGTGAGCGCATTGCGCGAGCGCCTGCTGGGCAAGGAACTGAACCAGCTTCACGACGCCGAGCAGACCCGCCGGCACGCGGTGCAGAACTTGCAGTTCGCGGGTGCCATCCTGGTCAGCGGCCTGTCCATCGGCTATGTGTTGTGGCTGGCGCGCGGTGGTGTGCTCATGGCCAGCCTGATGTCGGCGCTGCCCGCCTGGACCTCGGTCGACCCGTTGCCGGTGCTGGCCCGCTCGAAGCGCCGTGACCCCAAGGACGACCCGGCGCGCGACGACCGCGATGCCGAAAGCGCACTCGAAAGGATGTTCAGCAAGCCGGGCACGACGCGAACCAACGGCGCGTCGAACGGCGCGAACTCGGCGCAGGCGGCGACCTCGGCGCAAGCCACCGGCACGCTGCAAGCGCAGGCCAAGGCGCCGGCCGACCCGCGTTCATTGGAGGAGCCGGCGTGAAGGGCCTGTCAACGCGCACCCATCTGGCCTTGGGCCTGAGCTCGATGGTGCTGAGCATGCTGCTCGTCGCGCTCCATTTCGGCCTGATTCCCGACCGCGACGGTGCCGTGCGCGCCGGCCGCGTTGCGCTGGCCGAGGCGGTGGCCGCGAGCACCACTGCGCTGATGGACGAACAGGAAGACTCGCAGTTGCGCAACCTGCTTGGCTTCATCGTGCGGCGCAACCCCGATCTGCTGTCGATCGGGCTGCGGCGTGTCGATGGCGTGCTCCTGATTGAATTCGGCGAGCATGAGAGCCAATGGCAAAAGCAGTCCAAGGCAGTGTCGACCGACGCCCAGCTGATCGTGCCGATCCTGCAGGGCACCGCCCATTGGGGCCACGCTGAATTGCGTTTCGTACCGCTCGGCGCAGCCGGATGGTGGGGGGTGCTGAGTTCGGCGCCGATGAAGCTGATCGGCGCCGTCGTCGCAAGTTGTTTCACCTTGTTCTACCTCTACCTGCGCCGCATGTTGCGCCATCTCGACCCGTCGAGTTCGATCCCGGGCCGGGTGCGCACCGCATTCGACAGCCTCGCCGAAGGCCTGTTGGTGCTCGACCCGAAGGGCCACATCGTGCTCGCCAACCAGGCTTTCGGCGAGGTCGTCGGCCGGCGCAGCGACGACCTGATCGGCAAACTCGCTGCTGAATTGGAGTGGACGAATCAGGCGCAGGCCCGCATTCCCAGCGCCGAAACGCCATGGGCCGCGTCGCTGCAGGACGCCCGGGTGCGCCACAACGTGATGATGTACCTGGAAGACGCGCAAAAGAAGCGCCGCACCTTCATGGTCAACTGCTCTCCGGTGCTCGGCGCGGAGGGCGTGCCGGCGGGCGTGCTGGTGAGCCTGGACGACGTGACCGCGGTCGAAGACAAGGAGATCGAGCTGCGCCTGGCGCGCGACGATGCGCAGGCCGCGAACCGCGCCAAGAGCGACTTCCTGGCCAACATCAGCCACGAACTGCGCACGCCGATGACCGCGATCCTGGGCTTCACCGAACTGCTGCGGCGTGACGGCCAGCAAGGCGTTGCGCCGACGCGCAAGTACCTCGACATCATTCAAGGCAGCAGCAAGCATCTGCTCGAAATCATCAACGACATTCTCGATCTGTCGAAGGTTGAAGCCGGCCGGCTCGACGTCGAGCGCATTGCCTGCTCCGCGCACGGCGTGGTGCAAGAGGTGGTGCGCGTGCTGCAGGTGCGGGCCGACGAGGCCGGCGTTGCGTTGCGCGTCGAATTCCCCGAAGCGCTGCCGGCCCGCGTGCTGACCGACGCCATGCGGTTGCGTCAAATCGTGACGAACCTGATCGGCAATGCGCTCAAGTTCACCCAGCAAGGTGCCGTTACTGTCGTGATGCGCATGGCACCCGAAGCACCGAACCGGCCACTGGTGATCGAGATCAACGACACCGGCATCGGCATTGCCTCCGACAAGCTCGAAGCAATCTTCGAGCCTTTTGTGCAGGCCGAGGCGTCGATCACGCGCCAGTTCGGCGGCACCGGCCTCGGCCTGGCGATCAGCCGACGCTTCGCGCGGGCGCTCGGCGGCGATGTCACGGCGACCAGTGTGCCGGGCCAGGGCAGTACGTTTCGCGTGACGCTCGAGACCGGTTCGCTCGAAGGGGTTGAGTGGCTGACGCCGGAATCGCTGGCCGCCGCCGATGCCGAGCCCGGCATCGCGCATGCCGCGCCCTGGCGGTTCGCGCCGGCACATGTGCTGGTGGTCGACGACAGCGCAGACAACCGCGAGCTGGTACGCCTCGTGCTCGAAGGCGCGGGTCTGCGGGTCAGCGAAGCGCAGCACGGTCTCGCGGCGCTCGAGCACATGGCCGGCGTCGGCGCGGATCTGGTCTTGATGGACGCACAGATGCCGGTGATGGACGGCTTCACCGCGACACGCCTGCTGCGCGAGCGGGGTTGCACCGTACCCGTGCTCGCATTCACCGCGAACGCGATGAAGGGCTTCGAGGGCGAGATCGCAGCGGCCGGGTTCAGCGGCTACCTGACGAAGCCGGTCGCCATCGATTCGATGCTGGCCGAACTCGCCTTGCACCTGGACGGACGGCGCGTCGCGCCCGACGCCGAGCCGCTGCCCGCACCCGCTGCCGCAGCAGCGCACAGCGCCGGGGCAGAGCTGCGCGACGGCGTGGCGCAGCCCTCGGCCGCCGGTGATCCGATCGTCTCGCGCCTGGCACAGCACCCCCGCTTGCGCAGCGTGGTGCGCAACTTCGCATTGCAGTTGCCGGCCAAGCTGCAGGCCATGCTCGATGCAAAGGCGCGTGGCGATCTGGATGAATTGGCGGCGCTTGCGCATTGGCTCAAGGGGTCCGGCGGCACGGTGGGCTACGACGCGCTGTTCGAACCGGCGCGCGACCTCGAGCAGCACGCACAACGCCGCGACGTTGGAGCCGCCGACGATGTGCTGCAGCAGCTGCAAGCGCTGGTGCAGCGCATCGTCATTCCGGATGAGGCTTCGGCAGCGCCACAGCAACTCCCGAAGACCCCTGCCCTGGTCTGAGAGGCTGAGAGTCTTTCGATCATGCCCGCTCATCACGCCAGAAGACGCCTGCTCGTCGTTGCAAATGCTCGCCATAGCCCGAGCTATGCCTGCGCTTTGCGCCTAGATCATGCGCCTTCTGGCGCGCTGCTCGGGCACGCTCGAAAAACTCTCAGCCTCTGAGCCCGCCATCATGCCCACGAACGTCGCAGACTTCGACTCACAACCGGGGTCACTGGACATAGACTCGGTTCCGTCACGCCACGCACGCTGGGAGATCTCCTCGCCCCTGACGCTGGGGGGCGGCATGACCCTCCCTGGCGAGCTTTCGGCGGCCCAGGCCTCGGGGATGTTCGACGTCACCATCATGATGGTCGACGACGATCCGATGATGACCGACGTCATCCAGGCCTACCTGGAAGAGGCGGGGTATCGGCGCTTCGTCGTGCTCAACGACCCGCTGCTCGCATTCGAGGCAGCGCGGCGGCACCGCCCCGGGCTGCTGCTGCTCGACCTGATGATGCCCGGCATGTCGGGCTTCGAAGTCCTGGCGCAGGTTCGAAATGACGACGCCTTGCGCTACACGCCCGTCATCATCTTGACAGCGTCGAACCAGACCGCGAACAAACTGGAGGCGCTCGAACTGGGCGCAACCGAATTCCTCTCGAAACCGGTCGATCCCAGCGAATTGGTGCTGCGGGTTCGCAACAGCCTGGTCTTCAAGGTGTACCAGGATCGGCTCGCGAACCAGGATCTGCTCACCGGCCTGCCCAACCAGCGCGTGTTCACCGAGCACCTGCTCTCAGCCCTGGGCAAAGCCAGGGAGGAGTCCGGCGCGCTGGCCGTACTGCAGCTCGGGCTGGACCGGTTCACCCAGATCAATGACAGCCTTGGCCACAGCGCGGGCGACCGCGTTCTCGAGGCGATCTCGAAGCACCTGAAGGCCTGCGCGCGGCGCTCCGACGCGCTGCTGTGCCGACTCGAAGGCGACCAATTCGGGCTGTTGATACCCAACATCAAGACGCCCGACGTAGCCGAGCGCCTGGCACGCCGCATCCTGGCGACGATGTCGCGACCGATCCAGCACGCAGGTCAGGAGTTGTTCGTCACCTCCAGCATCGGTATCTCGGTCTACCCCGGCGACGGGGAAAACAGCGAGACCCTGCGGCGCAACGCGGCGGCGGCCATGCGCCATGCCAAGAGCAATGGCCGCAACACCTTCGAGTTCTACTCGACCGAACTCAACAGCGCGTCGGTCGAACGACTGACGCTCGAGACCGAACTGCGGCGTGCGATCGAACGCGGCGAACTGGTTCTGCACTACCAGCCCAAGATCGACCTCATCAGCGGCCGCGTCGTCGGCGCCGAAGCCCTGTTGCGTTGGCTGCGGCCCGGGGTCGGGCTGGTGCCGCCGGCAGAGTTCATCGGGATCGCAGAGGAAACCGGCATGATCGTCGAAATCGACGAGTGGGTGATCGCCACGGCCTGTGCCCAGATGGCGGTCTGGCGCGACGCCGGCCTGGGCGATGTGAAGCTGGCGGTGAATGTGACGCGCCAGGACCTGGCCGCAGGCGGCCTGGTGCGGGCGGTGGGCAATGCGATGGCACGCCACGCGATCGGGCGTGGACAACTCGTGATCGAGCTCACCGAGAGCATGCTGGTGGACCGCGTCGAGCACACGCGCAAGCAGCTCGAGGAATTGCGCGGCCTGGGCTGCGAACTGGCGATCGACGACTTCGGTACCGGCTACTCGTCGATGAACTACCTCAAGCGTTTTCCGCTCGACGAGTTGAAGATCGACAAGTCGTTCATCGACGGCACACCGGACGGCGGAACCGATTGTGCGATCGTCAAAGCGATGATCGTGCTCGCCCACAGCATGGGCATGCGGGTGGTCGCCGAAGGCGTGGAAAACGCAGCGCAGCGCGATCTGCTGCGCAGCCTGGGGTGTGACAGCTTCCAGGGCTACCTGGGCAGCAAGCCGCTCGCCGCCGCGGCGTTCCAGGCGCGCATGCTGGAACTCAACGCAGCCGTTCCCGGCTGAGGCCGCGCGCCGGACTGTTTGTGTCCGGGCTCGCCTTGCAGGCCGCGTCCTCGCAGAGCTCGGACCCAACGCCCGCCACAGATAGTCCTCATAAGGATTCGCTTTCACTCATTGGAAAGCCGGTTGGCAGTCGGCCAGTTGCTGACGTTCGCAGCGGTCTGCGTGCAAGCGTGGAGCAGGGGCAGGTGGCCCGGGGCACGTTCTCCGGCCCACGCTCGCGGGGCACCGTATTCAGTTCGCAGGCGTCGCGCCATCAACACCGTCTGTTCGTGCGCTGGTCGCGGCCACCGCGAATGGAGCCTGCGCCCGTACCCCAAGCCACCTGCCCCAGCACCGGGTGGCATGCGAAGGCTTGGCATGCCAACCCGGATGCATCAGGGCGGTGGTGGTGCCCCCGGGCGCAGGCCCGATTCGCGGTCGCCCCCCAAGATTGCAGGGCACAGCGGTGTTGATGCGGCTGCGCGTGACAGGCATCCACGGCCGCCCGCGAGCGTGGGCCGGAGAACGGGGGCGCCGCCGCCGCCCTGCCGCCACGACGTCGGCATGCTGACCGGGCGCGGACAGACGACGGTGGATCATCTGCATCCACCAAATCTCATTCAATTGAATGCGAGTTCATATCGGGACTGTTTGTGTCCGGGCTCGCCTTGCAGGCCGCGTCCTCGCAGAGCTCGGACCCAACGCCTGCCACAAACAGTCCTCAGGACTGTTTGTGTCCGGGCTCGCCTTGCAGGCCGCGTCCTCGCAGAGCTCGGACTCTTCGCCAGGCACAAACAGTCCTCAGGACTGTTTGTGTCCGGGCTCAGCGACCTGCGGCGACGAGGGCCTCGCGCACTGCGGCGACCTGGCGGCGCGACACGGCCAGCCACTCATCCACCGGCGCCAGGCACACCGCCCAGCTCTCGCCGCCTTCGTCGTCCGCTGGGCCAGGCAAGATGCGCCGCTCCAGCGTCCGCAGCGCGCTACGGGCGACGAGGGCGTTGCGGTGCACGCGCAGGAACCGATCGCCCAATCGCTTTTCCAGATCGGACAGCGAGTCGTCGAGCACATAGCTGTGCGCCTTGGTGCGCAGCGTGACGTACTTGAGTTCAGCCTTGAAGTACAGGATCTCGGCAAACGGCACGCGCACGACGCGACCGCGGTCGCTGACGACGATCGCGGCACTTTCATCTTCGGCCGGCGTCGCCTCGGGCGTGCCCTGAGCCACCTGCGCCGCGACACGCTGCAATGCGGCGTTGAGGCGTTCGCGCTTGACGGGTTTGGTGAGGTAGTCCAGCGCCGCAAGATCGAACGCCTTCAACGCATGCTCCGGGTGCGCGGTGACGAACACGACCGCCGGCGGCCTGGGCAACTGGCGCAGTTCCGCAGCGAGCTGCGTGCCGTCGCGCCCCGGCATCTGAATGTCGAGCAAGACCACGTCGCAGACCTGGGTGCTGAGCCAGGCCAGGGCCTGCGCCGCGTTCGACGCTTCACCGGCGACCAGCGCCGTGGGTTCGCGGCACTCGCCGAGCAGGCTGCGCAGGCGCAGCCGTGCCAGTTCTTCGTCGTCGACGAGCAGCACCCGCAATGGCGTCTTCGCGCTCACGAGGTCGCTCTCACAGCGGCAGCAGGATCCGCACCCGAAACGTGTTGTCGACGCGCCGCACTTCGAACTGCGACGCCACGTCGTGCATCAGGCGCAGGCGCTCGCGCACATTGGCCAGCGCCATGCCGGTTCCCGGCTGTGAAGACGGATTCGGAACGTCGTTCAAGATCAGAACCTCGGCGCGCCCCAGGCGCACCCGGGTTCGAACCAGGATCGTGGCGCCCTGGGCAGCCGGCTCGACGCCGTGGCGCACCGCGTTTTCGACCAGGGGCTGCAGCAGCAGGGGAGGCAGGCGCGCTGCCGAGGCGGCGGCGTCAAGCTGCCACTCGACCTTCATGCGGCTGCCAAAGCGGATTTGCTCAATCGCCAGGTAGCGCCTGGCGAGTTCGACCTCCTGCGCCAGCGTCACCGCTTCACCGTTGTCCGAGAGCGCGACACGAAACAATTCGGCCAGATCTTCGAGCACGCCTTCGGCGCGTTCCGGATCGAGCCGCACCAGTGTCAACGCCGTGTTCAGCGTGTTGAACAGGAAATGCGGACGAATCCGCGATTGCAGTTCGGCCAGGCGCGCCGCCGTCTGCACCGGCAGCAGCGCCTGTGCGCGCATGCGCAGCCAGAGGAACATCGCGGCCGCGATTGCCGCGCCCGACAACGCCGGAGGGATCAGACCCGGGCCCGCAAGAACCTCGGCCCCCGGCAAGCCCGCGAGCCAGGCCCCCGCCGCGGCGCACAGCGCGCCCATCGCCACCAGGGCGAACCACTGGCCGGGCTCGGGCAAGGCCGTGATCGGGCGCTTCAGCGCGCAGGTCAACAGCAGCCAGAGCAACACGCCGGGCAATGCGCCGGCCGAAGCGGCGGCCACCTGCAGCAGCCAGGATTGCACGCCCGTGGCCTGGAAACTCGAGGCGATCAGCACCACCATGTGCACGAACAACAAGGCGCGCAAGACGACACCGACATGGCACACGTCGAACAACGAGTCGGCGCGCGGCGCGGCCTGCGGCTGCCCGGTACCGAAGGCGGACGCCGCGAAGCTGGAGGACGGCGGCGCGGTCGAGTTGTCGGATGCGGGCGTGTCGGGGTCGGCCAAGGTGTGCAAACAAACGTTCGGCGAGGAGCAGGCAACACGCATCGACCGTCAGGAGCCTGGGCGGCTCGATAGAATCGGCACGCTGCGCGGCGTGTGGCGTGTCGCGCATTGTCTCCAACTCCGACGCAGCGGCGATCGCCTTCTCTGCGTCATCCCTCACACATCATGACCAGCAACCCACTCGAGCGCAAGTCCCAGGCGTGGTCGGCGCTGTTCTCCGAGCCGATGAGCGAACTGGTACAGCGCTACACGGCGAGCGTGGGCTTCGACCGGCGCCTGTGGCGTGCCGACATCGCCGGCAGCCTGGCGCATGCCGACATGCTGGCGCATCAAGGCATCATCAGCCACGCCGACCATGAAGCGATTCAGCGCGGCCTGGCGCAGATCGGCGATGACATCGAGGCCGGCCGGTTCGAGTGGAAACTCGAACTCGAAGACGTGCACCTGAACATCGAAGCACGCCTGACGCAGCTCGTCGGCGACGCCGGCAAACGCCTGCACACCGCGCGCTCGCGCAACGACCAGGTTGCGACCGACGTGCGGTTGTGGTTGCGCGACGAGATCGACGCTCTGAACATCTTGCTCGTCGCCTTGCAGCGCGCGCTGGTCGAAGTGGCGTCGCGCCACGCCGCAACCATCATGCCCGGCTACACCCATTTGCAGGTGGCGCAGCCGGTGAGCTTTGGCCACCACCTGCTCGCCTATGTCGAGATGTTCGCGCGCGATGCGCAGCGTTTTGCCGAAGTGCGCGTGCGCACGAACCAGCTGCCGCTGGGTGCGGCGGCGCTGGCCGGAACCAGCTACCCGCTGCAGCGCGAGCGCGTCGCGCGCAGCCTGGGGATGGTGGATGCGCAAGGCAGCGCCTGCGTCTGCCAGAACAGCCTCGACGCCGTGAGCGACCGCGACTTCGCGATCGAGTTCAGCGCCGCCGCCGCGCTGTGCATGGTGCATGTCTCGCGCCTGAGCGAAGAACTGGTGCTGTGGATGAGCCAGAACTTCGGCTTCATCACCCTGCCCGACCGTTTTTGCACCGGCAGCTCGATCATGCCGCAGAAGAAGAATCCCGACGTTGCCGAACTCGCGCGCGGCAAGACCGGGCGTGTGGTGGGCCATCTGATGGGACTGCTGATGCTCATGAAAGGCCAGCCATTGGCCTACAACAAAGACAACCAGGAAGACAAGGAGCCGCTGTTCGACACCGCGGACACGCTGCGCGACACGCTGCGCATCTTTGCCGAGATGCTCGGCGGGCTGAAGGTCAATCCCGAGGCGATGCAGCGCGCCGCGGCGAAGGGCTACGCCACCGCGACCGATCTGGCCGACTACCTGGTGAACAAAGGCATGGCGTTTCGCGACGCACATGAAGTCGTCGCCGCCGCCGTGAAGCAGGCGCAGCAGCGTGGCATCGACTTGAGCGAACTGCCGCTCGAGGACTTGCGTGCATTCAATGCCATGATCGACGCCGACGTTTATCAGGTGCTGACGCTGCGCGGTTCGCTCGACTCGCGCAGTGTGCTCGGCGGCACCGCGCCGGCGCAGGTGCTGGCGCAGGTGGCGCGGCATCGCGTGCGACTCGCCTGAGGCTGCTGCGGGCCACTGCGGGCTGCGTCTGGCGGGCGCAAAGGTTGCGTCTGTCCAGCGCTACGCGCCGCGTGCAACCCGGCGCCGGCTGCGATGGCAGAAAGCGCCATCATCTTCATCCGGCGCGGCGTTGGCCGAGCCACGCCAGCCAGGTCGAGCGCCGCATCCACAGCAGCGCGGCGCAGCTGAGCCAGACGCCGCAAGCCAGCAGGAAGAGTTCGCCGCCGTCGCTGCTGCCGTCGGTGTTGACCACCGCCACGCCGAGGGGCGTGAACAGATGGAAGGCGATCGCGCCGCTGATCACGCCCAGGCCCAACCCGGCGCCCAGCACTTGCACGGCACGGCTGCTGGTGATGGCCGCGCCCGCCAACAGCAGCACCGACGCCACCAGTTCCGCAGCGCCGACGACCTTCGCGGAGAAGATGCCGCCGGGTGCGAACAGACCCTTGAAACCCAGTGACGCGGCCCAGGGGTCGAGTTTGGTCTCGAAGATGTAGACGGTTTCCGGCGAACCGGTGAACTTGAAGAACAGCGACTGGATGAAAACGAACGCAATGAACAGCGTCAGCAGCCAGTGGAAGTTTTGTTTGAGCCAGGCCATGCAACGAGGTCCTTTCACTTCTTCAACAACGGCAGAAACTTGGCGTCGGCGCTGCGGATGTAGCCGGCGCTGTCTTTCAGCCAGGTCGCCTGCACGCTGGCGTCGTAGTTCAGGTAGAGCTTGCCGTCGATGAGCGTGAACTGTTCGGGCTCGACCTTCACCAGATTGCCCTGCGACACGCCGTAGGCGCAGTAGCCGCCGTATTGCGGCGCGTATTGTTGCGGACTCGCCTTGAATTGCTCGAGATGGGCCTTCGAGGCGAATTTCCATTTCGCACCCATCCAATCCAGAACGAAGGTGTCCTGGCCCTTCACCGCCTTGCCATCGGTGAAGTACGCGACGCTGTCGTAGCCGAGAATCGCAACGTCGCCGCGCCCGCCAAACAAGCCGCCTTCCAGGGTGTTGATCGGCGCTGCGGCGAGCGCCGCGCTGCCGATCAGCGCCGCGGCGGCGCCGAGGGCGAGTTTGACGAACCGCGAACAGGTCTGAATCATGCTATCGGTCATGCGAAGTCCTTTCAGGTCGATTCAACCTGGGTTCAAGTTTGCGCGTCAGGAACGCAATTCGTGGGCGACGGTTGCTGGCGCCTTGCCGAAATTCGTCGTCATCGAAATGCCGTGCTGCACGCAATAGATCTGCAGCAGCGCAAAGTGGTGCACCGCGTGGCTCGCCACATAGACGAGCTCCCGGCCGACGCTGGAGCGCGTGGCGAACTCGAACTCGCCCGCGGGCCCACCGCGCGTGTGCACCGCAATCGGCGCCGCCAGCGCAATTTCGGGCCAGTGTTTCAGGTGCAGCGCGAGTTGTCGCAAGCGCTCGCGCGCGAGCCCGGGGTTCTGTTCGAGTTCGCGGTCACGGGCTCGGGTGTCATAGTCCACGACCGAAGAACGCGGCGCGAACAGCAGCGCCTCGTAGTGTTCAATCACATGCCGCAGGTGCGGCCCCGCATACCGCGCGTAGGCCGGCGCCCCAGGCGCGTCATGCGCATCGACCAGCGCCAGCGCCTGGTCGAGCAGCTGGAGGTTGAATTGCAGCAGGGACGCGGCTTCGCACTTCATGCAGCTTCGTCGCGGTGCCGCGGCGGACCTTACGCAGCGATGACGGCGCATCAGTCGGTCGCCGGGTACAAGGGCGTGAGCCGTTTTTCGCGCCGGTAGTCGCGCACGAAGTCCTTCAGGCTCAGTGGCGTGAAGCCACGCGCCCGGTTCGCATGCCCGATTTCGAACAGCCAGCGGTACTGGCGCATCAGCGTGCGCCAGGCTTCGATCAAGCCCGTGCCACGGTCCCAGATGTGCGTGCTTTCGGCACCTGCGCCGTTGATTTCGACGATGCCGAAACCACGGCCCGCCTGCACCTCGCTGAAGTTCTCGAAACGCACGTCGAAGCGGCCGAAGTGGAACTCGGGCAGGCGCTGCGCAATGCTGTCAAACGCAGCTTCCATCGCCGGCGTGACGAAGCCCGTGCCATTGCGAAAGATCGCACCGCGGCTGTGGCTGCCGGCAAACGCGAGGCGGGTCGGCGCGCCCGCGGCGGGAACCGTGTCCAGCCGCGCCAGGTGCCGGCGCAGGTACAGATGCGCAAGCCTCCCGGCACGTGGGTCGGCCAGGATCAACTCGCGCAGCGTGCGCCGGCCATCGCCGATGACGTGCGGAAAGTACTTCAGCGTGATCGAGATGATTCGGCCTTGCGCTTCACCCGGCCGGCGGCAATAGAAGATTCCCGCTTCACCTTCGAACGGAATGAGTGTCTGCAACAGGAAGCGCGCGCCGCGCGGAAAGCCCGCGATGTAGGCGTGCAGGTCGTCGCGGCTTCGCACCAGCTTCACGCCCGCTCCGCGGCAACCCAGATCGGGCTTGGCGACGACGGGCAACTGCAATCCGGCAAGGGCGAGCCGCTGCAGCGCAGCATCGCACTCCTGCCACGCATCGCTCGACGCCGCCTGCGCACGATCGACACTCACGAACGGCGCCACCCACTCGGCAACATGGCGCATCGCCAGCGCCAGGATCTGCGCTTTCGACTCGCCGAAGAAACCGCCACCGGGAAACGACGGGTTCGCCACGGTGGGCAGCAGCAGACCCCGATAGCGCAGCATCAACCAGGCGGCGTAGAGCGCCACCGGCGGGTAAAACGCCCACATCGGCCAGAACTCGAAGAAGCTCAGCGGCGCGCCGGACTGGTCCAACGCCGGCATGCCCTGGTGCGGGCGCGGCGCTGGACTCGGCATGCCAGCCGCATCCGAAGCACGCAGCGGCGATTCGGGCAGGGTCAATGCGTTCATGGGGTTTGGCCTTGCAGGGTCTGCGAGCGTCGCAGACGTTCGCGGGCAAAACGCAGCAGCGGGAATGCCGCTGCGATGACGAGGATCGGCGCCGCCACCGCCAATGTCGGCGCCACGCCAAGCTGGCTCACCAGCGCCTGGCCGACGGCCGCGCTCAGGCCATACAGGCCGGCGGTCCACAGGCTCACGGCCAGCAGCACCCAGGCGCAAAACGGCAGCAGGGGAACGCGCAGAAATCCAGCCGCGGTGTAGGTCACGAGGCGCAGCCCCGGAATGATTCGCGCCAGCAGCACGGCAGCGGCAAGCTCTTGCACCAGCTTGTCGCGCGCCCAGTCGCCTCGGCCGCGCAGGGTGCGCCGCTCGAGCCATGGCACACGCGTCGCTGCCACGCCCAGGGCATACAGACCCAGGTCACCCGCAGCGATGCCGCCGCCGACCGCGGCAAGCGACAAGCCCCAGGCAATGGCTCCCTGAGCCGCAAGCGCGACGCCGGCAGCAATTGCCAGGTCTTCAAGCAGCAGCGTCGTGAGCGCGAGCGCGACCGCGATCAACCATGGCGCTGCCATACCTGACAGCGCCTGCTCGAACCAGGCGATGGCGCCGGCCCAATCGGTCAACATGCGGCCTCCTGCGCCATGCTGATCGCTTCGCGCACCTTGGCCGCCGAATTCCAAGGCAGGAAGTGATTCCGCCCTTCGAGCAGCATCGTCTTCACGCAACGCGCGCCACTCAGCCGCGCCTGCATGAAAGCCACGTTCGCCACCGGAACCAGGTCATCGCGCGTGCCATGCACCACGATCACCGGCGCCGTGACCTGCGACAGCAAAGCGGCGAGCGCGACGAGTTCGGGCTGCAACGCCATCAATTCCGCGTTCGCGTTGCGGATCGCGCGCGGCAAGAGCCAGCGCAGCGGCGCCCAGGCGCCGACATGTTGCATCGGGTGGATCGTCTCCAGGCCCGGGTCGATCGAGGCCGCGAGCAATACCAGCGCTGCCACGCGCTGCGGATGTTGGATGGCGACCCGGGCCACGATGGCGCCCCCCAGCGAATGGCCGAGCAGCACGGCGCGCCGGCCATCGGCAGGAAGCAGCGCAGCCACTGCCGCGGCTTGCGCGTCCAGCGCAGGCACGGCAGCTTCGGGCGAACTGCGGCCGAAACCGGGTCGGTCGAGCGCCACCACTTCCATGCCGGGCGGCGGGTCGAGCAGATAGTCGGACCAACCGCTGGCCGACCCCGGCGTGCCATGCACCAGGATCAAGACGGTGCCGCGCGGGTCGCCCGCGCTCAGCACGCTGACGTTGCCATTCAGCGGCGCGCCGACGACCACACTGTGGCGCATTGCATCGGTGGCCGACTCGTGTGTCTGCGGGCCGGGCAGCGTACAGCCCAAGGTGGCGAGAGCCACGGACAGGGCGCTCCAGGCCGGCCCGCGCGACGTGGCAAATGCGTCGAGCCTGGCTGCGCCAGGCGTTCTATGTTGCATCGCGGTTCTTCATCGGCAAGAGTTGAGTGCCGGTCAGCGCGCCGGTGGGCCTGGCTGGTGTGGCTGGTGCGTTATGGTCGATCCCCCGACCACGATTCTTACAGGGCCCGGCGTAAGAAATCCGAGCCTGCGCCGACCGAACCGCATGCAGACGATACCCTTGTCACTTCCGCGACTGGGCCAGGCCACATGAACCTTGCATCCAGTGCCGTTCGCGCCGTACAAGGTCTCGCGGCGGCCGCAGCAGCGGCGTATCGAATTCGGCTGGCAGAGACCGACGCCGACGTGCGCGCGGCGCAGGCGCTGCGCTTCGAAGTCTTCAACCTCGAACTCGACGAAGGCCTGGTGCGCTCCTACGACACAGGCCTGGACGCGGACCCTTTCGACGCGGTGTGCGAGCACCTGCTGGTCGAAGATGCGGCAAGTGGCGGCGTGATCGGCACCTACCGTTTGCAGACCGGCGCCGCGGCCGACCAGCGATTGGGTTACTACTGCGAGCGCGAATTCCACTTCGAGCCGTTCGAGGCCCTGCGGCCGCAGATTGTCGAACTCGGTCGTGCCTGCATCCAGCGCCAGCACCGCAGCTTCACGGTCCTGAGTCTGCTGTGGAAGGGCATCGCTCAATATGCAGACCACCACGGCGCGCGCTACTTGATCGGCTGCAGCTCGCTGACTTCGCTCGACCCTGCCGTCGGCGCAGCCGCATACCGCGACCTGCAGCCGCACCTCGCGCAAGCGACGCAGCGCACCTACCCGGTGGCCGAATTCGCCTGCGCGCTCGACACTGTGGCGAGCCCGCCGGCGCACATCCCACGCCTGCTTTCGGCCTACCTGGCGCTGGGTGCGAAGATCTGCGGCCCGCCCGCGATCGACCGCGAGTTCCGCACCATCGATTTCCTGACCTGCCTGGATCTGCACTCGAAGGGCATTGCGCCGCTGCGGCGGCGTTGGGGAATCGGCGCCTGAGCGCACCCCGGGGCGCGCGCCTTGCGCCGGCCGCCACCGGGCTTGCAGGCCCGATGGCCTTCGCCAGCCACTCGTGAGCGCGCAGGCGCTCACTCGGTGCGGGCTCAGCCACCCACGGGGGATGCGGAAACTTCGGGCGGCCGTGCGTTTCCTCATGACCGCCCCCAGGCCCGCGCCTTGCGCGGGCCGCCCCCCGCGGGGGATGCGGAAACTTCGGGCGGCCGTGCGTTTCCTCATGATCCCGAAGGCTTCTCAACCGCATTCACGTCGACAAGGGTGACCCTGCAGCATGCGTCCATCGCCGATACTGCGGCAGACAGATCGCATGAATCGGTAGCTTGGTTTGCCTGGATCGCCCGGAACAATTCTTCGCCTGACACCCGCCCTCGCCTGCGGCAACTGCCGTCAGCCGATGCAGCCGCTTGCTCTGGCGGGCCACTATGGCCGCAGCGTCGAGATCGACGTCTGCGCACCGTGCCACCTGGTCTGGTTCGACACCGTTGAAAGCGCGCGTCTGGGCGGCGCAGCGTTGCTCGACCTGATTGCGACGATGGCACATTCGCAGACGCTGCCGCACCAACCGCTGCACGCCCAGGTCTGCTGCCCACGCTGCAGCGGCGGCATGAAGACGGTGCACAACAGCACGCGCTGGGGCCGATCGTTGCAGCTCGAATGCCGGCGCGGCCACGGCGCTTACCAGTCGTTCGCCCAGTTCCTGCAGGAGAAAGGCCTGTTGCGGCCGATGTCGCGCCTGGACCGGGCGCAGATGATCGCGCGCCAGGGCCATATCGACTGCGTGAATTGCGGCGCCGCAATCGGCACCGGCGACGAACAATGTGCGTTCTGCCAGAGTGTGCCCAGCCTGCTCGATGGGGCACGCCTGGCGCATGCCCTCGACCCGGAAGCTGCGCTCGCGCCGCAGGCGGTGCATCGCACGCCGGCGAGCCAGGCCGCGATGTTGTGCCTGGCGTGCGGCGCCGCGCTGCCGCCTGATTCAGCCATGGCCTGCACCCAGTGTGGCGCGATCCTCGCCATCAGCCGGCTCGCGCAGGCGCATGAAAGGGTTGCAGCACTCGGCCTGGCGCTGCGGGCACATGCCGCCAGGCCCGCGCCCGAGGTCGTGAAACGCCGCCTTGCAGAACTGAATGCCGACCTGCCGCGCCGCCGCGAGTGGGCGGCGAAGATGCAGGATGAAGCGGCCGGCTTCGGCGCTGTTCCCGCTGAACCGTTCGCGCTGTTCGGCTCCGGCACGAACCCGCTGCGCGCGGTGTTGATCGCACTCGTGGTCTGGTTCTTCTGGAGGTATTGGTGACCCACGCCGAAAGCCGACGCGGCGTACCCTGGCCTTCGCTCCCGCCTGGGAGGATGGGCGGTCTCGCTCCCGGTTTCCACCGGCATGCCGGTTTCACCCACGCCTGCGTTGCAACACGGATTCATCCCAGGCCGTTGCCGCCACCGCCTCGCCCCAAAGATCGATGCGCACCGGCGTGCCCCGATGCAGCACCTGCGCCGCTGCGCCGCGCACGTAACCCAGGCCGACACAGGCGCCGGCCGCGTGGCTCCAGCCGGCGGAGCTGAGTTCACCCACTGCGGTGCGGTCGATGTGAATCGCCTCGCCGCCCCAGACCCAAGCCGCCGGGTCGGCCAGGACGAAGGTCAACAACTTCTTGCGCGCAGGCTTGGCCTGCGATTCAAGCAGCGCCTCGCGGCCGATGAAAGGAGTTTCCTTGTCCAGCTTCACGGCGAATCCGAGACCGGCCTCCCAGGGCGTTTCGTCGGGGCCGAGCTCCGCGCCCCAGGCGCGCCGCCCGGCTTCGATGCGCAACGCGTCGAGCGCGTAGTAACCGGCGTCGGCCAGGCCCAGATCGGCGCCCGCCTCGTGCAGCGCGAGGTACACATGGCGCGCCATCTCCACCGGCACGTACAGCTCGAAGCCCGGTCCGCCGACATAGCTCATGCGTGCCGCGCGCACCCGCGCCAGGCACAGATCGACTTCACGCGACCAGGAAAATTTCAAGGCCTGCGCCGACAGGTCATCCGGGCAGACGCGGCGCAGCAGTTCGGCGGCCTTCGGCCCCATCACCGACAGCACCGACGTCATCGCACTCACGTCGGTGACGATGGCGTATTCATTCGGCTCGATGTGGCGCAATATCCAGTCCTGGTCGCGCTGCGGCTGTGCCGAGCCGGTGATGAGCAGGAAACGATCCACGGCCAGGCGCAGCACCGTCAAGTCGCTCTCGAAGCCCCCGCGCCGGTTCAGCATCGCCGTGTACACCATGCGGCCGACCGGTACATCGATCTGGTTCGCGCACAGGCGCTGCAACAAGGCCAGCGCGTCGCGCCCTTGCAGCAGCAGCTTGCCGAACGAGCTCTGGTCGTAGAGCGCGACCGCGTCGCGCGTCGCGGACTGCTCGGCCTGGACCCAGGGCAGCCAGCCCGGGGTGCCCAGGCCGAACTCGGGGCGTGACGGAATTTCCCGGTTGCTGCTCCGCTTGAAGTAGTTGGCGCGCTCCCAGCCGTTCTTCGCACCGAACTCAGCCCCCTTCGCGGCGAGCAGGTCGTACAGCGGCGAAGTGCGCAGGCCGCGCGCGCTTTCCAGTTCCTGGCGCGGCCAGCGCATGGCGTAGTGCAGGCCGAGCGTCTCGGCAGTGCGCTCGCTGAGCGAACGCCGATTCGCCGTGAACGTGCCGAAGCGGCGCAGGTCGACATCCCACAAGTCGCTCGGCGCCTCGCCGCCGACGATCCACTGCGCGATCAACTGCCCGGCGCCACCCGAGTTGGCGATGCCCGCCGAATTGAAGCCGGCACAGACGAAGTAGTTGCGCAACCCCGGCGCCTCGCCGACGATGAAGTTGCCGTCGGGCGTAAAACTCTCCGGGCCGTTGAGCAGCATCTTGATCTTCGCGGTTTCCAGGCAAGGCGTGCGATGCATCGCATTCGTCATCAGCACTTCGAACTGGTCCCAGTCTTCGCCCAGCAACTCGAACTGGAACGTCGCCGGAATCGGGTCCACCGTCCACGCTTTGGCCTTGGGCTCGAAGCCGCCCATCACCAGGCCGCCGACTTCCTCTTTGTAGTAGATGAAGCCATCGGGGTCGCGCACCACCGGCATCATCGGCGTCACGCCTTCGATGCGATCGGTGACGATGTAGAAGTGTTCGGCCGAGTACAGCGGCACGTTGACCCCGGCCAACGCACCGAACTGGCGGGCCCACTGGCCGGCACAGTTGACGACGATCTCGCAGCGCACTTCGCCCTGCGCGGTGCGCACGCCGGCGACGCGCTCGCCGCTTGCGCCACGCTCGATCAACACGCCGCAGACCTCGGTGTCTTCGACGATGCGCACGCCGCGGTTGCGCGCGCCCTTGGCCAGGCTCATGCACAAATCGGCCGGGTTGGCCTTGCCGTCGCCGGGAATCCAGATCGCGCCCTGCAGATCGTCGATGCGCAACACCGGAACCCGCTCGCCGGCCTCGCGCGCAGAGATGAGTTCGACCTCGACGCCGAAGCTGCGCGCCAGCGCCACCTGCCGTTTCAGCACCTGCCAACGTTGCGCTGTGCGCGCGACGTTGACGCTGCCGCACTGCTTCCAGCCCGTCGCCAGGCCGGTCTCGGCTTCGAGCGTGGCATAGAGTTCGATGCCGTACTTGCTCATGCGCGTCATGTTGCGGTTCGGCCGCATCTGGCCCACCAGGCCGGCGGCATGCCAGGTCGTGCCGCAGGTGAGCTTGCCCTGCTCGAGCAACACGACGTCGGTGATGCCGAGTCTGGCGAGGTGGTACGCCGTCGAGCAGCCGGCGATGCCGCCGCCGACGATGACGACACGGGCCTGTGTGGGCAATGCCATGTTGCGCGTGGGTTTGCCGTGTGGGGCCCCCTAACGCCCGGTGCAATGCGCAGGCCGTTCGGACCCCCGCTCGGCCCGGGCGCGGGCCGGCCCCATGAGCGCGATCAGCCTTGGCAACGTGGGCCAGCCCAGCCAGCTCATGTTCATGATCTCACCAGAAATACGCGCAGCCCCAACTGTTTGCCGTTCTCTCGGTCGAGCACCTGAACCGAGACCTGGCGTGGCTTGAATCCCTCCGGCAGCGACAGACTGCCGCGCGGCACCTCGTGGCTGCCGAGCGCCAGTTGCAGGGGCGCCAGTGACAGCGTGGCCTCTGCGCCGCCTGCGTCTTGCCCTGTCGCCAGCAACTGAACGGTGGCGGGAAGGGTCTGCGTGCCGGCCTGAGCGAGCTTCAAATCACGCGTCAACACCATTTCGTAATTGAGCACACCTCCCTTGGCGGAAAAACGCCCGGAGCGGACCTCGACACTGCCGCCACGCGGGTCGGGCGGCAAGGCGGCGATCACGGCCGCAAGGTCGTCGCGCAGGCGCTGCGCAGCGGCACGCGCCGCGCCGATTTCGCCGGGGCTGGACTTGCTTTCGGCGAGTGCCGCCTCCAGACGCCTTTTCGTCTCGCCGAGCTCCAGCTCCAGCCCCTTGCGCTCGGCGTCGGCGCGCTCGAGCGCCGTTCGCAGCCGCGCCGAGGCCTCGTGCGTGAGACGCTTCGGAAGGTAGATCTCCTGAATCACGGCGAGGCCGGCAGCGCCGAGCGTGACGCCGATCAGCAGCAGCACCAGCCAGCGCGGAACGGGAGAGCTGCGCCTTGCGCTGGTCTGGAAGGCGACGGGTTTGAATTTTCCGGTCATGGCGTCCAAGGCGGGTTGATTCCAGGCCCAAGGTTACCTCCTTGGCGCAACCGCTCGCAAATACCTTTCGAGCCCCAGCCCGTCACTTGACGCAGCGCAGGCGAGGCGGCGCAGCGGCCCGACCTCGCCATCGCTGGGCGCTAGCATGGGCGCGCACCGCGCTCGCCCCCCCACCATGCCCGAAACCACGCCAAAGCACCCCGCCGCGCACTCCCCCTCGAACAGTCTGTTCGCGAACCTGCGCGCCGATCTGATGCGCACGCTGCCGTTCTCGCGCATGGCCCTGGCGCACGTCGATGAATTCATCGCCGGCGCCCGCCAAGCCTACTTCGCGCCCGGCGAAGTGCTGCTCGAACCGGGAACGGGACCGGTGACGCACCTGTACCTGGTTCGCCACGGCAGCGTCACCGGCAAACGCGCGATTGCCGACGCGCAGGCGGCGCTTGAATACGTTCCCGGCGACTTGTTCCCGGTTGGCGCGGTGCTGGCGCAGCGTGCCGCCAACGCGCGTTATGTCGCGAATGAAGACACCTTCTGTCTGCTGCTGGCGGCCGATGCGGTGCAGGCGCTGGCGGCCCGGAGTGCGCCGTTCGCCGAATTCCTGAACCACAGGATCGAGCAGATTCTCGACGCCTCGCGCCGCGTGCTGCAGGCGAACTACACGTCGCAGACGCTGGCCGAGCAGTCGCTCGAAGCCGGCCTGGGCACATTGGCGCGCAAGACCCCTCTGAGCTGCACCGCGCTCACGCCCCTGGCGACGGCGCTGACCGAGATGCAACAGCGCCATGTCGGCTCGGTGGTCGTGGTCGACGCGGCGGGTGCGCCTTGCGGCATCCTGACGCGCCACGACATCGTCGGCCGGGTCACGCTGCCGCAGCTCCCGCTCAGCACCGCCATCGGCGAGGTGATGAGCGCGCCGATCCACACCCTGAGCACCGAGCACACGCTGCAAGACGCGGCGTTGCTGATGTCACGCCACGGCGTGCGCCATGTGCCGGTCACGGCGCAAGGCCGGCTCATCAACATCGTCTCGGAACGCGATTTGTTCGCCCTGCAACGCCTGTCGCTGAAGCAGCTCAGCACGCAACTGCGCAGCGCACCCGACATCGCCGCGTTGAAGCTGCTCGCGGCGCAGATTCGCCGCTTCGCGCGCGGCCTGCTCGGCCAGGGCGTTCACGCGCGCCAGCTCACCGAGCTCATCAGCCACCTGAACGACGTGCTGACGCATCGCCTGGTGCAACTCGTCGGATCGCGCCGTGGTCTGGACCTGACTCAAGCCTGCTGGCTCGCATTCGGCTCCGAAGGGCGCGGCGAGCAGACGATCGCCACCGACCAGGACAACGGGCTGCTCTTCCTGGCCAACGATGCCGGGCGCGACCGGCCCGCCTGGCTCGCGTTTGGGCGTGAGGTGAACGACGCGCTCGACGCCTGCGGTTACCCCCTGTGCAAAGGCAATGTGATGGCCAGCAACCCGGCCTGCTGCCTGACACCTGACGAGTGGCAGCACAGCTTCGGCCACTGGATCGCAAACGGCTCGCCGCAGGATCTGCTCAACGCCAGCATCTACTTCGACCTGCGCACGCTGAGCGGCAACCCGGCGCTGGTGCAGCCGCTGCGCGACATGATCACGCGCGAGGCGGCGCGCGTGCCGCGCTTCCTGAAGCAGATGGCCGACAACTGTTTGACGCGGCGCGCGGCGCTGAACTGGCGCGGCGCGATCGACACCCAAGAGCTGGATGGCCGCGACATGTTCGACTTGAAATTGCAGGGCACTGCGATCTTTGTCGACAGCGCACGCCTGTATGCGCTGGCCCATGGCGTGCCGGCGCTGGCAACCCGCGCCCGCCTTGAAGCCGTGGCGCCGCTGCTGGGCGTGCCGCCGCAGGAAGGGCAGTCCTGGGTCAGCGCTTTCGAATTCCTGCAGATGCTGCGCCTGCAACTGCAATTGGGGCCTGTGCAGGCAGCCGACGCTGCGGCTGCTTCGACATCGCCGCAGGCGCAAGGCAATCCGAACCTGATCGACATGGGCACCCTGAATGACATCGACCGAAGCATGCTGAAGGAGGCGTGCAAGGTGGCGCGCCGCTTGCAACAGAGGCTGGAGCTGGATTACCAGCGCTGAGCCAAGCGCATGCTGCACACCATCAAGCGCTGGCTCGGAACCGGGCCGGCGATCGATCAACAACGCTGGGTCGTGCTCGACGTGGAGTCGAGCGGGCTCGACCCACACCACGACCGTTTGCTCGCGCTCGCCGCGATCGCGGTCCACTTCGATTCCTGGGTGCCGCGAATTCACCTGGGCGACAGTTTCGAAGTCGTGTTGCGCCAGCCACTGTCGGCGCTCGCCCCCGACAAAGGCAACATCCTGCTGCATGGCATCGGCGTGGGCGCGCAGCACGGCGGCGCCGAACCGGCGCTCGCGCTGCAGGCGTTCAGAGCCTGGGTCGGCGACTCGCCTCTGCTCGCGTTTCATGCCGCTTTCGACCGAACCATGATTGAACGCGCCTGCCGCACCACGCTCGGCAAGCGCCTGCCCAACCCGTGGCTCGACCTGGAGCCGCTTGCCGCAGTGCTCTTCCCCGAGGTGCGCGCGCGCGCTCTCGACGAGTGGCTGGCGCACTTCGGAATCGAATGTGCCCAGCGCCACCAGGCCGCGGCCGACACGCTCGCCACCGCCGAACTGATGCTCAAGCTGTGGCCGGCGCTGCGCCGCGAAGCGCCGCAGCCGCGATTTCAGGATGTTGTTGCGCTGGCGAGGCTGCGGCGCTGGTTGCCGCAATAGTTCACCAGGGCAAGGAATACGTCTTCACGTTCGTAAACGCCTTGCAGCACTCCTGCACGCCTTCCTTGACTCCGATGCCGGAGTCCTTGATGCCGCCGAATGGCGTCAACTCGAGGCGATAGCCCGGGACCTCCCAGATGTTGACCGAGCCGACGTTGAGCTCTTTGACGAAGCGCATGATGTGATCCAGGCGGTTCGTGCAGACCCCCGACGAAAGACCATAGGCGGTGGAGTTGACCTGAGCAATCGCGTCGTCGATGTTCTTGAACGTGATCACGGGCGAGACCGGACCGAAGGTCTCTTCTTTCACGACTTCCATCTCGCCGCGCACGCGGTCGAGCAGCGTCGGTGAATACGACGCACCGTCGCGCACATTGCCGTGCAGCAGCCGCGCCCCCTGTGCCACCGCGTCGTTGACACGGCGCTCGAACAGCCTGGCCGCAGCCTCGTCGATCACGGTGCCCATGTCGACCGATGCGTCGAGCGGGTCGCCGTAGGTCCAGGCGCGCGTCTTCGCCAGCAGCGCGTCGGTGAAATCGGCAGCGATCTTCTCGTGCACGAAGATGCGCTTCACCGCCGTGCAGCGCTGGCCCGAATTCTTGTACGAACCGTTCGCCGCGAGTTCGGCGGCCTTCATCACGTCGGCATCGTCCATGACGACGATCGGATCGTTGCCGCCCAACTCCAGGACCTGGCGCTTGTAGACCGCCTTCGCCGCGATGTACTTGCCGATCGCAACGCCGCCGGTGAACGTGACCATGTCGGCGAACTGATTCGTCAGCATCTCGTCGGCGATCTCGCGCGGGTCGCCGGTGATCACGCTCAGCATCTCGGGCGGCAGGCCGGCCTCATACAGCACGTCGGCGAGCGCAATCGCCGCCAGCGGCGTTTTCTCGGTGGGCTTGAGCACCATGCGGTTGTTGGTGGCCACCGACGGCGCGACCTTGTGGATCACCTGATTCAGCGGGTGGTTGAACGGCGTGATCGCCGAGATCACACCCAGCAGCGGTTCGCGCATCGTGTGCACGCGGCGCTGCTTGCCGTGGTGCGTGAGGTCGCAGGAAAACGATTGCCCGTCGTCGACCAGCGCCTGCTGCGCGGCGAACAGCAATACGTCGCTGGCGCGGCCCACCTCGTACAGCGTGTCCTTGATGCACAGGCCCGATTCGAGCGTGATCAGGCGCGCCATCGCCTCCTTGCGCGCGGCGATGATGTCAGCCGCCTTCATCAGGATCTTGTAGCGCTCATGGCGCGTCAGCCTGGGCTTGTATTGGTGCGCGATGCGAAACGCCCGCTGCACGTCGGCGACGCTGGCTTTGGGCACGGTGGCGACGATCTCACCGGTGTAGGGGTAGCGAATCTCGATCACGCGTTCGGAGTAGACCTTGTCCCCGCCGATACGCATCGCTTCACGCAGAGGGACATCGACAACGGGGACTCGGGCACTCATGAAATCTCCTGGGGCAGGTTTCGAACCGCAGGCCGCGGTCGGCGGATTATCAACAACCTGCCAAATCGAATCCGGGGCTGCACGCCCGAAGCAGGGCACGCATCGCCCGGCGAAATACCTGCCGCCTTGCGTCGGGGCGCGCTCGCGGCAGCTGCGCCGTTGCGGCTGGCGCCGAGGGCGCATGACGAATCGTTTGATTTCCGCGCCGGCTTGCACGACCATGCGCTGTGGTCAGGAACTCGATCCGTCGTTTTCACGCCTGCTTCGTCGCCGCCGCCCTGGGCGCGGCTGCCATGTGCGTGATCGCCGCGCCTGCTGCACACGAGGCACGCGCCGACACGCCGACTCAGATCCTGCGCCATGGCCCCTGGCCGGTCGCGGTCGGTCGCGATCCGGGCAACCGGGTCTCGGGGCAGCCGGCGGCGGTGGAGTTCGGCTACCGGATGTTCCGTGAGCCGCGCATGTCGAGCAACGGCTACGTGGCCTGCATTTCGTGCCACCAGACCGATCGTGCGTTCACGGATGCGATTGCGCGCGCCCAGGGCCTGGCCCCTGTCGGCCGCAACACCCCGGCGCTCGCCAACTTGCGTTTGATGCGCTGGTACGGTTGGGGCGGCGCCGCCGACAGCCTTTGGATGGCCAGCCTGAGGCCAATGCTCGATGCGCGCGAATTCGGCTCGGACGCGGCGCGCGTGGCGCATGTGGTGCGCGTCGGCGACGGCCTGGCGTGCCGCTACCGCAGCAGCTTTGGTGCATGGCCCACGGCACACGCCGATGAACAGGTGATGATCAACGTGGCCAAGGCGATCGCAGCGTTTGTCGAAACCCTGACCACCGGACGCACCCGATTCGATCAATTCCGCGATGCCCTGGCCAGTGGTGAGACCGATGCCATCACGAGCTACCCGAGAGCGGCGCAACGCGGCGCCGAGCTCTTCGTCGGCAAGGCAAGGTGCGCTGCGTGTCATTCGGGGCCGAATTTCAGCGACGGCGCGTTTCACCCCGTGGCGCCGCGCAGCGAAGTGTCGGCCCGCGCACCGGACGCCGGCCGTGAAGCGGGCCTGGCCGAATGGCGTCAAAGCCCCTACAACCGGTTCAGCCGCTTCAGCGATCTGAAGCCGAGGCCGTTGGCCGCGCCATCGTCCACCCTGGGCGATACTGCGTCACGCTACCGGTTCCGCACGCCGCCGTTGCGCAATGTGGCGGTCACCGCGCCCTACATGCACGATGGCAGCGTCGATACCTTGTTCGAGGCGGTGGGGCATCACGCTCGCACCGGTTTGTTGGGCGAAGACGACGCAGCTCACAGCGGCCCGCGGCCGGCGGCCTTGTCTACGCAGGAAACCACCGACCTCGTCGCCTTCCTCGAGACCTTGACCGATGCGCAGGCCGCAGCACGCCAGTTCCCGCCCATGCTGGCATCGGCCTGCCCGCGGGCGGGCGGGCCCGCAGCGCCTGGTGCGGGCAGGTAGCGACGCAGTGGCAGGCCGCGTGCTGCCATCCCGCGCTCAGTCTCCCAGTGAAGCAAGGCGCCTTCGCGCAAGGGGTCGGCGCGATGCACGGGTCTGTTTGTACCCCGCCTCAGCCCGCCGAGCGCAAGCAAGAGCGCTTCCGGCGGCCCGGCCCGCTCACAGCGTGCCGTTGATCGCGAAGTCGAAGATCTGGTAGCTCTTCAAGGCGTTGCACGCCGCCTTCATTTGGTAGGCATGATTCAGAGGCTGGTTCACGATGAAGGGAACCTTCGCTTCCGACACCCCGCCGTGCGTGCGCAGGCGGTGGCCCTTCAGGCCCGTCAGGTCATGGTTCGCAGCCGACGAGCCGATGCAAGTGTCTTGGCGCGCCACGACCGCGACGTCGGCTTCGCGATCGGGTGGCATCTCGAACAGACGACATGCCGTGGCCTTGTCGAGCGCCATTTCGATGCCGCCGATGCCGCCGATGTGGTTGATGATCTGCCGATCGGTGACCTTGCCGCGCGACCAGACGCGCACGAAGCCGCCCAGGGCGCCGTGGTGGGCGACGAAGGCGTCGGTGATCGGGCAGATCACGGTCGTCTGATCCTTGCCGAACTCGGCGTCGAGGATGTCCTGCAGCCAGATCACGTTGGGTTCGCCGGCGGCGTTGCTCTTGTCGTTCATGCCATGGTCCGCAATCAGCGCAAGCGTCGCGTCGAGTCCGGCCAGGCGCCCGAAACAGGCGTCGAGTTC
>Ga0315268_10001001_pt1 | contig 33010 bp, 32 predicted proteins | sample C1_top_MG_FD_204535 | JGI IMG/M metagenome (GOLD analysis project Ga0315268, IMG submission 204535) | Sediment microbial communities from Yellowstone Lake, YNP, Wyoming, USA - C1_top | ecosystem: Environmental > Aquatic > Freshwater > Lake > Sediment | place: USA: Wyoming | collected 2017-08-01
CTCCAGGCCGCCCGGGGTCGAGAACTCGGTCTGGTACACCAGGTAGAAGCCGTCCGGGCCCTGGCCGACCGGGATCACCTTCGAGCCCGGGATCAAGCGCGCCAGCGCCGCCGGATCCTTCAGGATGTCCGAGCGCAGGGACGCGATGTTGGCCGCGGCCGCGTCGGAGGACATGCCGCTGAACAGCTGGCCCAGGAAGGTCTCCAGCTGGCCGCGCGGGATCACGAGCGTGGACGCGTTCGGGCTCTCGGCGATCCACGCGCCGCCCTGGCCGACGGCGTCGCGCGTGCGCGCCGCCAGTTCCGGCCCCAGCCGCGCCAGGTCGCCCACGCCGCCCAGGGACTGGTCCAGCGCGCCGCGCTCGGCGGCCATCGCGCGCAGCGTGGACTCGACGTTGGCCGCGGCCTGGTCCCGCTCGCGCTCGGCCTGGCGCGCGGCGACGTTCGTCTCCAGCACGGCCCGCGTCTTGTCCTGGATCGTCGAGATGTTCTGCGCGACCCGCGACAGCGCGCTCTCGTTGGGGCTGTTGAGCTGGCCCAGCCAGCCCACGACCTCGGCGCGCTGGGAATCGATCTTCGAGCGCGACTGCGCCAGCGCGTCCTGGAACTGCTTGGCGGCGGACAGCTCGGCGTCGAGCGCCTGGTTCCCGGACGCGTAGGTCTGATTCAGGCCGTTATAATAGGAAGCGGCCTTGATCGCGGTCGCCACGCCGTCGGCGCTCCAGGACGATTTCTGGGCGAACAGCGCGGCGCCGTCGTTCAGCACGACGGCCAGGCCGCCGAATAGGGACGCCTTGCGCGCCAGCACCGCGTCGCCGCCCGAGCGGTCGCCCGAGACCCAGGCCAAGTCCGCGTCGAGGTCGGCGGCCGCGCCGTCGAGCGCGGTCTTCGCCCGCGCCAAATAGGCCACGAACAGCGGGATGCGATCGTTCAGATAGACCTGGGAGCTCGACACCAGCGCGTCGGCGAACAGGTAGCGCGCCAGGGACTGCGCGTAGGAGTCGCCCGCGGCGCCGGTGGCCGTGCTGGGCACCAGGCGCTTGACCGCCTCCAGGCCGTACAGCGCCAGCTTCTGCTGCGGCGTCACGTCGAGCGGGGGCTGGGTGCCGGTCGGGATCCCGGCCCCGCCGCCGACGTCCATGGCCGGCGCGCCGCCCGCCGCCGTCGCGGCGTCGGCCACGGCCTTGATCGCGGCCGCCATGTTCTGCAGGACGCTTCCGTCGACCATCGCGGTCAGGCGGTCGGCGGTCGCGGGAGAATTCGGGTCCAGGTCGGTCGGCAGCTTCCACGTCGCCTGCAGGCGGTGCGCGCCGCCGTCGAGCGCGTCCATCTTGCCGAGGATGTCGTTGATCTGGCCGGCGGCCGCGTTGAGGGAGGCCGCGCGCGTCCGCTTCTCGGCCTGATAGACCGCGATGCGCTTGACCAGCGAGTAAGGGGCGGTCTCGCCGTACACGGACTCGGTCTCGCCGTTGTTCGGGTCCTGGCGGCGGCGCATCTGGTCCTGGTAGTCGGCCACGACGCCGCGGTACTTGTCGTAGGTGGCGCGCAGCGAGGCGATGCCGGCGCGCGCGGCGCCGACGTCGAACGGCTTGGCCCCGTCGCTGGCCAGCGCCCACGGCAAGGTCTGGTGGAGACCGTCGGCGATGTCGTTGTACAGCTTCTTCTTCTGCGCGTAGAGAGTGGCGTAGCCGTCGCCCGTGTTGGCCGGATCGGCCTGGGCGATGCGCTCGTTCTGGTACGGGATCAAGGTGTTGTCGAGCAGGTCCTGAAGCGCCGCCAGCGCCGGCGACAGGGACTGCGACAGCAGCGCGCGCTTGCGCGCGATCAGCGCCTCGGCCTGCGACGGCGGACTGCCGGCCTTCACGTACGCCTCGTCGGCCGACACGTCGGCGAGAACGGCCCGCCAGGCCGCGACCGCGGTCACGAACGCGTCGTGCGCCTTGGGCAGGATCACGCTCGTGGGCTTGTCCAGAGCGGCGGCCGTCGCGCGCGCCTCCAGCCGCCGCGCGGTCGCGTCGCCGAGGAAGGTGATCAGGCGCGCCAGGTCGATGTGAGCGGCCTTCGCCGCGAAGCCCGCGTCGGTGTCGGGAAGGGGCATGCCGTCCATCCGGTCGAGCAGCTGCGGCAGGCGCACGCGCAGGTCGTCGGGGGAGAGGTTCGACAGTCGCGGCAAGGACGCCCCGCCGCCCGCGGCCTCGATGATCGCCTCGTCGGCGTCGGCCCGCGCCAGCATCGGGTTCTCGGCCGCGGCCAGGGAATCGTCGAGCGCCAGCTCCCGCGCGCGCCAGACCGCCAGCGACTCGGGCTGCGGCGCGCCAAAATCGTCCGTCGTCATGGTCTGGTTGGCCGGGTCCATCGACTTCTGGATGGAGGAGAGCAAAGTCAGGTGCTCGTCGAGCTGGCTCTGCCAGAACGCGCGCCGCCGCGCGAGCATGGCCAGGATCTGGTCCGCGGACGGGTTCGACAGGGACTCGCTCGGCACTCCCGGCACCGCGACGACCAGCACTCCCGCGAACTCGACCGGCGCGGCCGAGATCTTGGCGTCGGCGCCCGCGAGCAAGGTCCGGTCGCCGGCCACCTCGCGGGACTTCGCCTGCAGATAGGACAGCGACAGGGACGAAACGCCGGACGACGCGCTCGAGGAGGCGTTCTTCAGCGCCTCGGCCATGGCCGGGAGCAGGGCCAGCCTTCGATCGTACTCGGCGACGGCGCTGGCGCTGCGGCCCTTGTCGCGGGCGTCGATCATCGTCAGCAGGGCCGGAACGTCCGTGCGGAAGCCGGAGACCGCGTCGCCGACTCGGCGAACGTTGCCGCCCAGCGACGCGAAGCTGTTGGACTGGTCCGTGTCGGCGGCCGCCTGCTGCTGGGCCTCCTTCTTCCACTGATCGGTGTTCGCGGCCTGGCCGGCGGCCGCGGAGGCGCCGGAGTCGTTGGTCTGGCGCTGCTTCTGGATGTTGGCGACCTTCTGGTCGAGCAGGGCCTGCATCTTCGCCAGCGCCGCGTCCGCGCTGTTGAGGAGGTTGAGGCTGTACGACAGGTCCATCACCATGGCCAGGCGCGAGAAGTTCTTGCGGAACTCGAGATCGTCCTTGCCGCCGCGGCGCTCGGCGAGCGCGTCGTCGCGCAGGCGGGCCTTGACCGCGAGCATCGTTTCCGCGGCGTCGCGCTGGGCCAGCGCGCCCGTGAGCTGAAGCTTCATGTTGGCGATGTTGTTGACGTGCGACTCGATTTGGGACAGCTGCTTCGACGGCAGCGGCGGGCCGGCCGGGGCGGGGGCGTCGGGCTTGATCCCGGCCTGGTCGAACAGCCGGCGCAGGGATTCCAGCGAGGCCCAGCTCGCGTCGCGCGCGTCGTCGGCGCCGTTCGGTCCGCCCGGGTCCGCCGGGCCGAGCTCGTTCTCGGTCCGTCCGGCGAGTTGGTCCAGGCGCGCCAGCTCGGCGGCGTTCGGCGCGGCGCCCTGAAGCTCGGTCTTCTGGCCCAGGCGCTCGCTCAGGCCCGGCGGCACGGACGCCCGAGCCGGAGAGGGCGCCGCGGCGGGAGGAACGGGGGACGGAACGCCCGTGAACGCCGTCGCGCCGATCTCGCCGCGTGAGGAGAAGTCGGGAAGGCCCAGCCGCGCGATGCGGCGCGACGCCGCGGCCTGCGCGGCGCGCACCGCGGCCGGAGACGCCGACGCCGGAAGCACGGGAGTCTCCGCGTCGCGCAGTTCCGCCAGGCCCGCGCGTATTTTCGCCAGCGCCCGGGGCGTCGCCGCCGCGCCGTCCGGCTGTCCGGCCAGCGCCCCCTCGAGGGTGAGCGTCACCCACGACGCCACCCGCGCGCGCCGCGACTCGGGCGCCTCGACGACCAAAGCGCGGCCGGCCGCCCGCAGACGTCCGGCGAGAACTCCGGGGGCGAGAAGATCCGGCAGGGCCGCCCCGTTCGCCGCGCCCGACCGCGGCGTCGCGATCGACGGCGCGGCCAGCGCTCCGGCCGGGGCCCAGCCCGCGGTCGCCGCGGCGTCGCGCAGGGGGTCGACGGCGCCGGCGTCGGGGGAATCGGAGGCGGAGGCCCGGACCGCCGCCGCCGCGGGAAGCACTCCCGATTCCGCGGCGCAGAGAACGGCCAAAAAGACCGCCAACAGGCGGCGTGATCCGGGGTCTCGGCGAGAGGGGTCACCCATGGGGCCTATTGCATTCTAGCCCCCAGGGCCCAGAAGCACCAGGGACTATAGGCCTATGCTAGCATGGGCCCCGAGCCGAGGTCAAGTGCCGGACGTGTAGATCGCTTTTCTCGACGGCATTAAATCTGTTAATGCCTGGCACTATATGACGAACATGTTACTATCCCCGAACTTATCCACTTGTCCACACCCCCTTTTGACGTTCGCTTGACGGGCCTCCCCCGACCTGCTAAACTGACCGCGATGATCGAAACCCCCGAGCCCGTCGAGCGCCTCTGGAAAACGGCCCAATTCCTGCCGCAGACGGTGAGGCTTCTCGGCACGCGCTACCGGGAGCAGTTCACGGTCCACGCCCGCCTCTGCCGTCCCCGCGGGGACGCCGCGCCGGTCGCCGACGCGCTGGCCTTCGTGGACTACATGCTCCGCCAGGAGCGCATGGGCCTGCTCGACAACGAGCGCACGGCCCTGCGCCGCGACGCGCGCGCCCTGAACCGCCGCTTCCGCCTGCGCCGCGACGGCGACGCCATCGAGGCGGTCGAGAAGTGGAAGATCCTGCAGTGGGTCGGGCTGTAGCCCGGGGAGCCTGACCGTGGGCCGCGCCGCCGTCTCCGTCGAACGCGAGGAGAAAATCTCGGAGGACTCCGGCCGCGGCGGCGGCGAGCCCTGGAAGACCGTCCTCTTCAACTGCGACTGCCACTCCTTCGACGAGGTGGAGAAGATCGTGATGAAGGCCACCCGCTGCACCTTGTCGCGCGCGCGCTCGATCTCCAATGAAGTGCACACGCGGGGCTCGGCCGTGATCTACGACGGGCCCCGCGAGCGCTGCGAGGCCGTCGCCGACGTCGTCGCCTCGATCGGCCTCAAAGTCGACGTCGTCCAATGATTGAACGGCGTAATGCGCGGCCCTTTTCCTATAATACCGGGATGAACGCGAGCGACGCGGCGCTGAAGCTGCCCCATCGGTCCCTCGGACGCACCGGGCTCTCGGTCTCCGAGATCGGCTTCGGCGGCTGGGGCATCGGCAAGTCCATGTGGGGCAAGACCGACGACGCCGAGTCGCTGAAGGCGCTGCGCGCGGCCCTCGACTCCGGCGTGGACTACTTCGACACCGCGTACGCCTACGGCCACGGCCACTCCGAGCGCCTGATCGCCCGCCTGTTCAAGGAGGCCGGCCGCCGCGCGACGGTTTCGACGAAGATTCCGCCGCAGAACATGGAATGGCCCGGGCACCCGCGCGCGAAGCTCGCGCACGTGTTCGCGCCGGACTGGGTGCGGCTGAGCGTCGAACGCTCCCTGCGCAATCTCGCGACGGACTCGCTCGACCTCGTCCAGCTTCACGTCTGGCACGACGGGTGGCTGAAGGACCCGCTGTGGCCCGAGCTCGCCGGAACGATGGCCGCGCTCAAGAAGGAAGGCAAGGTCCGCCATTGGGGCGCGTCGCTCAACAACGACGATCCGAACTCCGGGTTGGAGCTCGTCGCGAGCGCCGCGGTCTCGGTCGTCCAGGTCCTCTTCAACATGTTCGACCAGCGCGCGGCCGACCGGCTTCTGCCGCTGTGCCGGGAGAAGGGCGTGGGCGTGATCGCGCGCTGCCCGTTCGACGAGGGGGGCCTGACCGGCATGCTGACGCGCGAGACGCGCTTCGAGCCCGAGGACTTCCGCTCCCACTACTTCGGCGGCGAGCGCCTGGCCGAGACCTGCGCGCGCGCCGAGGCGCTCACGCGCGCCGTCATCGGCGCGAAGGCCGAGACGCTGACCGCCGCGGCCCTGAAGTACTGCCTGAGCTTCGACGCGGTGTCCACGGTGATCCCGGGCATGCGCCGCGTGCAGCACGTGACCTTCAACGCGCGCTGCGCCGACGGGAACTACTTCGACGCGCGCGAGCTCGCCGAGATCGCCAAGCACCGCTGGGTCCGCGACTTCTATCTTTAGACACGAACGGCTTTAACCACAAAGACACGGAGACACCAAGAACGGAAGGGGGGATACGAACGGCGCTGCCCTCCCTTCCGTTCTTTCTTTGTGTCTCCGTGTCTTTGTGGTTCATCCGTCGTTTCGCCCTGCCGTTTCTCCCTGTCTTGATTTTGTAACACAGGTAACGCACACTGCTGACACCGATGCCGCCTCGAGCCTTCGCCGCCGCCCTCGCCGCCGTCCTGTCGCTGTGCGCCGCGTCCGCCCGCGCGAGCGACCGCGATCTCGCGCGCCGCCAGCTCGAGCAGGCCCGCGACCAGTTCCAGGAGGGCCATTTCCGCGAGGCCCTGCGCGCCGCCAACGACTCGATCGTCAACGACTCTCATCTCGGCCCCGCGTTCGCCCTGCGCGCCCGCGTCTGGTACGTGCTCGACGACCCCGCGCACGCCCGGGAGGACGCGGCCCGCGCCCTGTCGCTGATCGGCGGAGGCAAGCTCGACTCCGACGCCCTGGTCGCGCAGAGCGGGGCGTTCCTCCTGGCCGGCAAGTCCGACAAGGCCCTGCAGAGCGCCGACGCCGCGGTCTCCGCGTCGCACGGCGCGGGCGTCGGCGAGGCGCTCGCCGCGCGGGCCCGCGCCTTCGTCGAGCTCGGCCAGCTCTCGAAGGCGAGCGAGGACCTGGACTCCGCCCTCAAGACCGGGCCCCGGGTCCCGATGTGGCTGTACGCCCGCGCTCGCGTCCGCTACGAGCTCGGCGACTACGCCGGCGCCATCGCGAACCTGACGGGCGCGCTGCGCGTCAACAAGAACTTCACGATCGCCTTCGGCCTGCTCGGCGCGGCGCTCGCCCAGCAGGGGGATTTCCCGCGCGCGCTGAAGGCCTACGACCGCGCCCTCGCGCTCGACGGCGAGTACTCGTTCGCCTACCTGGGGCGCGCCGCCATCCGGCAGCGGCAGAACGACGAGGCCGCGGCGATGAAGGACTATGAAGCCGCCGTTCACGCCAACGCCCAGGACTTCGCGCCGTACTTCAACCGCGGCGAGGCGCACTGGCGCGCCGGGCGGCGCGAGCAGGCGCTCGCGGACTACCGCAACGCGCTCGCGGCGCCGAAGCTCACGGGCGACGCCGCGCTGGCCATCGGCGACCGCTACGCGTCCCTGCAGCTGTGGCGCGACGCGATCGACGCCTACACCCGCGCCCACGACCTGGGCCGCGCGCCGACGGCGCTCGCGCGGCGCGCGAAGATCTGGGAGGCGTCGCGGGAGTCGAAGAAGGCGCTCGCCGACCTCGACGAGGCGGTCCGCCTCCAGCCGGACGCGCCGACGATCATCGCCGCGCGCGGCGCGCTCGAGTCGCGCCTGGGCTACGACAAGGAGGCGCTCGCGGACCTCAATCGCGCGGCCCGCCTCGCGCCCAAGGATCCGGAGATTCTGGTCGCGCGCGCCAGCTACTACGCGCGCAAGGACAAGCCCCAGCTGGCGATGCAGGACTACGACACCGCCCTGCAATCCGACCCGAACGCGGGCGAGGCCTACAACGGCCGCGGCGCCCTGCGCGCCAACGCCTTCTCGGACCTCGACAAGGCCCTGCTGGACGTGCTGAAGGCCGTGCAGCTCCAGCCCCGCGAGGCGGGCTTCCGGTTCAACCTGGGGATGCTGCGCCTGAAGAGCCGCATGTACCTGAAGTCGATCGAGGCCTTCGACGCCGCCCTCGACCTCAAGGGGCCGGCGGCGAGGATTCTCGAGCGCCGCGCCGAGGCCAAGTTCCAGCTCGGCGACCACGTCGGCGCGAAGCTCGACATCGAGTCCGCGCTCGAGAAGGACCCCAAGAATCCGTCGCTGTACGACACGTTGGGCGCCATCCGCCTGCGCGCGCGCGAGTACGAGCAGTCGGTGCGCGACTTGAGCCAGGCGCTGCACCTCGACGACCGGATGCCGAGCGCCTATCTGCACCGGGGGCTCGCCTACGGCGGCCTGGGCCAGCTGAAGAACGCGTACGCGGACTTCCACCGCGCCGCCGATCTGGACCCCCGCTCGAAGGAAGTCTGGACGAACCTGTGCCAGGTCCGCCGCCTGATGAAGGATCCCAAGGCCTCGATCTCGGACTGCGACCGCGCGCTCGCGCTCGACTCGCAGTACGGCCCCGCGTACCTGCAGCGCGCGCTGTCCTGGCTGGCGCTGAAGAAATACGCGCGCACCATCGAGGACGTGGACTCGGCCTGGCAGCTCGGCACGCGGCGCGCCGAGGGCCTGATCGCCAAGTCGATCGCGCACGCGGCCTCGCGCCAATACAAGGAGGCGCACAAGGCGTACCTGAAGGCCGTCTCCCTGGACCCGTACGTGCGCAGCGCGTACGTCGGCTTCGCGCCCGGCCACCCGGACGGCGACGACTTCCTGTCGGCGATCGTCGACATGGACGCCCTGCTCGAGTCGGATCAGCGCGATCCCTTCGTCTTCGTGCTGCGCGCCGACTCGCTGCACAACGCCGAGCAGTTCGACAAGGCCGTCCTCGAGTACACGAAGGCGATGGAGATCGACGGCACGCTGCCCGACGCCTACGTCGGCCGCGGCATCGCCTTGACCTCCCAGGACGCGCTCGAGGCGGCCCAGCAGGACTTCGTGCGCGCCATCGAGCTGGCCCCCGACGACGCCGACGCGCGCGTGCGCCTGGCCGTCACGCTGACGATGCGCCGCAACTACAAGGCCGCGCTCGGCGAGCTGACGAAGGCGCTCCAGCTCGACCCGAAGAACGCCGAGGCGCGCCTGCGGGCCGGGAACGTCCACTACTTCATGAAAGACTACGCGGGCGCGCTCGACGACTACGGCCTGGCCGTCAAGGCCGACCCGCTCGACCCGAACGCGCTGAACGGACTGGGCCTGGCCTACTTCGCGCTGAAGCGCCCCGACGACGCGCTGGAGGCCTTCAGCCGCGCGATCGCCCTCAACCCGCTGGCCGACCGCTTTTTCCGCAACCGCGCCTCCGTGTGGACCTCCCGCCAGAAGTTCGGCAACGCGGCCGGCGACTTCCGCACCGCCAGCATGGTCAACACCGACCCGTCGCTGATCGAGGAATACCGCCGCCTGATCGACGAGGCGCAGTCCCGCGCCGCGACGAAGACCTGACGGCCGATTGAGCCGGGACGGGCCCCGGTTTGCTAGAATTCCGGCCCGTGATCGACATTCCCGAGCTGTTCGCCGCGGCCAAGCGCCCGATCTTCTCCTTCGAATTCTTCCTGCCCAAGGCGCCCGACGACCTGGACGCCTTCGTGGGCTCGGTCAAGGCGCTCAAGAGCCTCGACCCCGACTTCGTCACGCTGACGTACGGCGCGGGCGGGACGGCGCGCGAGCGCACCATCGAGGCCGCGGGCCGCATCCAGAAGGAGACCGGGCTGACGACGGCCTGCCACCTGACCTGCATCGCGCACACCCGGCCCGAGATGTCCGCGATTCTCGCCCGGCTCCAGTCCCTGGACATCCGCCACGTCGTCGCCCTGCGCGGCGACGTCCCGAAGGACGGCTCCGTGCTTCCCGCCGAGCGGCGCGACTTCGCCCACGCGGCGGACCTGGTCCGCTTCGTGCGCGAGCGGGGGGGGATGCGCACGGCGGTGGCCGCCTACCCGGAAATGCACCCCGAGGCGGCGTCGCCCGAGGACGACCTCCATCGCTTCGTCGAGAAGGCCGCGGCCGGAGCGGACTGGGCGATCACCCAGCTGTTCTTCGACGCGCGCGACTACTTCGCGTTCGTCAAGCGCGCGCGGGAGGCCGGGGCGACGGTTCCGATCGTCCCCGGGATCATGCCCGTCACCGGCTACGCCCAGCTCAAGCGCTTCACCGGCCTGTGCGGGACGAAGGTGCCCCCGGAGCTGGACGAGCGCCTCGCCGCCGTCCAGAACGACCCGGACGCGGTCGCCGGCATCGGCGTCGAGTGGGCGACCCGGCAATGCCGCCTGCTGCTCGACAGCGGCGCGCCCGGCATCCACTTCTACACGCTCAACCGCTCCCACTCCACGGCCGAGATCCTCGCGCGGCTGCGCGGCGCATGAGAGGCGCCGCGGCCGCGGCGCTTCTGCTGGCCGCCGTCCGCGCCGCGGCCCTGCCGGCCGGCCCCCAGGCCGGAGACGTCGCCATCGCGACCGGAACCGTCGTCGTGCCCGAGAGCCGGGCCGTCCTGTCCACGGCCCCCGTCATCGCCGAGGTCCGCGTCGAGCTCACGAACGTCTTCGACCCCGCGGTTCCCGGCGAGGATTGGTGGCCGTTCCGGATCGCCAACCGCATCCACTTCGTGACCCGCGAGCCGGTCGTCCGCGACGAGCTGCTCCTGCGCCCGGGAGACCGCTGGGACGCCCTGAAAGCCCTCGAGTCCGAGCGCAACCTGCGCGCCGGCTACGCGTTTCGCCGCGTCGAGATCGTCAAGCTCTCCCGTCCGGACGGGCAGGTCGACGAGATCGTGCGCGCCCAGGACGCCTGGAGCACGAACCCGCGCATCGGCTTCGGCACCTCCGGCGGCGCGAGCACGCTCTCGCTGGGACTGGTGGAGGACAACCTGCTCGGCTACGGGAAATCCGTCGGCTACATCCACTCCCAGGGCAGCTCTCCCACGGGCCGTCAGCGCTCGGACACGTACAGCTACGGCGATCCGCGCTTCCTCGGCACCCGCCTGGCCCTGCAGGGCGAGCACACGAGCAACCAGGACGGGAACGCGGACGCGCTGAGCCTCGCGCGGCCGTACTACTCGCTCGACACCGAGCACGCGGTCTCCGCCGTATTCAACAACACCAACTCCATCGGCACGCAGTTCCAGGCCGGGGCCGAGTACTCGAAGTACTACGAGCGCAACCGCGTCGTCGACGCGTCCTACGGCCGGCGCCTCAGCGACGACCGCGTCTTCGTCCAGCGCGTCGAGGCCGGCTGGTACGAGCAGCGCGACGCCTTCGCCCCGACCTCCCAGCCGCCCGGCACCTTGCCCGGCCAACTGCCCGCCGACCGGCACCTGTCGGGGCCGACGGTCGGCTACTCCTGGATCCAGCCGCGCTACGTCAAGGAGACCAACATCGACCGCATGGAGCGCGTCGAGGACTTCAACATGGGCAACGAGCTGCGCGTGCGCACCGGCTACATGGCGCGGGGAACCGGGTCCGATCAGGACCGCTGGATCTTCAACGCCACCAACCAGCAGGGCATCCGCCTGGGCGACTCACGCTTCGCGCTCGCGCAGGTCGGCGTCAGCGGCCGCATCTTCCAAAACAAGTGGGAGAACGGCCTGGCCACGGCGAGCGCCAATTTCTTCTGGAAAAACTACATGTGGAGCCGGGGGCGGACCTTGGTCGCCCACGTCGAGGCCGCCCAGGGCCGCCGGCTCGACCGCGAGAACCAGATCGTCCTCGGCGGCAGCACCGGCCTGCGCGGCTACCGCAACGAGAGCTTCGTCGGCGGCCGCTCGATCCTGTTCAACATGGAAGACCGCTTCTTCTTCGACCGGGAATGGCTCCACCTGGTGCGCTTCGGCGGCGCGGCCTTCTTCGAGTCCGGCTCGGTCGTGCCCGAGGGCAGCGGATTCTCGGCGGCGCGCTTCAAAAGCGACGTCGGCATGGGCCTGCGCGCCGCCTCCACGCGCTCGTCGTCCGGCAGCGTCGTGCGCCTGGACATGGCCTACGCGCTCAACGGCAGCCCGGGCGGCCCCCGCTGGATCATCTCCGTGCGCGGCGGGCAGGCCTTCAGCCTGTTCAACAGCGCCGCCACGACGGTCAAGACCAGCCCGGCGTCCCGCCTGTGAGCGTCCCGGTCATTTTTGCTAGCATGCCCGTCATATGAGGAAAGCGCTCTTCCTCGCGGCGTCCGCCGCCGCGCTGGCGGCCTGCGCCGCGGTCGATCACGTCGCCGTCCGCTCCACGGCGGACGTTCTGGAAATGGGACGCACCGCCTCCCTGGACGAGCCGGACTATCAGCTCGCGCGCGAGGCCATGCCCGCGCAGCTGAAGCTGATCGAAACCTTGATCGCCGCCGATCCCGGGAACCGGGGCCTGCGCCGGATGGCCGCGGAAGGGTTCGGCGGGGCGGCCTTCCTGTTCCTCGAGGACGCGGACCCCGCGCGCGCCAAGGGCCTCTACCTGCGCGGCCGCGACCACGCGCTGGCCGGACTGGCCCTGCGCTCCGCGTTCCGCGGCCTGGCCGCGAAAAAGCCGGACGATTTCACGGCCGCGCTGAAGAAGGCGTCGTTCGACGACGTGCCCGACCTGTTCTGGGCCGGCTTCTGCTGGGCCGGCTGGGTGAACCTGTCGAAGGACGACGCCGCCGCGCTGGCCGACCTGCCGAAGGTCGTCGCGCTGATGACCCGCGTGTCGGAGCTGAACCCGTCGTACCACTTCGCCGGCGCGGACCTGTTCTTCGGCGTCTACTACGCCTCCCGCCCGCGGCTTCTGGGCGGGGACCCCGCGAAGGCCAAGGCCGCTTTCGAACGCGCGCACAAGGCGACGAAAGGCGAGTATCTGATGGCTCACGTCCTGAACGCGCGCTGGTACGCGGTCGCGGTCCAGGACCGCGAGCTGTACCAGCAGCTGCTCAAGAAGGTCCTCGAGTCGCCGTCCGGGCGCCTGCCCGAGGCGCGCCTCACCGACGAAGCGGCCAAGCGCAAGGCCGCCGCCCTACTGGAGAAGATCGATGACTACTTCTAGGCTCGCCGTCGTCCTCGCCGCCGCCCTGCTCGCCGCGCCCGCCCGGGCGCAGGACGCGAAGGCCATCAAGTTCGCCACGCTCGCTCCCGAAGGCTCGACCTGGATGAAGGTGATGGTCGACCTGTCCGCGGAACTGGACAAGGAGACCGGCGGCAAGCTCAAGTTCAAGTTCTATCCCGGCGGCGTGTCCGGCGACGAGAAGGACGTCGTCAAGAAAATCCGCATCGGCCAGCTGCAGGCGGGCGGCTTCACCGGCGTGGGCCTCGGAGAGATCTCCCCGGACGCGCGCCTGCTCGACTCCCCGTGGCTGTTCCACGACCGCAAGGAGCTGGAGGCCGTGCGCCGGATGCTCTCGCCGGAGCTCTCCGCCTCCGTGGAGAAGGGCGGCTTCGTCGTGCTCGGCTGGACCGACCTGGGCTCGGTCTACGTGTTCAGCAAGAACGCGATCGCGGGCCCCGACGACATGAAGCGCGCGAAGATGTGGGTGTGGGAGGGAGACCCCATCGCGCAGGCCGCGTACAAGGCGCTGGGCGTCAACCCGGTGCCGCTGTCCGTGGTCGACGTGATGCAGTCCCTGCAGACCGGCATGATCGACGCGGTGTACGGGCCGCCGCTGGGCGTCGTCGCCCTGCAGTGGTTCCAGCGCGTGAAGAACATCTACCCCGTCCCGATGGCCGAATCGACCGGCGCGGTGCTGATCTCGAAGAAGTTCTTCGACGCCCTGCCCGACGACCAGCGGAAAATACTCGTCGCGCTGTCGGCCAAGCACCTGAAGCGGCTCAACGAGCTGACCAATATCGAGAACGACCGCGCCCTGGAGTCGCTGAAAGCCCAGGGCCTGACGCTCGCGCCCAAGCCCGGGCCCGACGTGATGCGCCGCTACGAGGAGCTGGGCCGCGCCGCGCGGCGCGAGCTGTCCGGCCGCCTCTACGACCCGAAGCTGCTCGAGCAAGCCGAGAAGGAGCTCGCCGCCCTCCGTGCGCGAAAAACTGCGAAGAGCTGAGGACCTGCTCGCGCGCGCCGAGGGCGCCGCGCTCGTCGCCCTGCTCGCCGTGATGGTGACGCTCGCGTTCGCCCAGGTCGTCCTGCGCCATTACGGGCAGGGCCTGCTGTGGGGCGAGACCCTGCTCAAGCAGTTCGTCATGTGGACGGGCTTCCTGGGCGCGGCGCTGGCCGCGCACGCCGAGAAGCACTTCGCCTGGGAGGCCGCGCACCTGGGCGCGCCCGCGCGCTGGAAGGCCCCGCTGCGCCTGCTGTCGTCGCTGGCGGCCGCGGCCGTGTGCGCGCTGCTGCTGCAGGCGGCGTGGCGCTACGCGGCCGACGACCGCGCGGCCTCGGAGGTCCTGACGACGATCGGCTCCGTCCCGATTCCCGCGTGGATCGCCGCCGCCGGAATTCCGGGGGGATTTTCGCTGCTGCTGGCCCACTTCCTGTTCAAGTCCGCCGACGCGCTTCTCGAGATGGCCCGACACAAATGAGCGAACGGCAAATGCAGAACCACAGAGACACCAAGACACAGAGAACGAACGGAACGAAGGGTAACGGCAACGCCGTTAACCTTTCTTTTCGTTCTCTGTGTCTCGGTGTCTTCGTGGTTCATCCTTCCGTTCCCGGAGCCCCGTCGTGACCGCCGTCCTGTTGTTGGGCTTGGCGGCGCTGACGGCGGCGGGGACGCCCGTGTTCGCGCTGCTGGGCGCGCTGGCCCTGTGGCTGTTCCACGGAGCGGGCATCGAGTCGACCGCGGTCATCATCGAGCTCGCGCGCCTGGCGTCGCTCCCCTCGCTGATCGCGATCCCGCTCTTCACCTTCGCCGGCTACGTGCTGGCCGACAGCGGCGCGCCCAAGCGCCTCGTGGACCTGGCCGAGGCGCTGTTCGGCTGGCTGCCCGGCGGAGTCGCGGTCGCCGGGCTGTGCGCGTGCGCGATGTTCACGGCGTTCACCGGCGCGTCGGGCGTGACGATCATCGCGCTGGGGGGGCTGATCTTCCCGCTGCTGCGCCGGCAGGGCTACCCGGAGCCTTTCTCGCTGGGGCTGATCTCGACCACGGGAAGCCTGGGGCTGATGTTCCCGCCCAGCCTGCCGATCATCCTGTACGCGCTCGTCGGCAAGATCTCGGTCGACAAGCTGTTCGCCGCCGCCTTCGTGCCCGGCGTCCTCCTGCTGGCCGCCCTCTCGGCCTACGCGGTCCTGGTCGCCAAGCGCGAGGGCGTCAAGCCCAGCCGTTTCTCCTGGGCCGCGGTGCGCTCGGCCGCGCGGGCCGCGGCGTGGGAGATCCCGCTGCCGATCCTCGTGGTGGGCGGCATCTACGGGGGGCTCTTCACCGCGTCGGAGGCCGCCGCCGTGATGGCCTTCTACGTCCTGATCGTGGAGATCTTCGTCTACCGCGACGTGGCCCTCGGCCGGCTGCCGGAGATCGCGCGCCAAAGCATGATCCTGGTCGGCTCGATCCTGATAGTGCTCGGCTGCGCGCTGGGCCTGACGAACTACCTGATCGACGCCGAGATCCCGACGCGGATCTTCCAATTCCTGCACGCGCACGTCCAGAGCCCTTGGGGCTTCCTGGCGCTGCTGAACGTGTTCCTGCTGGTCGTCAACATGGTGGAGATCTTCTCGGCGATCGTCATCGTCGTGCCGATCATCGCGCCCGTCGCCGCGCAGTACGGGATCGATCCCGTGCACCTGGGCGCGCTGTTCCTCCTCAATCTCGAGATCGGCTACATGACGCCGCCGCTGGGCCTGAACCTGTTCCTGGCGTCGCGCCGCTTCGACAAGCCCCTGCCCGCGCTCTACCGCGCCGTGCTCCCGTTCTGGATTCTGCTGCTGACGGCGCTGATGGTCGTGACGTACTGCCCGGGCCTGAGCCTGTGGCTTCCCAAATTGCTGAGGATCCCATGACCCCCCGAACCCCGAAGGAACTGCTGCCCGAAGAGAAGGAAGCCCTGATCGTGAAGATCCGCGCGTCCCGCGCGTACCAGAAGGCGTACGAGGACGTCGACTTCCTGGGACGCAAGGACCTGCGCGCGGTGCGCCTCCAGCTCGAGCTGCTCAAGACCGAGACCGTGCTTCGGGAGCAGAAGATCCGCTCCACGATCGTCGTGTTCGGCTCGGCGCGCGTGCTGTCGCCCGAGGAGGCCCGGCGCCGCCTGGCCACCGCGCAGGAACTGCTCGCCGAGGCGCCGCGCGACGTGGAGCGCAAGCGCCAGGTCGTCGAGGCCCAGAAGAAGGTCGAGCTCTCCCGCTGGTACGAGGAAGCCCGGCGCTTCGCTGCCATCCTGTCGAAGGCGCAGGAGGCCGGCCAGGATCTCGAGTACGTGATCACCACCGGCGGCGGCCCCGGCATCATGGAGGCGGCCAACCGCGGCGCGTGGGAGTGCGGCGCCAAGAGCATCGGCCTGAACATCACGCTCCCGCACGAGCAGGATCCGAACCCGTACATCACGCCCGAGCTGTGCTTCCAGTTCCACTACTTCTCGCTGCGCAAGATGCATTTCCTGATGCGCGCCAAGGCGCTGGTCGCCTGCCCGGGCGGCTTCGGCACCCTCGACGAGCTGTTCGAGACGCTGACGCTCGTGCAGACCGGCAAGAAGCGTCCCTTGCCGATCGTGCTGTTCGGGAAGGAATTCTGGAAGCGCACGGTCGACTTCAACTACATGGCCGAGCAGGGAATGATCCACCCCGAGGACGTGAAGCTCGTCAAGATCGTGGAGACCGCCGAGGAAGGCTGGGACCACATCCGCAAGTTCTGGAAGACGCACCGGGGGGCCGTCCCGGCCGAATGATCGCGAGCCTGGCGCTGGCCCTCAGCCTGGCGTCCGCGTCGCGGGCCTCGGACTTCCTCGAGGCTCTGCACCGCGCGGACGCGCGCGACGCCAAGGACCCGGAGCGCGTCGAGTTCGCGACCCGGGCGATCCGGGCCTGGAAGCCGTCGGACGGCGGCGCTCTTCTGGCCGCGGCTCATTTCCGCCGCGGCGAGGGGGAGTTCGAGGGCTTCGACGACGCGGCGGCCGAGGGCGACTTCGCCAAGGCGCTGGAGCTCGACGCGCGCAACGACCGCGCGCTGCTGCTGCGGGCCCGCGCGCGCCTGCGCCTGGGGCGCGGCGCGGGCGCCGAGAGCGACTTCATCGACTACACGGAGCGCCATCCCGAGGACGGGGAAGGCTGGCTGGGGCTGGCCGAGGCGCGCGTCGGGCGCGGACTGCCGCGCGCCGACCGCCCGGCCCTGGAAGCCGCGGAACGGGCGGCCAAGCTCCTGCCCGAGGGCGACCCGCGCCCGCGCCTCGCCGAGGGGCGCGCGCATCTGGCCGCGGACCGGCCGCTCAAGGCGCTGGACTCGTTCGAGGCCGCGGCCGCGTCCGCCCGGGACCTGCTCCCCGACGTGCTGGCCTGGCGCGCCCGCGCCAAGGCCGAGCTCGGCGACGCGCGCGGCGCCCGCGACGACGACGGCCGCGCGGCCGAGGCCTTCCAACGCCGTCTCGACGACCGCCGCCGCGCGAACGCGCCCCAGCCCGCCGTCGCGGCCGTCAAGGGAGACCTCGCCGAGGTCCGCTTCCGCCGCGGCCGCGCCGAGGAGACGCTCGCGAGGATCGAGGACGCGCGAGAGGACTACCGGCTCGCCTGCGAGTTGGGCCACGCCGCGGCCTGCGCCCGCGCCGAGGCCCTGGCGCCGAGGAGCGCCGCGCCCGCGCCCAAGCCGAAGAAGCGCCCCTACCGCCCGAATCCCGAGGGCGACTCCGGCACGCGCATCTATGCGAACTGAGGCCCTGTTCGTCGCCGCCCTGCTCGCCGCGGCGCTGGCCGTCCCGGGACCGGCCCGCGCGGCGTCCGAAATCGGCGGCCCGCGCCTGAGCACCGCCGCGGCCGCCCAGCTCGACGAGGGCCTGGCCCGTCTCTACTCCCTGGACTACGCGCAGTCCCGCGCCGCCTTCCGCCGGCTCATCGAGCTCGATCCCGAGAACCCGTTCGGCTACCTGTTCGAGGCCGGCGGCATCTGGTGGCAGTCCTCTCAGGAGTACGGCCTGTTCACCGACACGCCGACCTTGCAGGGGCTGTTCGAAGCGGACGTCGACGCGGCCCAGCGCAAGGCCGACGCCTACGCCGGCTCCGAAGATCTTCAAACGAAGGCCGACGGCTACTTCGTCTCGGGCATGGCCCTGGGGACGCTCGGCCAGTGGCGCCTGATGAGGCATCACATGCTGGACGCGTACTTCACCGGCAAGAAGGCGATCAAGCAGCTGAGAAAATGCCGGAAGCTCGCCCCGGGCTACGCCGACGCGCGGCTCGGGCTGGGCGTGTTCGACTACCAGACGGCGCACCTGTCCGGCGTCGCCAAGCTGGGGGTCCTCTTCGGCATGAAGGGCAACGAGAAGCGCGGCCTCGAGAACATCGTCTACGCGATGGAGAATTCCCCGACCGCAGGCCGCCAGGCGGCGCAGCTGCTCTCCCAGATCTACATCGTCGACATGCGCGACTTCACGCGCGCGCTGCCCGTGATTCGGCGCCTGCGCAGCGACTTTCCCGGCAGCCCGTACTTCGTCTTCCTCGAGGCGCTTCTGCGCCACCGGCTGGGCGACTGGGACGGCTCGCTGGCGCTCGTCCGGGAGCTGTACCGGCGCATCGAGGCGGACCCCGCCGCCTTCCGCACGAAATGGCTGACCTTGGTCTGCGGATTGTCCGGCGCGGACTGCCTGTCCAAGGGGGACGCGGACCTGGCGCTGACCTGGTTCGACCGCGCCCTCGACGCGACGTCCGGCGAGACGCCGACCGGCTTCCACACGTTGCTGCACCTGTTCCGCGGCCAGCTGCTGGACGCGCTCGACCGCCGCGACGAGGCCGTGGCCGAGTACCGCCGCGTCGTCGCCCTTCCGAACATCGACGACGCCCACGAGCGCGCCTACGCCTGTCAGTCCGCGCCGTGCGATCGCGCCGAGATCCTGCGGCGGCTGCGCGCGCTGTCGAGGATCGAGACCGGAGGCTGACGCCGGCCGTCCGGAGTCAGGACTTCACGTCTTTCGCGGCGGCGAGCCGGCGCTCGAGGGCCGCGCAGCGGTCGGCCCATTCGCGCCGGGCCTGGTCGAACGCCGCCTGGGCGGCGAAGAGCTCCCGGCGCAGCGCGTCCTCCTGGCGCTCCGCGGCTCCGCGCACGACGGCGAGCTCCTGGCGCAAAGTCGCGGCCACGGCCTGGGCGCGCATCATCTCGGTCTGCAGGGCGGCGGCGTCTCCGGTGCCCCGCGCGGCCTCCAAGCGCCGTTCGCGCTCGATTCCCTGCAAGCGCGACGCCGCCGTCTCCAGCCGCGAGCGCAGGGAGTCGATCTCGGCCCGGGTCTTGGCCTCGGTCGCGCCGGCCTCGGCGGCGGCGCGATCCAGGGAGGCGTGCGCCGCCCGCAGCTCGCGCCGCAGGCCCTCGGCGACGCCGCGGCTGCGAGCCTCGTCGTCGGCCGCCGACTGCTCGGCCTTGCGCCGCAGGCTGTCCAGGCGCACGCACTCCGCCTGGAGCAGGGACGCGCGCGCCTCCGCGTCGGCCGCGCGCTTGCGCGCGGTCTCGGCGCCGGACTGCGCGCCGTCGCCCTCGGCGGCACGGGCTTGAGCCGCCTCGCGCAGGGAGCGGACCTCCGCCTCGAGCGCGGCCGCGGCTTCGCGCGCGGCGGCCAGCCCGGCCTCCAGCTCGGCGACGCGGGCCTTCGCCGCCGCGATCTCGCCCGAGGCCTCGGCGCGCGCCGCGGACAGGGCGTCGCGCTCGAGCAACGTCCAGCGCGCGGACCATTGGGCGTCGGCCGAAAGCCGCGCTTCCTCGGCGCGCCGCGCGTCCAGCCGCGCCGCGTCGAGGACCTCTCCGGCCGCGCGCGCCCGGCTCAGGCTTTGCACGCGCTCCTCGGCCGAGGCGGCCCGCTCGGCCTCCAAGGCCGCCTTCAGCTCCTCGGCCCGCGCGGAGGACTCCCGCGCCGCGGCAGACGCCGCGTCAGCGGCGCGCCGCGCGGACAAGGCCTCCTCGTCCGACGCGGACGCCGCGCGCCGGGCCGTGTCGAGCTCCGCCTCGAGCACGGCCAGCCGGGCGCGGACCTCGTCCAGCGCCGCGCGCGAGCCCGCCGCAGGGGGAGAACTCCACGCGGACGGAGGCGCCGCGGCGGTCCCGGAACGGCGGCGGAACTCGTCCGCGGCGCGCGCGGCGGCGGCTAAGCTCCGGCGCGCCGACTCCAAGGAAGGGTTGAGGCTCATCGGCCTTAACGATACATCATCGGGGCGTCCCCGCGATTAACGAATTGTTAGGAGCGAACAACAGAGACACCAAGACACAGAGAACGAACGGAATAAAGGGTGACGGCGACGCCGTTAACCTTTCTTTTCGTTCTCTGTGTCTTGGTGTCTCCGTGGTTTCGCCGTTGTATAAAGGATCACATGTCTTGAAAATGTAACACAGGAGGTCTATGCTTCAGAGGATGTCCGACCAAGACCCCGACTGGCTGGGCGAACTGCATTGGCGCGGCTATCCGCGCCTGGAGCCGCGCCGCGACGCCTCCGCCCTCCCGGCCGACGCGCCCGGCGCCGCGCCCCGGACGGCGACGCCGCCGCTCCCCGATCCGCGCTTGTCGGAACTGGGGCGGGAGAACGAGACCTTGCGCGCGCGCCTGGACGACCTCCTTAAAATGGCCGCCGATTTCGAGCTGCGCCTGTCGGAGGCCGGCACGGCCTACGAGGGCGCGGTGCTGGAGGCCGAATCGCGCGGCCGCGACGCGGCGCTGGAGCGCGAACGGCTGACCGGCGAGCTGGAGTCCGCGAAGGCCGAGGTCGCGCGCTTGGGCGCGCGCGACGCGGCGCGCGAGGCCGACCTGCGGCTGGAGCGCGAGCGCCGCGCCGACGCCGAGAAGGCGCTGGGCGACGCGCGCCGCCGCCTGTCCGAGCTGACGGCGCAGAGCGACCACGACCGCGCGACCGCGGCCGAGCAGGCCGGCGCGCTGGCGGAGCTGCGCCGCCAGGCCTCCGGGCAGAACGAGCGCCTGATCGAGACGAAAGCGCTGACCGACCGGGACGTCCAGCTGCTGCGCCAGGAGCTGCGCGACTTCCTGGCCAAGATGCACCGCGTTCAAGACTCGTCCGGGGAGACGCCATGAGATATTGGACCTACATGAACGGGGAAGTCCCGGGCAGCTACGCGGCGGCGGAGCTGGCCGCCCTTCCGGGCTTCACGATGACGACCTTGGTGTGCCCGGCCGAGGGGGAGATCTCCGAGAAGAATTGGCGCCGCGCCGGGGAGTTCGGCGACATCGCCGCCGCGATCTCCGCGCGCGAGCGCTCGCTCCCGCCGCCGGCGCCGGCCCCGGACATCGCGGCCGCCGCCGTCGCCTCCGCGGCCGCCGATGTGGACTCCCTGATCGACACGGCCAGCACGAAGCTGTTCAGCCACGTGGCGGACCTGGTCAAGGAGCTGGAGAACCGGCGCGAGGAGAAGGCGCTGATCACCGCGCTCCAGCGCCAGATCGCGGCCCTGAAGGAGGAACTCGGCCAGTCGCGGGAGCGCTCCAACCTGCTCGAGATGCGCCTTCCGCGCATCGCCGAGCTGGAGGAGACCCAGCGCAAGAACCACGCCGCGCTCGAGTCCCTGCAGGCCAGCCTGCTGGCGCGCGAGACGGCGCTCAACGACGCCCGCATCGCCGCCGAGAAAACCAAGAACGAGCTGGAGGCGACGAAGCGCCGCCTGGTGGAGACGGCCAACGACCTGGCGGTGCGCAACCGCCTGGTGGACAAGGTCTCCAAGGAGCTCAGCGAGAAGGAGATGTCGCTGGCCAAATCCCTGGGCGTGATCCGGCGGCTGGAGGAGGATCTCAACCGCCTGTGCCCGGACCCGGCGATGATCGCGATCTCGGCCGCCTCGGCCGCCGCCACGCCGCCCCCGCGTCCTCTCGAGCCGCGTCCCGCCGCGCCGCGGCCCGCGCCCGCCGCCGCCCTCCTCCCGTCGGCCGCCGACGAACCCGCGGCGCTGACCGGCCCGGCGATCCCGCCGGCGCACGAGCCGCTGTCGTCCGCCCCGGGCGCGGAGCTGCCGCCGTCGCCCACGCCGTACACGATCGACGAGCCTCCGGCCACGCCCCCGTATCTGGAGCCGGCGCCGCCGCCGGAAAGCCCGAAGGCCCACGAGGCGCTGCTCAGCTTCATGAAGCGCCTGTTCCCCGGCCAGCCGCACTGATCCCGCCGGGCGCGCGCCCTCCCGTGCCGGGGGGCGCGCCATTTTTTGCCTCGTGAATTAGCACTCGCGCCATTTGATTGACAACTTTCCCGGCATCGTGTTATAATTGGCAACGGAAGGGAGCGAGTGCCAACACTCGTCCCGGAATTTAGGCGTTCAAATCCACGGAGGTATTTCAGATGGCCGAAGCGACTCTGACGAAAGTGAAGATTCAGCCCCTCGGCGACCGCGTGCTCGTCAAGGCGGCGGAAGCGAAGGAGACGAAGCGCGGCGGGATCATCATCCCCGACAGCGCGAAGGAGAAGCCGCAGGAAGGCCTCGTGGTGGCCACCGGCAAGGGAAAGACGACCGAAGACGGCAAGGTCCTCCCGATGGACGTGAAGGCCGGCGACAAGATCCTCTACGGGAAGTACTCGGGCTCCGAGATCAAGATCGACGACGAAGAGTACCTCATCATGCACCAGGACGACATCCTGGGCATCCTGAAGTAATCCACCAATATAAAGGAGACACGAACCAACATGGCTAAGCAGATTCTTTTTTCCGACGACGCCCGCAAGAAGATGAAGGATGGAGTCGACAAGCTCGCGAACGCGACGAAGTGCACCCTCGGCCCCAAGGGCCGCGCGGTGGTCCTGGAGAAGAAGTTCGGGTCGCCGGTCATCGTCGACGACGGCGTGACGATCGCCAAGGAGATCGAGCTGCAGGATCCCTACGAGAACATGGGCGCCCAGCTGGTCAAGGAAGTGGCGACGAAGACGAACGACATCGCCGGCGACGGCACGACGACCGCGATCATCCTGACGCAGTCGCTCCTCAACGAGGGCATCCGCAACATCACCGCCGGCGCGAACTCGAAGTCGATCCAGCGCGGCATGCACAAGGCGCTCGAGCTCGTCGTCAAGGAGCTCAAGAAGAACTCCCGCCCGGTCAAGACCAAGGAAGAGAAGGCGCAGGTCGCGACCATCTCGGCCAATGATGTGGAAATCGGCAACATGATCGCCCAGGCGATGGAGAAGGTCGGCCATGAGGGCGTGATCACCGTCGAGGAAGGCAAGTCCGCCGAGACGACGCTGGAAGTGGTCGAGGGCATGCAGTTCGACCGCGGCTACATCTCTCCTTACTTCGTGACCGACGCCGACCGCCTGGAGACCGTCCTGGAGGACGCGTACATCATCATCACGGAGAAGAAGATCTCCGCGATGAACGACATCCTCCCGGTGCTCGAGAAGATCGTGCAGACCGGCAAGCCCTTCCTGATCCTCGCCGAGGACGTGGAAGGCGAGGCGCTGGCGACGCTCGTCGTCAACAAGCTCCGCGGAACCCTGAAGTGCGCGGCCGTCAAGGCCCCGGGCTTCGGCGACCGCCGCAAGGAGATGCTGCAGGACATCGCGGTCCTGACCAAGGGTCAGGTCATCTCCGAGGAACTGGGCCATAAGCTCGAGAAGGTCGGCCTGGACATGCTCGGCCGCGCGAAGCGCGTCGTCATCGACAAGGACAACACGACGATCGTTTCCGGCGCGGGCGACAAGCTCGACATCAAGAAGCGCTCGGACGCGATCCGCAAGCAGATCGAGGACACCACGTCCGACTACGACCGCGAGAAGCTGCAGGAGCGGCTGGCGAAGCTGTCCGGCGGCGTGGCGGTCATCAACGTCGGCGCGGCCACCGAGACGGAGATGAAGGCCAAGAAGGCGAAGGTCGAGGACGCGTCCAACGCGACTCGCGCCGGCGTCGAAGAGGGAATGATCGCGGGCGGCGGCGTCGCGTTGCTGCGGGCCGGCGAGTCCCTGGAGAAGTTCAAGGGCGCGGACGAAGATGAGACGACGGGCGGCCAGATCGTGCGGCGCGCGCTCCAGGCTCCTCTCCGCCAGCTCGCGGACAACTCGGGCTGCGAAGCCTCGGTCGCGGTGCAGAAGATCCTGACCTCGGCGCTGGGCATCGGTCTCGATGCCTCGACCGGCGAGTACGTCGACCTGTTCAAGGCCGGCATCGTCGATCCGCTGAAGGTCACCCGCACCGCCCTCGAGAACGCCGTGTCTATCGTGGGAACCATCCTGACCACCGAGGTCCTCATCTCCGACATCCCGGAGAAGAAGGAGCCCGCGATGGCCGGCGGCGGCCACCAGCACGGCGGCGACATGTACTAATCCCGAAACTCGCTCCGGTACTTACTCCGGAGCAAGTTAGGGTACAGACGGAAGAACAGCCCCCCGGTTCGAAAGGACCGGGGGGCTCTTATTTGGCCCGATCCGCGTCGCCCATCCAAAAAACGAGAAGTGGGATATCCCACTTGACAATGATCCCACTCCTGCTATAATAAATATATGGCCAAGAAGAAGGGCGGCGCGTCGATGGTGGCGGACGGGAACTTCGCGGTCATCGGCGAAGCCCGGACGGATTCGAAGAAGCGCGTCGTGCTGAGGGGGGACGTCTCGAAGCACTACATGGCGTACGTCAACGACGCCGGGCAGATCCTCCTTGATCCGATGGCCATGATTCCGACGCGCTCGATCAAGTCGCTCGACGCGAAGACGCTCGCCTCCGTTCGAAAGGGAATCAAGCAGGCCAAAGAGGGCAAGATGCACTACCTCGGAAGCTTCGCCAAGTACGCGAACATCAAGATCGACGATTGAAGTTCAGCATCCTCTTCACCTCGCAGGCCAAGCAGCAGCTGGCTGAGCTCTCGCGACAGCCGGCTCTCATTGTCCGGTACAAGGCTGTTCTCAAGTGCCTGGCTCGCCTCGAAACCGATCCCCGTCACCCCGCCCTCAATACCCACAAATATCACGGCCTCGAAGCACCGGGCGGGCAGGATATGTTCGAGGCCTACGCCCAGAATCAAACTCCGGGAGCTTACAGGGTGTTTTGGTTCTATGGGCCAGGCAAAGGCGCCATCAGTATCTACGCCATCACCCCGCATCCTTGACGGAGTTATCCACGCCATTCACAGGCGAACTGTTGGCGCCAACGGTTGCGGGCTTTTTTCGGCCCGATTGACCCAGATCATATTCGGGTCTTAAGGTCCGCGTGCTACACTAATGCGCCGGTTCCGGTGATATCCCTCAGGAGGCACAACGACATGCGCACGCACGCCGCCAAGGCCGTGAAGGTTCAGCCGAAGATGAAGCTCGCGATCGGGCCCGTCGACTATTTCGCCGCGAAGCTCGCCTACGAGATGACGCCGTGGACGCTGAAGAACATCATCGAGAAGACGCCCGAGCAGGTCCTCCTCCTCGACGTGCGCTCCGCCGACATGTTCGTCAACGCGCACATCCCGACGGCGCTGAACATCCCGCTCGTCGACCTCGTCTCCAAGCTCGGCACGCTGCCGAAGAACAAGACGATCGTGACCTACTGCAGCAACCTGACCTGCTCCCTGGCGCCGAAGGCCGCGCTGGAGCTCGCGCAGAAGGGCTTCGAGGTCAAGCAGCTCGTCGGCGGCATCGAGCTGTGGCAGGAGAAGGGTTTCCCGGTCGACAAGAAGAACTAGGCTCGACCCCGCCGTCCGCACCGGAGCGCCCCGACAGGGGCGCTCCTTTTTTTTGAAAAGGATTTGATGTTCCGGGTCTATACTGTCGTTGGAACACCCTCGTCCCGGGAGCCGGTTATGGCGACCACCCGAGTCAAAGCGCGCGAGACGGACGCGACGGACTATTTCGCGGCGAAGCTCGCCTACGAGACGACGCCGTCGGAACTCAAGGAGTGGCTGGAACGGACGCCGGGGCGCATCTTCGTGGTGGACATCCGCGCCTGCGAAGCCTACGACGCGGGGCACATCCCCGGAGCGCGGAACATCCCGATCGAGGACATCGTCGCCGCGTACGCCGCCCTGCCGAAGGACCGGACCGTGGTGACCTACTGCGGGGACAGCGCCTGCGGGCAGTCGCTGAAGGCGGCGCTGGAGCTGGCGCAGAAGGGCTTCCGGGTGAAGCGGCTGCTCGGCGGCCTGGCGGAGTGGAGCCGGCGCGGCTATCCCGTCGAGATGACCCCGCCGGCGCCGGAGCCGGAGTGCTGAAGGAAGAGGAGGGGTTATGGACCTGAGCTTGTTCGCGCCCAAAACGCACACGCTCGGCGCGGCGGAGTACCTCCGGGCGAAGCTGGAGTACGAAGCCACGCCGTACGGGCTGATGACGACGCTGGAGACGGAGCCGGAGAAGGTGCTGGTGCTGGACGTGCGCGACCGCGACGCGTTCGACGAGGAGCACATCCGCGGCGCGCTGAACGTGCCGGCGACCGAGATCGTCTCCCGGCTGTCCGGCCTGCCCAAAGACCGCACCGTGGTGACCTACTGCTGGGACATGACCTGCGCCCTGGCGCCGAAGGCGGCGCTGGAGCTGGCCCAGAAGGGCTTCAAGGTGCAGTTCCTGGCGGGCGGCATCGCGGAGTGGAAGCACAAGGGGTTCCCGATCGCGAAAACCGCCGCCTGATCGGAGCTCGTCTCGAGCGGAGCGCCCCGCGCGGGGCGCTCCTGTTTTTTGGCCGGGGGGCGTCTCGGCAGGAGCGTTGCGTCACCTTGTCACAGATGTAAGTTTTGATGCGATTCGTCAATCCGGAGGTTGACTTATGCGATCCGCCCTGCTCTCGTCGCCGGAACCTCACACGCTCACGGCCGAGGAGTACCTGCACGCCAAGCTCGACTACGAGGCCACGTGCATCAGCCTCAAGAACATGCTCGACAAGACCCCGAGCCGGCTGGTCCTGCTCGACGTCCGCGACGCGGCCGCCTTCGCCAAGGAGCATATCTCCGGCGCCGTGAACATCCCGGAAAAGGAGCTGCGCTACCGGATCGCGGAGCTGCCGAAGGGCAAGCTGGTCGTGACCTACAGCTGGGACGGCGACTGCGCCCTGGCGCCGAAGGCGGCGCTGGCCCTGGCGCACCACGGCTTCAAGGTCCAGTTCCTGTCGGGCGGCCTCACCGAGTGGCAGCGGCGCGAGTTGCCCGTCGAGAAACGGGTCGAGACCCGCAAGCACTGACGCCCTTCTTTTCGAGACCGATCCCTGCTATGCTGAAGGGATGAGACTCTGGGCGCTCGCGGCCCTGCTGGCGGCGACGGCGGTTCCGGCGCGCGCGGCCTCGGCGGACGCGGCCTTGTGCGCGGGATTGTCGCAGTCCGGCGACCGCCTGCGCCTGGCCCTGCGCGACGGCTCGGATTTTCCGGATCAGGTCGGCGCGGCCTTCGACGGCCAGGGCTCCGGCGAGGCCACCGCCGGCGACTACCTCACGCGCGGGCGGGAACTGTACCGGCTGGTCGCGACCGTGGACGCCCAGTGCCGGGCCGCGTTCGGCTTCCGCGCTTCGCCGACGTCCGCGCCCGAGGCCGCCGCGATCCGCCGCCGCGCGCAAAGCGCGCAGCGCACCGCCGAACTGTATCTGGCCCTGCCGCGCCTCATGGCCGAGCTCGACGCGGAGGGCAATCCCGCGGACCAGGGACTGCGTCCGCAGTTCCTGCGCGCGATGTACAAGATCGCCGACGGGCCCGATTACGCGGCCGCGCAAGTCCTCGCCGACGACGCCTCGGCCCAGCGCCGGCGGACGCGGCGGTAATTGGGTCTTTTGGCCCCGGTTTGTAATTTCACTCCCCGCTGTGCTATAATGAACAGGTCCGGTGATCATTGACAATCTAAAGCAAATCCGCTACCGCGTTCGCGCGGCAGCCGCACGCGTCAATCGAGACCCTGACGCCGTCCGGCTCGTGGCGGTGACGAAATACGCCTCCCTCCAGGCGGTCGCCGAGCTCCTGAAGTCCGGACTCGCGGCCGAGGTGGGGGAAAACCGCGTCCAGGACGCCGAGAAGAAAAAGCTTCTGCTCGGGGAGCTGGCCGGGACGGTCCGCTGGCGCCTCATCGGACATCTGCAGACGAACAAGGCGAAGAAAGCCGTGTCGGTCTTCGACGCCGTCGACTCCGTCGACAGCGAGAAGGTCGCGGCCGCGCTCGACGCGGCCCTGTCCGGCTCGGACCGCACGCTCCCTGTGATGGTGCAGGTGAAGCTCACCGGGCGCGAGACGCAGTCGGGAGTCGCGCCGGGGGAACTCGGAGCGATGCTGGAAGCGCTGAAGACATATCCGCGCCTGAAGGTCGAGGGCCTGATGGGCATCGCGCCCGATCTGGAGCCCTTGGAGGCCGTCCGGCCGAGCTTCCGGACGCTTCGCGAGCTGCGCGACCGGCACCTGCCGGGCGGGCTGCTCTCGATGGGCATGAGCCGCGATTTCGAGATCGCGGTCGAGGAAGGAGCCGACCTGATTCGCATCGGTTCACAGATTTTCTCGCAAACGAGTACGACATCACTGGAGGCCCCAGCATGATCGTGAAAGTGCGCGTCATCCCCAACGCCGACGAGAACGAGGTCGTGAGCCGGATCGGAAGCGTTCTCCGAGTGAAGGTCGCCGCACCCGCCGTGGACGAGAAGGCCAACGCCGCGCTGAAAGACTACCTCGCCGAGTTCTTCGAGGTTCCCGGCAAGCGCGTCAGCATTCTCCGCGGCGCGAATGGACGCGAAAAGACCGTCGAGATCGTCGGAAAGACCGAGGAGCAGCTCAAGAGGGTGATGGAGTCCATCCCCTAAGGACCGCTCCGAAGGCGTTGAACGAGGGCGGGCGAGGTCGCAGACCTCGCTCGCCCTCGTCCCGTTTACGAGGACCCCGAGAGAAATGACGAAAACGACCAAGCGCAAGCCTCTGACCCAAGATCCCGTCCGCCACATTTTGTGGAAGGGCGACCGGCTGGACGTGCTGGACCAGCGCCTCCTGCCGCGCACGATCAAGTACGTCTCCTGCCGCACCGCCAAGGAAGTCGCCCAGGCGACCACCGATATGGTCCTGCGCGGAGCCCCGCTGATCGGCTGCGCCGCCGCCTACGGCATGGCGCTGGCCGCGCGCCGCAACCGCCTGAAGGACGTCCTCGCCGCCGAGCCCGTCCTGCGCCGCGCCCGCCCGACCGCCGTCAACCTCATGCACGCGCTGGACCACATGCTGGCCGTGGCGAACGCGGGCCCCGAGACGTCCCTGTCCGCGCGCATGGCCGCCGCCGCCGTGAAGTACTACCAGGACGACCTCGGCTTCAACGCCAAGATGGCGGAGTTGGGCGCCGCCCTTCTCAAGAAGGGATCGCGCGTCATCACCCACTGCAACGCCGGGGCGCTCGCCACCGCCGGCATCGGCACCGCCGTCGGCATGATCCGCGCCGGCTGGATCGCCGGCAAGATCGACCACGTGTATCCGTGCGAGACGCGGCCCTACCTGCAGGGCTCCCGCCTGACCTTGTGGGAGCTGATGCAGGCCGGCATCCCGTCCACTTTGATCACCGACAACATGGCCGCGCACCTGATGAAGACCGTGAAGATCGACGCGGTCATCGTCGGCTCCGACCGCATCGCCGCCAACGCCGACGTGTGCAACAAGATCGGCACCTATGGCCTGGCCATCCTGGCCAAGCACCACGGCATCCCGTTCTACGTGGTGGCGCCCAGCACCACCGTGGACCTGAACACGCCGACCGGCGACGACATCCCCATCGAGGAGCGCTCCATCCTGGAGGTCGTGTCGGTGTTCGGCGTCCCGATCGCCCCGAAGGGGGCCAAGGCCCATCATTTCGCCTTCGACGTCACCCCGCACGAGCTGGTGACCGCCATCGTCACCGAGAAGGGCGTCGTCTCGCCTGCGGACGAGGAAACCCTGAAAAAGGTAATCTCTCCGCGATGAACACCAACGCACTGATGACGAAGGGCCGCGTCGGGCCCAAGATGACGAAGATCCTGGCCACGCTCGGCCCCGTCTCCGCGAACACCGACGTCATGCTCGACCTGCTCGCCGCCGGCGTGGACGCCTTCCGCCTGAACTGCTCGCACGCCTCGATGGACGACCTGCGCCGCAGCGTCGAGCTGATCCGCTCGACCTCGCGCCTGTCGCGCCGCGCGACCGCCGTGGTCATGGACCTGCAGGGTCCGCGCCTGCGCGTCGGCCGCCTGCGCAACGCCGAGCCCGTCGTCCTGCGCAAGGGCGCGAAGGTCCGCATCACCACCAACGACGTCCTCGGCACCGCCGAGGAGATCTCGACCAACTTCAAGAAGCTGCCCAAGACGGTGAAGAAGGGCCTGCAGATCCGCCTGGACGACGGCACCATCATCCTGACCGTGCTGAAGACCGGCTCCGACTGGGTGGACTGCGAAATCCTGGTCGGCGGCACGCTGAAGGAGCACAAGGGCATCAACCTGCCCGGCGCCGACATCGACCTGCCCGCGCTGACGCCGAAGGACCTGCGCGACCTGGACATGGGCCTGCGGCTGGGCATCGACCACGTCGCGCTCTCGTTCGTGCGCTCGCCCGACGACATCGTCCGCGCCAAGAAGATCATCGCCAAGGCCGGCCTGCCCACGCGCGTGATCGCCAAGATCGAGCACCCCGACGCCATCGAACACATCGACGACATCCTGGACGTCGCCGACGGCATCATGATCGCCCGCGGCGACCTGGCCGTCGAGCTGTCCGCCGCCGAGGTGCCCGCCCTGCAGAAGATGCTGGTGCGCAAGGCCAACGACGCCGGCAAGCTCTCCATCGTCGCCACCCAGATGCTGGAGAGCATGATCAGCCACGCCCAGCCGACCCGCGCCGAGGCCAGCGACGTGGCCAACGCCATCTTCGACGGCGCCGACGTGGTCATGCTGTCCGGCGAGTCCGCCGTCGGCCTGTACCCGCTCGAGACCGTCACGGTCATGAGCGACATCATCCGCAAGGCCGAGGCCTCGAACTTCCGCTCCCGCTTCATCCCGCACGGCCTGCACGACAGCCCCGACACCGGATTTGCGCACGCGCTCGCGCGCGCCAGCCACGACGCGTGCGAGGTCACCGGCACGAAGCTGGTCGTCGTCTACACGATGACCGGCTGGTCCAGCCGCATCATGTCGAAGTACCGCCCCAACGCGCCCATCATCGCGATGACGCCGCTGAAGGCCACCTACAACCAGCTCGCGCTGTACTGGGGCACCACGCCGATGATCTGCCCGCTGGGCAAGACCACCGACGAGATGCTGGCCTACGGGGAGCGCATCCTCCTGAAGAACGGCCTGGTCAAGAACGGCGACATCACTTTGGTCACCGCCGGCGGCACCGCCAAGCACAAGGCGTCGAACATGCTGAAGGTGCACGTCGTCGGCTCCCTGACCTACCGCTGACATGGCGACGTCCGCCCGCGTCGTCCTCGTGACCGTGCCGAGCGGCGGCAAGGCCGAGTCCCTGGCCGAGGGCATCGTCGAGGCCCGGCTGGCCGCCTGCGTGAACCTGATCCCGGGCGTCGTCTCGGTGTACCGCTGGAAGGGCCGCGTCCACCGCGACGCCGAGCTTCTGCTCGTGATCAAGACGACGGCGGCCAAGCTCAAGGCGCTGGAGCGCTGGATCAAGGCGCGCCACCCGTACGAGACGCCCGAGTTCCTGGTCCTGTCCGCCGCCGGCGGCTCGAAGGAGTACCTCTCCTGGCTGACGGAGCAGGCGAAGTGACGAAGGCCGCGCCGCCGGCGTTCGCGCCGAAGCTCCTGAGCGCGCGCGACGAGGCCGCGGGCGTGCGGACTTTCCGCTTCGCCTCGCCGCCCGGATTTTCCTTCACGCCCGGCCAGTTCGTCATGTTCCACTTCCGGGACGACCCGAAGACCTGGCGCGCGTACTCGCTGTGCTCGTCCCCGGACAGCGCGCCGGGCTGGTTCGAGGTCACCGTCGGCATGGTCGGCGCGTTCAGCGACCGCCTGGGCGCGCTGACGCCCGGCGGGGAGCACGGCCTGGTCGCCCGCGGGCCCTTCGGCAAATGGATCTACGACGGCTCCGACGCCCACGCCGTCCTGGTCGCCGGCGGGACCGGCGTCACGCCCTTCCGCGCGATGTGCCTGCTCAAGTGCGACCGCGCCCTGCGCGGCCGCCTCACCGTGTGCTGCTCGGCCCCGGCGCCCGAGCGGCTGGTGTACCGCGCCGAGTTCGAGACCTGGCGCAAGGGCGGCGTCACCGTCCTGCCGCGCGTCACGCGCCCGGACGCGGCCGCGCCCTGGGAAGGGCTGACCGGACGCTGGACGGCCGCCGAGGTGCGCAAGGCCGCCGGCGAGGACCCGCAGGCGACCTACTACCTGTGCGGCCCCAACAAGATGGTCCAGCAGCTGCGCGAGGATCTGCAGAACGCGGGCGTCCCTCCCGAGAAAGTGAGAACGGAGAAATGGGGCGACTACGCCGACCTGATCTGATCCTGGCGTCCGCGTCGCCGCGCCGCCGCGCCATCCTGCGCGCCGCCGGCGTGAGCTTCCGCGTCGATCCCAGTCATGTCGACGAGTCTTCGCGCGAGAAGAACCCGCGCCGCCTCGTGATCGCGCTCGCGCGCCTCAAGGCCCTCGAGGTCGCGCGGCGCCACGCCGGAGTCCCGGTCCTCGGCGCCGACACCATCGTCGTCTGCGCGGGGGAGATCCTGGGCAAGCCCAAGGATCTGAAGGACGCCGTGCGCATGATCACCCTGCAGTCCGGCCGCTGGCAGCGAGTCTACACCGGCACCGCGCTCGTCGTGGGCAAACGGGTCTACACCGACTGCGCGGTGACGAAAGTGCGTTCGCGCCGGCTCGACGGAGCGCAGCTGAAGCGGCTGGCCGGCAAGCACATGGACAAGGCCGGCGCCTACGCGATCCAGGACCGCAACGACCCTCTCGTCGAGCGCATCGTCGGCGACCGCGACAACGTCGTCGGCCTGCCGATGCGCAGCGTCCGGCGGCTTCTGGCTCGGGCTCGCGCAGCGCGCTAGTCGTCGCGGGCGGAGCCGATTGCGTTTCCGCTCATTCCACCTCCAGCGTTGAAGGCGGAATTCACGGAAACGCTATTTCGGTGCGTCCGGACGCAGTTGAGCACGCGGAACTGTTGGCGCCAACAGTTTCACTGTGAATAGCGTGGATAAGTCCGTGCCGGGGCCGCGATCCTCGCGACCGATTAGGCGGCTTCCGGCGCGGGCGCGCCGGGCAAGGTGAAGTAGAACCGCGCGCCCTTCGGGACCGCGTCGCCGATGCCGATGGTCCCGCCGTGGCGGGACACCACCTTCTCGCACAGCGCCAGGCCCAGCCCCACGTT
>Ga0315268_10001002_pt1 | contig 33002 bp, 21 predicted proteins | sample C1_top_MG_FD_204535 | JGI IMG/M metagenome (GOLD analysis project Ga0315268, IMG submission 204535) | Sediment microbial communities from Yellowstone Lake, YNP, Wyoming, USA - C1_top | ecosystem: Environmental > Aquatic > Freshwater > Lake > Sediment | place: USA: Wyoming | collected 2017-08-01
GAACGACGAGGAGGCTTCCGCAGATCAGCGGGGCCCCGCCGCCCATGGATACAAAAAATCGTGAGCGGACCCCTCGTCATGATTGCGCTGCTCCTTGCAGTGCCACCGCCGCCGCCGCCACCCCCGGCACAATTCGACGACCAGGTCGCCCTCGTCACGCTTCAAATCAACACCATGGACAAAGGCGAGATCCTCGTCGCCATCCGCGAAAAAGACACTCTGGTCGACGCCCAAGCCCTGCGCGACGCCGGCGTCAAACTCAAGCCCATCGACGGCGAAGTGATCCGCGGCCATGAACTCGTCTCCCTCGCTGCGCTCGCCCCCGACGTCACAGGCCAGCTCGACATCGAAGGACTCGCACTCAAGCTGACAGCCAGAGCCGAAGCGCTCGCGACAACAGTGATCAACCTGCAACCCGGCGCGCCCAAGGAAATGGTCTACCGCGAGGACACCAGCGCCTTCGTCAACTACTCGCTGCGCGCCTCCACCGCCGTCGACGTCAACAGCTACTACGAAGCCGGCGTCAGCATCGCCGGCGCCCTGGTCTACAGCAGCGCTTCCTGGCCCATGTCCGCCTCCCCACCCGTGCGCGGAATGAGCTACGCCGAGATCAACGACCGCCACCTGCTTCACCGCTGGACCATCGGCGACGGCTTCGTCGCAACCGGCCCCCTCGGCGGCGGCCAGTTCGTGGGCGGCGTGACCCTCGCCAAAAGCTACGACATCGACCCGTACTTCTACCGATACAACACCCTCGACGCCAACGGCGCTGCGCTCACGCCGTCGACGGTGGATGTCTACGTCAACGACCGCCTGGTCCGCCGCGAAAACATCCAGCCCGGCCTATTCAAGCTGCAAGGAGTTCCGCTAACCACAGGAAGCGGCGACGTGCGCTACGTGGTCCGCGACGCGTTCGGCCGCAGCCAGCAGATCTCGTCGACCTATTACCTAGCCGCGCAAAGCCTGGCGCCCGGCGTGCAGGACTATGCCTACGGCGCCGGCTTCCGCCGCCAGAACATGGGCACCGCGAGCTTCGACTACGGCGCACCCGTGGCGCTCGCCCGCCACCGCATCGGCCTCACCCCCTGGGCAACCGGCGGCCTGCGCCTGGAAGCCGCGCTGGACCTCGTCAGCGCCGGCGCCGACGCCACCTTCGCAGCGCCAGTAGGCCAGTTCGACGTCGCTGCCAGCGCCAGCGGCAACCGCGGAAAGCTCGGCGCAGCCGGCCTCGTGGGCTGGAGCTACCTGACCAGACGCTTCGGCGCCAACCTGCTCCTGCGCAAGGTCAGCGACCAGTACGCCACCAGCTCGACCACCTTCGACGTCGACCGCGCCATCACCGAGCTGAGCGGCAGCGTCGGAATTCCGCTGGGCAACCGCGTCTCGATCTCGGCCAACACCGGCCTGGCCGAGCTGCGCGACAACGGCAACCAGGCCCGCCTGAGCGCGATGCTCAACACCCGCGTCTGGCGCAGCGTCTCCCTGCTGGTCTCATCGACCGGGATGCTGCAGTCCAATGGCCAGCGCAGCGCAATGCTGGGCGGACTGCCAGCCAGCCTCGACGTCATGGCGACTTTCGTGTTCGGTCTACCCTGGCAACAGACCGGCACCGTCGGCTGGCGAGAATCGAACGACAACATCGAAGCCGTGGCCTCGCTGCAAAAGTCGCTGCCCTACGGCCCCGGCCTGGGTTACCGCGTGCAGGCGTCAGGCAACCAGCGCAGCCAGACCGTGTTCGCCACGGCCGAAGGCCAGACCAGCTTCGGCCGCGCCTCGCTCGACTACACCTATCTCAACGGGTCGCACGCCGGCGCGCTGACCCTGGCCGGCGGCGTGGCCACGGTGCGCGACGGCGGCGTCTTCTTGAGCCGGCCGATCCAGAACAGCTTTGCCGTGGTCCGCATCCCCGAGGTGCCCGACGCGCGCATCCAGCTGCACAACCAGGAAGTGGGCACCACCAACAGCGACGGCGCGCTGCTCGTGCCCAACCTGCTGGCCTACCAGGCCAACCGGGTTTCGCTGGTCGACACCGACATCCCGCTCGACCGCAGCCTGGGCGTCACCGAGCAACTCATCGCGCCGCCGCGCCGCGCGGGCGTGCTGATCGACTTCATCGCCCAGCGCACGTCGTACTTCAAGGGCACCGTGGTCGTCGACGATCGTGGCAGCGATATCATCCCGGCCTATGGCGAATTGCTGATCAGCGAGGGCGACAAGGAGTGGGTCTCGTTCATCGGCAAGCAGGGTGAGTTCGAACTGGAGAACCCGCAAGCCGGCGCGCACACGGCCCAGGTTTCGTGGAACGACTCGCAGTGCCGGTTCACGGTCACCATCCCGGCCACCGAGCAACTGTTCAATGAACTGGGCCCGCTGCGCTGCACCGGCGCGCGCCTGCCCAGGCCCGAGAGCGACAGCGCGCCCGCCACGTCGCCCGACGAGATGTCGGCGCCGGCCACGCGCGAGGACGCGGTCGAGAGCGCGCCTGCGTCCAACTCGCAACCCGTCGACCAAGCAGTGAAGGTGCCACCAGCCAGCGCGCCGATGCCGCCCGACGCGATGGTCGGTGCGCGCTCACAACCACAGTCGCTAGCCGCGTCGACCGAGCCCAATGACCTGGGCGCGGTGATCGCCAGCAGCATGAGCGCCTTCGAGCGCGAACTGCGCCGCATTTTGACCGCGGCCGGCCTGGCCAAGCCTCCGACCTACACCGGTCGCGTCGTGCTGTTCCTGGGCGACGCCGAAGTCGTGCTCGAGGACGCGGCGCTGATCTTCAGCTCCAAGGGTCGCCGGACGGTGACCCTGCTCGACGCGGACGGCGGGTTCGAGCTGATCAACGTGGCGCCCGGCTACTACCCGGCCACAGTCTGGTGGCAGGGCGGCAGCTGCCGCACCGCGCTCGACATCCCGGTCTACGACGGCAGCGCCATGCAGATCGGCGCGGCGCCGTGTATCGAACAGGGACTGACCGCCATGGTCGATCCTGCGGCCAGCGCGCTGCGGGCGAAGTCCGACCAGCTGTTTCGCGGCCGCATCGTGGTGCAGCAGCGTGACGAGGAGGTGGCGCCGCCGGCCGGCGTGCTGAGCGTGGCCATCGACGAGGCGCGCATCGAAACGCTGGTCGACGATTACGGCAGCTTCGCGCTCAGCGGACTGGAGCCCGGCGACTATGCGGGCGTGCTGCGGACCTCGCTCGGCACCTGCCGCGTCAAGTTCACCATCCCCGAGACCGACGACAAGGACGTGTGGCTGGGCACTATCAAGTGCGAGGCGAGGGGGACGCGATGAGAAACGTCTGGTGTGGCGTGGTGATCATCGCGGCGATGTTCGTGGGCGAGCAGGCGAGTGCTGCCGATGGTTGCACCGTTTCAGTGGAAGCCGGCGGCGTTGGTTTTGGCAGCTTCAACCCGCTGACGGACTTGCCTCGCGATACGATCGGCCACATCCACTACAATTGCACGAACGTCGGAAACATCTGGATTGATCTGAGTAAGGGCTACTCTTCGAGCTACGCACGGTTCATGAAGAGCGGCACGAAGGAGCTTTTGTACAACCTTTATCTCGATGAGGCACATGCGACGATTTGGGGCGACAAAAGCGTTGGCACCGATCACTACGCTACGGCCACGCCTCCATCCAACGGCGTCGATGTGGACGTTTCGGTGCACGGCAACATACCAGTCCAACAAAACATCAGCGCCGGCACCTACACCGACACCATCCAGGTAACCATCACCTTCTAGCTCGTCGACACCTCGGAGGAGACGATGTCACGTCCCGGATTGGCACTGCTCGTGCCGGCGCTCGCCGCGCTCTGCTCGCTCTCGTGCGCCCACACCATCAAGAACATCTCGCCGGAGGACCGTTCGCGTCTCTCGGACAACGAGGTGCGCTTCGACTGGGAGGACGACTGCAAGGTCCTCCCGTGGAGCGACTACAACCTGGAGCTCGCGCTCGACCAGAAGTTCGAAAACCAGCCCAAGCGGTTCAAGACCGATCGCGCGGTGGCGACCGTCGACGTCGTGGATGCGTTCGGGCCGTCGCAGCGCATGGTGATCTTCTGGCGGGTGCGCGCGCGCCTGGGGGGCATCTTCTGGACCGGCTGGTCCGACACCTACTCGTTCACCTACGAGGGCAAGGCCAAGCAGGTCAAGCAGCCTGTCGTGTTCGAGCAACCACCGCCGGTCGAGGCTCCGCCGTTCCTGGTCTTCGGCACCGCCGACGCGGTGGTCAAGGAAAAGACTTACAGCCTGACCCCGCGCAGCGAGCGCGAGATCGCGGTCAAGTACCTGGCGCTCAAGCTGTGGGACAAATCGCGCTTTCGCATGGTCGAGCGGGACAACCTGGTCGACTTGCAGCACCCCGACGATAACGTGCCGCCGCCGCGCGAGAGCTACCTGCTGGTCGACGACCGGCTCAACGACGTCAACTCGCTCTCCGAGGTGCTCGCCTGGCGTCTGCCCGATGATTACCTGGTCGTCGACTACTACAAGCAGGTCAGCGGCCAGTTCCTGATGTTTGCTCGTCTGGTCGATGCGCGGAGCGGCGTCGTGGTCTGGCACCACCTGGAGAGCGTGGCGAAGGATCGCGAGACGGCCGAGACCTTTGGAGCGTTGCTGACGCCGACCTGTGTCGCCATGGCTGCCGCGATCGGCGATGGCAAGTCGATCGTGCTGGCCGAGGTGACCGAGAACGGCAAGGCGAGCGGTTCGCTCAAAGAGCTCGCGCTACCGTTTTTGCTCAAGCACAAGAGTTTTGCCCTGCTGCTGCGCAACCCGCCGGTCACGGTGCCGGTCATGGTCGAGCGCAGACAGCCCAACGGCGAAGTCCAGGTGCTGGCAAAGACCTACTACAAGCTGTACGAAAAACAGTTCTCGGTCATTGCCAAGTCGGCGCAGCAACTCTGGCCCGAGGCCGACGAGAACATCGCGATCGAGTACCGCGATGAGACGCCGCGGCTCGACCGCACTCTCATCAGCAATGGAACGTTTTCGGACGAGCAGATCGATCTGTTCTGGCGGCAGCCACGCAAGTCGATGACCGCCACCATCGTCGACACCCGCACCGGTTTGTTCCGCGGGAGGGTCATCGTGGTCGCCCGCGACGACGTGGCCTGGAGCGCGCTGAGCCTCAAGCTGGCCGAAGTGCTGACGCGGTAAAGGTCGCCCGCTGCTCACCGGACCGAACCGTGCTATTGATCGAGTGAGAGGTGCGCCCATGGAATGGCGAATCGTGCTCGAACAGGATCCCGAGACCGGCGACTGGGCGGCTTATTGCCCTGAATTGCCGGGCTGCACTTCCGCCGGCGATACCGAGGTCGAGGCGGTCGAAAACATGCGCGAGGCGATTGCGCTCTACCTCGAGCCGCACGAGCTCAACTTGCCCGCCACCCGACCCTCGGCCTGCAGGTCATCGCGCCGTTTCACAAGGGCAAGGATCTACCGGTCGGCACGCTACGCAGCATCCTCGAGGCAGCCCGAATTCCCGCGGACGAGTGGTAGCAACGAGATCACCGTCACCGCCGTCGTCGGGCCGGTGTCTCGAGCACCGCGGCCAGTTCGTGCATCGGCAGCGCAGTGACGTTGCTGGCGAGCTGGTACCGCTCCTGGCCCGGATAGACGATATAACCGCGCGCCGGCGCCAGGTCGGCCAGCGCGATGTGAAAGCCCTTGGACGGTCGCGGCGCGAGACCGAGCTTGATCTCGACCGCGATGCGCTGCTGCTGTCCCGCCGGCTCGAGCACCAGATCGATCTCGGCGCCGGCGCTGGTGCGGTAGAAACTCGCGCGCCATGCCGCCGGCAGCCGCATCAGCACCTGCTCGATCACCCAACCCTCGAATGAGGACCCCGCGGCCGGGTGGGCCAGCAGATCGCCGTGCGTCGGGATGCCGAGCAACGAGTGCAGCAGCCCGCTATCGCGCAAGTAGACCTTTGGGGTCTTGACCAGCCGCTTCTTGAGATTTGCCGAGTAGGGCGCCAGTCGCCGCAGCATGAAGGTCGACTCGAGCACATCGAGGTAGTGCGCGACCGTTGGCGACGAGACGCCCAGGCTCGCTGCGATCTTGCTCGCGTTGAAGAGCTGGCCGTGCGAATGCGCGACCATCAGCCAGAAGCGCCGCAGCGTCGCGGCCGGCAGCCGCATCCCGAGCGCCGGCAGGTCGCGCTCGAGATGGGTCTGGATGTACGCCTCGCGCCATTGCTGCGACAGCGCCTCGCTGGCGGCCAGGTAGCTTTTTGGATAGCCACCGCGCTGCCACAGCCGGGTCACGGTCGCCGGTCCACCAGCGACCTCGTCGAGCGACAACGTCGCCAGCTCGTGATAGCAGATGCGGCCGGCCAGACTCTCGGCCGACTGGCGCATCAGGTCGGGCGAGGCCGAGCCCAGCAGCAGAAAGCGACCATTGCGCGGGGCGGCGTCGGCCAGCGCGCGCAGCACCGGGAACAGCCCGGGCAACCGTTGCACCTCGTCGATGATGACCAGCGATCTTGCGTGAGCCTCGAGGTAGAGCTCGGGCTCGTCCAGCTTGCTCAGGTCCGACGGTCGCTCGAGGTCGAGGTAAACGGTGTGACCGGTACGCGCCTCGGCGACGGCGCGAGCCAGGGTGGTCTTGCCCACCTGGCGGGCGCCGACCAGCCCGACCACGGGAAAAGAGCGCAGCGAGCGCTCGACGCTGGCTTGCAGAACACGATCGAGCATGCTTGCAATATTAAATATATAATTTAAATTTGCAAGGTAGATCAATGGCCGCATGGTCGCTCGCGGCGCCACCGCGATCATTGCTACAATCCCGCGCAAGCCGTCCACAGCCGAGGCGACACCATGACGCAGCGCGGACCGGTCTTGCTCACGCTCGCCCTGTCGGCAACCGGCGCGCTCGCGTGCGCCCACGACATCAAGAACATCTATCCCGAGGAGCAGTCGCGCCTCGACGACAACCTGGTTCGCTTCAACTGGGAAGACGCAGACGATTTTATTCCGTGGCACGAGTACATCGTGCAACTCGGCCTCGATCCCGAATTCGCGGGCGCCCAGGCCCTGTTCCGCGCGACCAAGCCTTCGCTGGTCATCGATCTGACCGAAACCTTCGGACCAGCGAAGAGCGTCCTCTTTTACTGGCGCGTCAAGGCGCGCTCCAACGGCGTTGTGTGGTCGGGCTGGTCGGACACCCATTCCTTTCTGTACGACGGCAAGGCCCAGGAGCTGAAGCGGCTGGTGGCGCTGCCTCCGGCGCCGGCGCAGTCTCCGGCACCGGGGATCGAGGTGCCGACGCTGCTGGTCTTCGGCGCCGCCGAGAGCGTGGCCAAGGAAAAGACCTACAGCCTGACCTCCAGCGCGGAGTACGAGATCGCCGTCAGGTACTTCGCCGTCCGGCTGTGGGAGATGGCGCACTTTCGCCAGGTCGAGCGGGAGAGCCTGGTCGAGCTCGAGCGCCGCGACGACACAGTGCCGCCGCCGCGCGAGAACTACCTCTTTGCCGGCGACAAGCTCAACGAGGTGACCTCGCTGCAGGAGGTCATCACCTGGAAACTGCCCGACGACTACCTGGTCATCGACTACCACAAGTTGGTCAACAAGAACTTCCTGCTCTTTGCGCGGCTGGTCGACGTCAGGACCGGCGTCGTCCGCTGGCATCACCTCGAGTACGTGGTCCAGGACCAGGTGAGCCCCGGGACCTTTGCCGCGCTGATGGCGCCGACCGGCGAGGCACTGGCCGCGGCCGTTGGCTCCGGCCGCTCGATCGTGCTGGCCGAGGTGACCGAGAACGGCCAGGCCAGCGAGGCGCTCAAGCAGGCAGCGCTACCCTACCTGGTCAAGCACACCAACTTCACGCTGCTGCTGCGCAACCCGCCCATCGCCCGGCCGGTGATGCTGCGGCGCGAGCTGCCCGGCGGCGAGATCGAGATGCTCGAGAAGACCTACTACAAGCTCTACGACAAGCAGCTCTCGATCGTCTCCCGGTCGGCGCAGCAGCTTTGGCTCGAAGCCGACGAGAACATCGTGATCGACTTCATGGAAGCGACCCGGCCCATCCATCGCTCGCTGCTCAGCCAGGGCCAGTACTCGGCCGAGCAGCTCGACCTGTTCTGGCAACAACCGCGCAAGTCGATCTCGGCCACGTTTGTCGAGACCCGCACTGGCCGCATCCGCAGCATCGTGACCGTGGTCGCCCGCGACGACGTGTCGTGGAGCGTGCTGAGCCTCAAGCTGGCCGAGGTGCTGGCGCGCTAGCGTGATTGCCGGCGGCTGAGCTTGCGCCAGGCGCGGTAGGGTGCTCACTTTCTCTTGGCGACGTAGATATCCGCCTCGACGATCTGGATCGGCCCGGCGACCGGGTCGGTCATGAAGTGGTGCACGAAGTAGAGGTTGCCGTCCGGGTCGAGCGTGGGCTCGCCGGCGAAGTTGCTGACGATCTCTTCGGCCGCGCCCCAGTTGCCGTTGGCATCGCGCTTGCTGCGCCACGCCGCCGGTCCAGTGCCGCCGTGCGCGCTGTTGGAGTCCCACCACAGCTCGCTGCCGTCGGCAGCCAAGAAGGGCCGCGCCTGATCGCCGGCGTCGTTGATCACCGCGCCGAGATTGACTGGCTCGCCCCAGCCGTCGCCCACGCGCGGCATTGAATAGAGGTCAAGGCCGCCCTGTCCGCCTGACCGGTCAGCGCCGAAGTACATGGTGTTGCCGTCGCTGCCGATGTGCCACTCGCCGATCTGGCGCTGCTGGTTGAGTTGCTCGCCCGCGTTGCGCCAGTCGCTCCAGCCGTCGTCGTCCGCCGTGGCCAGCCAGGCGTCGACGCCGCGAAAATTGCCCGCTCGCGCCGAGCAGAACCAGAGCGTGTCGCCCTGGACAAAAGGACAGCCGTCGAGCGCCACGTCGTCGTTGAGCAGCAGGCGCACCGGCTCGGACCAGCCCGTGCCCTCTGGCCGGCTCTGCCACAGTCCGGCCGTGCAATCCTGCAACTGCTTCTCGGCTGGCACCCGCACGTCGGGAGCAAAGAAGAAGACAAATGCCGAACCATCTGGTGCAAAGAACGGCGAGTCCTCGGCGCCTGCGGTGTTGACCGGTCCCGGCCACGGAACCGGCGCCTCGAATTCGGTCGAGCGCAGGGTGGGCCGAAAGAAATCACTGGCTGGCGTACCTTTGACGACGTCAGCGGGGATGCGCTCGCTGCGCGTCGGTACCTTGCCCAGGCACGGGTGCACCTTGTCAGGCTGGCATTCGCAGCGCGTCGTCATCAGGGCGAGCAACGCCGCGCCGACGACCGGACACGGACGACCTGCGACCTGCGTGCGCCAAGCGCTGGTGTCCATACCAGGCATGATAATCTGCAGAGCCAAAAATGCGAGGAGGCGCTGATGGACCGCCGTTTCAATGCTCATTTCGTCGACCGCTGGCGCCAGTATTTTGGCCAGGCCGAGTTGCCGATCGCGCTCTACTACACCGACCAGCCGCGGCCCGAGGATTGCTCCGACTCGGTGGTTGGCCACCGCTGCCTGATCGGCAGCCTCAACCGCGTGCGCGACGGCCACCCGTTCGTTTTCAACGCCAAGACACCGGGCTGCCAGGGCGGCAAGCGCTACAGCGGCTTCTCGCAGAAATTGCGCGCCAACTTCGAGTACTTTCTGTCGTGCGGCATCGAGGGCGAGCTCGAGGGCGAGCGCTACAAGAAGTCGCCCGAGCTGGTGCGCGAGTACCTGGCGCAGCACCAGCCGTTCGCGGCGCCCGGCCAGGCACTGGTGTTCAAGCGCTGGGACCGGCTCGACGGCGACGAACAGCCGCAGGTCGTGATCTTTTACGCCACGCCCGACGTGCTGGCCGGACTGTTCACGCTGGCCAACTACGACGTGGCCGACGTCAACGGCGTGATCGCGCCGATGGGCGCTGGCTGCAGCTCGATCGTCCAGCAACCGCTGCAGCAGGCCACGGCAGCGCAGCCGAAGTGCGTGCTGGGAATGTTCGACGTGTCGGCGCGGCCGCACATCCCGGCCGGCATGCTCACCTTTGCGCTGCCCTTCGCCCGTTTTGAGCAGCTCGTCGCCAACATGGACGAGAGTTTTCTGACCACCGGATCGTGGCGCGAGGTGCAGTCGCGCCTGGCGAGGTAGGCGCGGGTGAGGATCGGGCCAGCACCGGCACGGTCCTTGCTCCCCGACCGTGTTGGCGACTACTCTCCATGCTGCAGCGCCGGAGCACAGGTGACGTGACCAGCAGCCGCGACAGCAAGAAAGCACCGGCCGACGGCGAGCCAACCGTCGCCGAGGTGCGGCGCGAGATCCGGCCAGCGATGCCGGTCAAGGCGCCACACACGCCGACGGCGCCCGCCACGGCAACCGCCCGGGTGACGCGTCGCCCGCCTGCCCCCGAACCGCCGGGCGAGGCGCCGACCGTGCCGGCGATGCCGCGCATCGATCCGTTTCCCTACATGCGTGCCACCGACTACTGCGTGGCGTTCGTGCTCGAGCGGCTGGTCGAGGCCAAGCTGGTGACGCCCGAGCTCGCAGCGCAGACGCAGGTGCGCGAGAGCGTGGTGCGCGCGCAGCTGACGCGCGAGCGCTATGGCCGGCAGCGCAGCGGCGCCAAGCGGCTCGACATCCAGCCGACCGAGGTGGTGGCGGCGTTCAAGCTGCCCAAGCCTGGGCGCGAGGGCGAGATCCTGGACGAGGATCTGGTCACCCAGACCGTGGCCACGGCGGTCGGTCTGCCGTACGCCAAGGTCGACGTGCTCAAGCTGGACTCGACGTTGATCTCGCGCACGCTGTCGCGGCCATTCGCGCGCAAGCACTCGGTTTTGACCCTGGGTCGCGACGCCAACGCGTTGCGGGTGGCGATTGTCAACCCGTTCGACCGCACGCTGCTGGAGACATTGCAGACGCTGGTCGGTGTCGAGGTGCGGCCGCATCTGGCCAGCGCCGGCGACATCCACCGCGCGATCACCGAGATCTATGGGTTCAAGCTGTCGGTGCGCGATGCCAGCGCCCGCTTGCGCAGCGCCGACGTCGACGTCAAGAATCTGGAACAGTTTATCAACCTGACCGCGGTCAACAACCTCGAGGCCACCAGCGAGCCGGTGGTGGCGGCGGTCGAGTACATCCTGCACTACGCCATCGAGCAGCGCGCCAGCGACATCCACATCGAGCCGCGGCGCGAAGAGGCGTTCGTGCGCATGCGCATCGACGGCGTGCTGCACACCGTCTACGAGGTGCCCAAGGTCGTCTACGCCGCCATCGCCAACCGGTTCAAGATCCTGTCGCGTCTGGACATCACCTCGCGCCGGCCACAGGACGGCCGTATGCGCACCGCGCGCGGCGACACCGAGATGGAGATCCGCGTCTCGGCGGTGCCGACCGCGTTTGGCGACAAGCTGGTGCTGCGCATCCTCGACCCGACGATGCTGGTCAAGGATCTCAACGAGCTGGGCATGGACGCCGAGGAGCGCGAGCAGCTCGAGAGCTGGATCGATCGGCCGTACGGCTTGATCGTCGTCACCGGGCCGACCGGCAGCGGCAAGACCACGACGCTGTATGCGGTCTTGCAGCACCTGGCCACGCCCGAGGTCAACATCACGACGATCGAGGACCCGATCGAACTGGTGCACGAGGGGCTCAACCAGATCCAGGCCGACGCGAAGACCGGCACCAGCTTTGCCGAGGCGCTGCGCCACGTGCTGCGGCAGGACCCCGACATCGTGATGGTGGGCGAGGTGCGGGACGCCGAGACCGCGATGCAGGCGGCGCAGGCCGCTTTGACCGGTCACCTGGTGTTTACCACGCTGCACACCAACGACACGGTGAGCGCGGTGTCGCGCCTGCGTCACCTGGACGTGCCCGACTACCTGATCGCGGCGACGCTGAGCGGTGTGGTCGCGCAGCGGCTGGTGCGCAAGGTCTGCCCCAATTGCGGCGAGGACGTGCAGCTGACCGCCGACGAGCTGCTCGAGGTCGGGGTGCGCCATCCGGAGGACCACGCCGGCCAGGTCCTGGCGCGGCGCGGCGCCGGCTGCGCGCGTTGCCGCTACACCGGCCACTATGGGCGGATCGGCGTCTTCGAGTTGCTGTCGGTGCAGCGGCGGCTGCGCCAGCTGATTGCCGACGGCGCGTCGCCCGAGGCGATCCTGCGCACGGCCCGCCAGGACGGTCTGCGCACGCTGCGCGAGCACGGCGTGCGCAAGATCGCCCGCGGTGTCACCACCTGCGAGGAGATCGTGAGCGAGATCGTGCGCGACGAGGCCGACCAGCGATGAGCGAGCGACTGCCACTGCAAGAGTTGTGCTCTCTGGTCGAGGCCGGGACTGGACTGGTCTGGCTGGCGACGCTGGAGGAAGAGCGCGCGCTGGCGCTGTGCCGGCAGGCGGCGGCACAGTTGCGGTGCGCCATGTTCGTGTGGTCCGAGGCGCGCGGCCTGCTGCCCGAACAGCCAGCAGCGCGCACCCCGATCGCGGCGCTGGATGCGATCGAGACGCTGCCCGCGCCCTGCCTGTGCGTGCTGCTCGACCTGCAGGACCACCTGGCCAGCTCGACCCTGCGGCGCCGGTTGCGCGATACCTTGCCGCAACTCGTCCTCACCCAGCGCCACCTGGTCGTCATCGGTCCGCGCGGCGAGCTGCCGCCCGGGCTGGCCCCGTCGATCGCGCTGCTGCCACTGGCCCCGCCTGGCCGCGGCGAGCTGGAGGGGTTGCTGGCCGAGACCGGCGCTGCCTCGGGTGTCGGCCCGGAAGCCGGCTACCGCGCAGTGCTGGCCGCGACCGGGCTGACCGCGCTGCAGGCGCAGCGCGCGTTCCGGCGCGCACTGGCGGCTGACCCGGCGCTGGGCGAGCAGGGCCTCGATATCATCGCCGAGGAAAAGCGGCGCCAGCTGGCGCAGGACGTTGGGCTCGAGTTCATCGAGCAGCGTGAAGGCGCCGAGAGCGTGGGCGGTCTGCAGAGTTTCAAGGCGTGGCTGACCGAACGCAGCCGCGCCTTCGACCGCGCGGCCGAATCTTTCGGTCTCGATCGCCCGCGCGGTGTGCTGTTGCTGGGCGTGCAAGGGTGCGGCAAGTCGCTGGCGGCCAAGTGCGCGGCGCGCGAGCTGCGGGTGCCGCTGCTGCGGCTGGACCTGCCGCGCGTGCTGGGCGCCGCCGGTGCAGCGGCGAGCGCCGAGGAGAACCTGGCGCGCGCCATTGTTGCGATCGAGGCCATGGCGCCGGTCGCGCTCTGGATCGACGAGGTGGAAAAGGCTTTTGCCGGAAGCATGCGCGCTGGCAACGGCGATGCTCGCACGGCGCGCGTGCTGGGCGCCTTTTCGACCTGGTTGCAGGAGCACCGATCGCCAGTGTTCGTCGTCGCCACGGCCAACGATGTGTCGTCGCTGCCGCCCGAGTTGTTGCGGCGCGGCCGGCTGGACGAGATGTTTTTCGTCGACCTGCCGGACCCGCCGGCGCGGCTGGAGATCCTGACCGTGCACCTGCGGCGGCGCAGCCGCGAACCAGCGCAGTTCGACCTGGCCCGCCTGGTGACGCAATGCCAGGATTTTACCGGCGCCGAGCTGGAGCAGGTGGTGGTGGGGGGGCTGCACCGCGCTTACGCGTTGGGGCGTGAGCTGGCCGACGCCGACCTGCGGCGAGTCGCCGGCGACCTGGTGCCGCTGGCGCGCGTCTACGAGGAACAGATCAAGGAGCTGCGCGAGTGGGCGCAGCACCGCGCGCGACCTGCCGGACGCGAGGATGCGGTGGTCGATCTGTTCCGCACCAGCGCAAAACCAACCTGAGAGGCCGATCCATGACCGAGTCCAGCGCTCCCCAGGGTTACTTTCACCCAGCGGCCCGTCCGTACCGCTACACGCTGCTGTTCTTTGCGGCGCTGCTGCCGTTTGGCAGCTACTTCGCGTACGATAGCATCGGCGCGCTCGAGACCACGCTGATCGAGAAGCTCCACCTCGACCGCTCGGACATCGGCGACTCGTATACGGCCTATTCGGTGGCCGCGATCTTCATCGTCTTCTTCGGCGGCCTGCTGATCGACAAGCTGGGCACGCGCAAGGCGAGCCTGTTGTTCTCGTGCCTGGTCGCACTGGGCGCGCTGATCGTGGCGCTGTCGCAGAACAAGATGCAGCTGCTGGCCGGCCGGCTGGTGTTCGGCGCCGGCTCCGAATCGCTGGTGGTGGCACAGAGCGCGATCATGGCGCGCTGGTTCAAGGGCAAGGAGCTGGCCTTCGCCTTTGGCATCTCGCTCACCATCAGTCGGCTCGGCACGCTGTTCAGCTTCAACACCGAGGAGCTGATCGCGGAGCATTTTGGCGATTACCGCATCGCACTGTGGGCCGCCTTCGGCCTGTGCGTGTTCTCGATCCTGGCCAACCTGGTCTACAACTTCATGGACCTCAAGGGCGAGCACAGCCTGGGGCTGGCCGACAGCGGCAGCGACAAGATCGTGCTCGGCGACGTCAAGAACTTCCCGGCGCCGTTCTGGTTTGTCACCTTTTTGTGCCTGACCTTTTACTCGGCCATCTTCCCGTTCACGTCGCTGGCGACCGACATGTTCCACGACAAGTGGGGATTCCCGTCGACGGCCGGGACCTCGGGCGGTTTTCTCGTGCGCGTCTTCGGTAATTTCTTGCACATGTTCTCGACCGCACCAGGCGTCACCAGCATCATCATCTTTGCCTCGATGATCTGCGCGCCGTTTGCCGGCAAGCTGGTCGACCGTATCGGCCGCCGCGCCAGCTTGATGATCCTGGGGTCGCTGATTCTGATCCCGTGCCACCTGATCATGGGACTGACCACATTGGACCCGCGCCTGGCCATGGTGTTTCTGGGGGCAGCGTTCGTGCTGGTGCCGGCCGCGATGTGGCCCTCGATCCCGCTCTGCGTCGACAAGAAGGCGGTCGGCACTGCCTTTGGCCTGTGCACCGCGATCCAGAACACGGGGCTGGCGCTGTTCCCCTACCTCAACGGTCGGTTGCGCGATGCCACCGGTGGCTACACCGCGACCCAGATCATGTTCGCGCTGCTCGGCACCGCCGGACTGGTGTTCGCGCTGTTGCTGCGGCGCTCCGATCGCAAGCTGGGCGGTGTGCTCGAGGCGCCGACCACAACGCAGTAGAATGCTCGCACCATGAGCGATCTCGAAAAGCTGTTTGCGGCCCGCAGCGAGATTGACCGCGAGCTGTTGCAAAAGCACTCGCGTGAGCTCGGCATTCTGTTCACCGACATTGTCGGCTCGACCAATTACTTCGAGGTCAAGGGAGACATCGCCGGGCTGGCGCTGCTCAAGCGCCACAACGAGTTGCTGTTCCCGCTGGTCGAGGAGCACGGCGGTCGCGTGGTCAAGACCGTCGGCGACGCCATCATGGCGATCTTCGAGCAGCCGGCGGACGCGGTGCGCTGCGCCGCCGCGATGCAGTTGGCTCTGGCCGCGGCCAACAACGAGCCGGGCGCGCCGCCGATCCACATCCGCATCGGCGGTCACTGCGGCCGGGTCATGCTCGACGGCGACGACGTTTTCGGCGACACCGTCAACACCGCGGCGCGCGTTGTTCACGCGGCGTCCGGCGACGAGGTGCTGCTCTCGACGACGCTGTTCGAGCAGCTGCCGGCTGGCGCCGGCTATCGGGCTGCGTCGCGCGGCGATCTGCCGCTCAAGGGCAAGAGCGAGCCGCTGGCTGTGGTCGTGCTCGACTGGCGTCACTCGGTGCCGGCAGCGCGCGCAACGGCTCCGGCGGTGGCAGCGGCCGAAGTCTTCGTGATCGAGATCGGGGTCGGTCGCGACGGGTTGCGCGTGGCGGCGGTGGACGGCGCCTCGGACAAGGGCACGGTCAAGGCGTACAGCGAGCTGCCGATCACGCTCGAGGCGATCGATCTGCTGGCCAGCGCGTTTGCGCCGTACGTCGCCGGCAGCAGTCAGGTCGCGTATACCGACCAGATCCGCGGTTGTGGGGAGGCGCTGTTCGCGCACTGTCTGTCCGATCGTGTGCGCCGCCACCTGCACGAGACGTCTCAGCGTTTTCTACGGCTGCATCTCGACGACCGGCTGGTGCATGTGCCCTGGGAAATGGCGCACGATGGCCGCGGCTACCTGGGGCAGCGCTTTGCCATCGGTCGGCTGGTGTCGGCGCGCAGCGACGAATCGCCAGCCGATCGTGTCGTCGCGTTCAGCGGCGCCGGTCACGCGCTGGTTGTCTCCAATCCGGCCGGTGATCTCGAGGAAGCGGCGCGCGAGGGCGCGGCAGTGGCGGTCGTGCTGGCGCAGGGCTTTGCCGGCGAGGTGCGTCACCTCGAGGGGCCGGTCACGCGCGCCGCTTTTCTCGATGCGCTGGTCGGCTGTCGCTGGTTGCACTTTGCCGGCCACGGCCGACCGCTGTCCGACGGCAAGCAGGGCGGGTTGCAGCTGGCCGACGGCCTGGTCGCACCCGACCAGGTCGTGCGCGCGGTCGGCGCGACCGCGCCGCAACTGGTGTTCGTCAATGCGTGCCACGCATCGACTGGCGGTGGCTGGACCGAGACCGCGCGCGGCGTCTACAACCTGGCCTCGGCGCTACTCACCCGCGGCACGCGCCACTACCTGGCGCCGCTGTGGCAGATCCCGGACGACGACGCGCTGACCTTTGCGCTGCGCTTCTACGAGCAGTTGCTGGCTGCGCAGCCGGTGGGCGAGGCGATGCGGCTGGCGCGCAACCAGCTCAAGGCGCCGGCTGCGGCCGGTGGCTATGCGTTGTACGGCGAGCCGCGCACAGTACTCTCCGACGTCATCGCGGCCCAACCCACGCGCAAGGTGCGCTCGGCGCGAACTGGCACGCACACTGTGCCGCGGCGAATGGCGGGTGTACCGCCGGCAGCAGGCGGGCAGCGCAGCCTGGCGCGTGGTCTGCCCGTGATCGCGCTGGCGCTGGCCGGAGCCGTGCTCGGCGTGCTCGCGCTGGCGCTGGTCTGGCGCATTGCCGGAACCGCGCTGCGCACGCCGGTCAGCGCAAGCGCCGCGATCCAGGTTGCGACCCATCCGTTGCCGCCGCCGATCCCGACGCTGCCGTCGAGCAGTCCGGCAGTGGCCGTCGCTGCGCCGGCGGCAGGGCCGGATCTGGCACCTGCGGTCGCGACCGGACGCAGCGGTCCGCTGCGGCTGGCCATGCTGCCGTTCAAGAACCTCACCGGAGACCCGGCCCTGGATGCGACCGCAGCGGCCGTGGCCGAGACGCTGGCGACCGAGTTCGGCCAGTTCGAGCAAGTGCGTTTGATCGAACGCGGTCAGATCGACGTCGACCTCAACGAGATCGAGTTTGGCCAGAGCAAGTATGTGGACCCGGCCACGCGCGCCGCGATCGGCAAGATCGTGGGTGCCGAGGTGGTGGTGCTGGGCAGCCTGCAGCGCGCGGGCCAGACCCTGCGCGCCAATGCGCGGCTGGTTGACGTGGCCACTGGCGAGGTGGTGGCCGCCGTGCGCGCCGAGCGCTCGGTCGCGCAGGTGCTGCAGCTGCAGGACGAGCTGGCCGTGGCGCTACGCCGGGCGGTCGGCGACGCCAGGGCGAGGCTGCGGCCATGAAGCGGCAGCACGCCATCGCGCTGGCGGCCGCGCTGCTGGTCGCCAGCCAGGCGTCGGCGGTGCCGAGCAGCCCGGTCGCCGTGATGCCGTTCAAGAATCTCAGCGCGGACAGTGACCTCGAGTGGTTGAGCCTGGGCATCGCCGAGACCATGGTCGCCGACCTGCGCAAGAGCAAGACCGTGCAGGTGGTCGAGCGCGAGCAGATCGCGCGCGCGCTCGACGAGATCAAGCTGCAGGTCGAGGCCGGCGCCGAGATCGCGACCGCCGCGCGGGTCGGCAAGATCGTCGGCGCCCAGACGCTGGTACTCGGCGGCTACCAGCGCGCTGGCAAGCAGCTGCGCATCACCGCGCGCTTCGTCACGGTCGAGACCGGCGTGGTCCAGGACACGGCCAAGGTGACCGGCGACATCGAACGCATCTTCTCGCTGCAGGACCAGATCGTGGCGCGCTTGCTGGGCCGCAAGCTGGCCAGCGCCACCTCGGTCGATGGCAAGAAGCGCTTGGGCTCGTCGCAAACCATCGACGCCTACCGCGCCTACTCGAAGAGCCTGGCCGCAACCAACGACCAGCAGCGGGCGCAGCTGCTGCGCGACGCGATCAAGATCGATCCCGGCTTCAGTTACGCGCTGGACGACCTGGATGCGCTGGAGAAGCGACTGGCTCGCAATCGCATCGAGTCCGATCTGGCGATCCGTGACGCGGTGCGCACTGCGCGCGCCGAGCTGGCGGCCACCGACATCACGCCGGACGAGCGGTCGAAGCGCGCCTTTGCCCTGTTCTCGGCCGAGACCAACAACTTCAGGTTCGGGGCCCTGATCGAGGATGCCGCCCGGCTGCGCGAGCTGGATCTGCCGCCGCAGGGCACCATGACCGTGCGCGAGCACGCCGACTTCTACCTGTTTCTCGGCTACCACGTGCTCAAGCAGGAAGATCTGGCGCTCCAGTACGGCGAGCGATACCTCAACAACTACCCGGCTGGCATGTTTCGCATCAGCGTCGAGACCCAGATGCGGTACCTGATGCAGGAGCTGCGGCTGCGCGAGGAGAAGCGCGCCGAGGCGACCCAGGAGCTGGCCGCGATCGAGGAAGAGCGCGCGCGCAAGCAGGCGCAGGCCACGCCCGAGCAGCCGGTAACTGAGCTGACGCTGGTCGGACTGGATATCAGACGCTGCGCGGCCCTGTTTCAGCGGCACCAGTATCCAGCGGCGTCCGTCGAGTGCGACCAGGTGGCGCAGCGGCACGCGCAGCAGACAGATCCCCAGATCCGGCAGCTCGCCGCCACCGCTCGCTGGTATCAGCTGCTGGCGCTGTACGAGCTGGGTCGGTTTGGCGAGGCACGGATGCTGGCAAAACGGTTCACGGAGGAGTATCCCGATCAGGCACGGACCTACAACGTCGAGGCCGTGATGACCGGCTGGCCGCGCGATTGATCGCTGCTGCCCGGCACAAGCCGCTGCGCATTTGAGCGTACGAATTGAGCGGCGCGGCACGGGCGAGGGTTTGATGACCCCTGGATCCAAAGCGGTCACGCGAGTAGCCACGGCAATGGCGGTCGTGCTGTCCTCCTGTGAGGCGTCGGACATGGTTGCGCTCGAGGCGCGCGCGAAATTGACGCCCACCGCCATCGATTTTGGCGAGGTCGCGCTCGGGACCGATCGGAGCGCATCCGTCCTGATCGAAAATCTGGGTACCGCCGCCCTGGTCATCGAATCGTTTGCCGCGCCCGCCGCGAGCGAGATCGAGGTCCAGGTCGACCACGGCGCGCTGGCACCTCGATCGAGCCGGACCGCCGTGGTCCACTTTGCGCCGCTGGAGGCGAGCGCACAGGCTGTCGATGCGACGCTGCTCAGCAATGCGGTCAATGGCCCGCAACGTCTCGCGCTGCAAGGTGTCGGTGTCGCGCCAGAGATCACCGTCTCGCCCGACCGCTACGACTTTGGCACGCTGGCTCCCGGCGCCTCTGCGCGCGCGTCCTTCGTGATCGAAAATCGGCGGCCGGTCGACCAACCGGTGCAGATCGCGATCGCCGACGACGGCGCGGGCCATTTTTCGCTCTACGGTGCGCCGGTCGCAGGCGGCGCGCTGGTCCCGGGCAACGGTACCCTGCAGGTGGAGGTACGCTACCGGCCGCAGCAGGGTGGCGACCATGCGGCCAGCCTGCGGGTCGGCTTCGGCGGCGCCGGTAACGGGGTCGCGGTGGCGCTGGTGGGGCGCTGTCAGGCGCCTCACCTCACGGCCGACCCCCTCGCGGTCGACTTCGGCGTGGTGGCGGTCGGCGCGTCGGAGGCGGCAACCATCGCACTGAGCAACCGCGGGCTGGCGCCGCTGCAGGTCACGGCGATCGAGTTGCGGGCGGACGGCGGCGCATTTGCGCTGGCGCCTCTCGCCGTGCCGCTGTTGCTCGGACCAGGGGCGACGACCGCGCTTGGCGTGCAATTCGCGCCCCTGGTGACCGGAGAGTTTTTCGGTTGCATCGTCATCAGCAGCGACGATCCTGCGCAACCGACCGGCGAGATCGAACTGCGTGGCACCTGCCAGGGCCCGCGCCTGGTGGCGGTACCGGACGCGATCGAGTTTGGCCTGGTGCACGGAGTGCAGACCCTGCAGCGGACCCTGCTGCTGTCCAACCGGGGCGACGTTTCCGCCAGCGTGTTCGACCTCGCTCTCACTGGCAGCAGCGATTTTTCATTGGCCTCAACCCCGGCAGTGCCATTCGTGCTGGAGCCCGGCGCCATGACGTATTGGTCGGTGGTCTACGCTCCTCTCGACCAGGGCGCTGACAATGGCGTGCTCCAGATCCGGTCGGACGCCAATGCCGTGGCCGTCGCGCTTGGCGGCAGCCGCCGTGACGACGCGTGCAACCTGGTCGCGGCCACCACCGACGTCCGCTTTGGCCATGTCCAGCTCGGGACCGAGCGAACCTACGACCTCGAGCTCTTCAACGACGGCAGCCGCGCCTGCGAGCTGGCCGGGATCGAGTTTGCGCTGGCGTTCGCCAACGATCCGCAGTTTGCCCTGGGGCCGGGTGGCGCCACCAGCGTGGCGGTCGGCGCGTCGAGGACCGTGACCGTACAGTTCGCGCCAGTCCGGGATGGACTGGCCAAGGCTGTGCTGTCGGTGCGTACCGCCGAACCGGCCTCGGTGCCGCTCCTGGTAGCGATCTCCGGGACCGGGGCGCGCTGGTCGCTGGTCGCAGTGCCGCCCGCAATCGATTTTGGCTCGGTCACCATCGGCTGTCCGGCCAGCCCGCAACAAGTCGCCGTGATCAACGATGGGACCGAACCGGTGGCCATCGCGCGCATGCTGATCGATTCGACCAGCGACGGCGGATTTGGGTTGGCCAGCGGCCAGGGACCGACCGTCCTGCAACCGGGGCGCTCGCAGCTGGTCGGGCTTACTTTTACCCCCTTGGTGCTGGGTGCCGCCGGCGGTCTGATGGTGGTCGAGGGAACCGCCGGCGAGCGCTGGCTGACTGTCCCGCTGACGGCGGCTGGCATCGAGGCGACGCGGCGGACCGATCGCTTCGCGGTGCCCCCCGTCAGCAAGGTAGACGTGCTGTTCGTCGTCGACAACTCGGGAAGCATGCAAGACAACCAGGACAGCCTGGCGCAGAACTTCGATCGGTTTATTCGCTACGCCGATTTTCGCAACACCGCGGTCGACTACCAGATCGCCGTCACCACGACCGACGTCATGGTGGACGAGCAGGCCGGACGCTTCGTCGACCCGCCGCGCATCATGACCCGCAATACACCCGCTCTCGAACAGCAGTTCGCCAGCGCCGTGCGCGTCGGCACGTACGGGAGTGGCGCCGAGCATGGCCTCGACGCGATGTACTGGGCGCTCAGCTCGCCGCTGATCGATGATGCGACCGCCAACGGTGGATTTTTGCGCGTGGACGCTGCGCTGGCCGTGATCGCCGTCAGCGACGAGGAGGATCAATCGGCAGACGCGATCGAATTCTTTTTTACTTTTTTGCAGGGACTCAAGGCGCGCTCGGACCGCATGCCGGCCACCTTTCACGCGGTGAGCTGCGGGATCGACTGCGTCTGTGCCGAGGATTGGGGTGCGATCGTCACCCGCTACGAGACGCTGGCCAACCTGACCGGCGGCCAAAGGATGAGCATCTGCACCACCGACTGGGGCGGCAACCTGGAGATCCTGGGCGCGGCCGTCTTTCTCGCGCGCGGGCGGTTGCCGCTGACGGCTCCCGCGCAGCCCGACAGCATCCAGGTTTTCGTCAGCGGCGTGCGGCTCGGCGACGGCAAGTGGAGCTACGATGCAGCGCTGCAGATGGTCATCGTCGACGGCGACGCGCTGCCTGACCCGGGAGCCGTGATCGAGGTGAGTTATGTCCCGGCCTGTTGAGCGCGCGGCGGTCTGCACGATCGTGCTGGCCGCGCTCACGGGCGCGATCGCGACCCCCTTTGCTGCGGGGTGCAGTGCGACCTGTTTCAGCAACCGCGACTGCCCGGCGGGAACCTATTGCACGATGGAAGGCCATTGTGCGTACTCGGATACGGCGCTCGCGCTGTGGCTGGACGAACCAGTCGACCTGCTGTACGCGCCGGTTGGAACGCCGGTCGCGGCCATCGGCCGTGCCCGTTTCAAGGAGGCAAGTGCCAGGCTGACCGCTGAACTCGTCGATGCCCTGGATTGCGGCAGCAGCACCGGTCTGGAAGTGGAACTGGCCGGCGACGCCGGGCGTCCCTTCGAGTTTGGTTTCGAGCTGCCTCCGCTCCCGCTGCCTGTCGGCGGCGGTACGCTGCTGGTCGGCATCGAAGCCGCCGGGCGCCGCATCGAGCGGACGCGCCAGCTCGTCGCCACCGGCGCGGACAGCTGGATCGAACTGGCGACACCGGCCACGGGTGCGCAACGCGGACGCCTGCTGGCGGCTCCGCTGGAGGGCCATTTTGAAGGCTCGTCGCAGGCGCGCGCGCGCTGGCGCGTCCGCAGCGAGCAGGGCGAGATCGAGGCCCCGCTGGAGCTGCTGCCTGGCGGTGGCTTCTCGGGGCTAGCGGTGCCGCTCGTGGTTGGCGCCAACACTTTCGCAGTCGAGGTCGAGAGCGGCGGTCAGCTGGTGCGCTGCACGCGCCAAATCGTCGGGACCGCGGATGCCGCCGATCTGTTGCTCGCGACCCTGGTCTGGCCGGAAGGGGCGATCGACCTCGACCTGCACCTGGTCGCTCCGTCCCAGTCGCTGGGCGCGGGCGACTGCGCGGTCGACAATCCGGCTGCCGCAAGCGCGACCGAATGCGCGGTCACCGACGCCTGGAGCGCGGCCTCGGGCGTCGAAGCACTGGCGGTCCCGGCGCCGGGCCACACCGGGAGCTACGGAATTGCGGTCATCCTCTTCTCGGGACCAGCTGCGCTGGCGACCGTTGCCTTCGTCACCATCGCGGCCCAGGGCCAACAGCTGAGTCCGATCCGCAGCAACGTGCTCGATGCGGTCCAGGGCCGAGTCTGGCTGGTCGGTGTGGCGACCGTGGCGGAGCGGGGCGTCGTCGATCTGCGGCTGATCGATCGTGTTGTCGACAGCGTTCCGACGCTGCCTCCCGATCAATGGCTGTGAGAACTTGCCGCTGACGGTCGCGCTGTCGATCAGGTCAGGCCGAACTCGCGTGCTCGTCGCGCCAGGGTGTTGCGCGCGATGCCGAGCCGTCGTGCGGCCGCGCTCTGGTTGCCGCTGACCTCGGCCAGAGTCGCCGCCAGCTGCGCGCGCGTGAGTCGCCGCGGGTCGGCCTTGTGCGACACCGGCTCGACCTCGGCAACACTCGCCGCTGCGACGGCAGGCGGGTGCTGGCCAAAGCCGCGCACGCGCTCATCGAGCTGCGCCTCGAGCGCGCGCCGGGTCACGGTCAGCCGCCGCGGCAACGGCTGGTCGAGCGGCAGCCGGGCAACCGCGATCTGAGCCAGCACTGCGATCGTCGCCTTGAGCTGCCGCACCTGGCCGGGCCATTCGGCGACCCGCGCCAGCGCAATGGCGTCGTCGGGCAGGTTGATCTCGACGCCGAGCAGTGTGCTCTGCTCGCGGGCAAACAGTTGCAGCAGCCCAGGGATGTCCGCGCGCCGCTGCTCCAGCGTCGGCACCTGCCACAAGTGGCCACTGGCCAGCCGCTCGCACAGGTCGTCGCGCAGCGCACTCTGGCCGAGCGGTCGCTTGGATGCCGAGATCAACCGAAAGACCGGCGCCTGCAGCAGCGGCGTGCGACCACCCAGCGGCGCCAGGTCACCGGTCCCCTCGAGCACGTCGAGCAAAAACCCCTGACCAAGTTCGGGCAAGCTGTCGGCCTCGTCGAGAAATAGCGTGCCACCCGCGGCGTGGATCAGCTTGCCGACGCGGTCGGACTCGGCGCCGGTGAAGGCGCCGCGCACGTGGCCGAGCAACTCGCTGTGCAGCGCCGATGCATCCTGGGGTAGACGCGCGCAGTTGATGGGGACAAACGGACCGTCGTTGCGGCCGCGCAAATGGATCTGGCGGGCGGCGTGGGTCTTGCCGCAGCCAGGAGGTCCGTACAGGAACACCGGCGCCCGGGTGTGGGCGGCGAGGGAGAGCATGCGGTCAAACTCGCGCGCGGCGTCCGAGAGGCTGACCGCGCCGAGGTCGCCGCGGCGCGGCGTGGGTCGCGCGACGAACTCGATACGTGCCCGATCGGTGCCCAGCTCGATGGCGTCACCGACCGCGATGGCGACCGCACTGCGTGCGGTGATCGGCAGCGGCGCCGGTTGGCCAGCGCGCCACAGCATGCTGCCATTGCCGCTGTCGTGGTCCTCGAACAGCCAGCGCCCGAGTTGCTGGCGCAGCACGCCATGCAACCGTGACACCGCCGGGTCGTCGAAGCTGACGTCGGCCGCGTCGTGGCGGCCCACCACGTAACGCTCGTCGTCGCGCAACTCGATGTCGGCCATGGTGCGGCCGGCGCGGACGATGCGCAGTCCGCCCGGTGGATCGCCCGGATCGGCTTCGAGCGCTCGCGCTGGCGAAGTCACCACCCGGCGGCCGGTTCCAATCAATGTTGGTTCGCGCGTCGTCATGTTCGTCCCGATCTACTCGCTGCGCTGCTTGAGGCGGTCGAGAAAACCGCGGGCCAGTGTCCGCACCTCGGCATTGATGTGCTTGTTGGCGACCAACAGCCGCACCTGGTCGTGGCTGACCAACGGCATGAAGTTGCGGGCGATGGCCGCCGGCGTCTTGGGATTTTGCAGCAGCGCCAGCCGCGCCGCCTCCTTGCGAAAGAATCGTCGCTCGCGCGCCAGCTCGACCAGCACGCTGCGGTGGATTTTCGGCAGGCGCAAGAAGCGCGTGACGTCGTCCAGGCGCAGCAGATGCGGCAGCGTCTCGCGCGCGACCCGCTCGTTGGCGTGGCAGGCGAAGTGGGTCAGAAAATGGCCCTCGCGTGCCATCTTGCGCTGGATCGGCAGCGGGATATCGCGCATCTGCTCCAGCTTGTTGCTCTCGACCGCGCCGCTGGCGCTGAAGTCGGCGACCTGCTCGTCGTAGCCGGCGAGGGTCGGGGGCCGCAGCTCGAACTCGCGGCAGCGCTGGCGCAAGGCGCGGTCCAGGTCGAGCAGCGGCTCGAACACCACGTCCTCGTGAAAGCAGGGCACGGTGAAAAAGGCCTGCAACGCGCGGAAGGCATCGTCGATGTCGTCGGCGTAGCGCGCAGCAGCCAGCCGGTCGCGCACGCACAGGAAGAAGATCTTGAGGTACTCGGCCGGTGCCCGCGGCAGCAGGTTGAACAGGATGGAGTGGAGCGTCGCGATCGGCGTGCGCGGGTAGATCGCCACCGTCCAAAAATCGGAGAGCTCAGTCTGTTGCGCGGCGCGCTCGCGCACGGTCGCCAGCGGATGCAGCAGCAGGCAGCGCCCAATCACCGTGCGGTCGAAGTCGCTCCGCATGGTGGCCAGCGTGCGGTCGACGCTGCCGACCGCGGTCACCTCGCCCTCGCAGCGGCCCGCGAACAGCGCACTGAGCGCGGCGAACGGTTGCGCCGCCTCGACCCGGATCAACGAAGTCAGCAACGGTAACAGGCGCAGCGCGCGATTCTGAGGGTAGAGCTCGATCAGCAGTAGCGTGTCGGCGTGGCGCCACAAGCCGCGCACGAGCTCCTCGAGTGCTGGTGTGGTGCGCAGTGTCCCCTGCGCCAGAAAGGCAAAAACGACGTCGACGTGCTGGGCCAGCAGCTCGGCAATGGCGTCGCTGGCGTCGATCTCGTCGTGCGCGTTGAGCTGGCGCGCCAGCAGCTCGACCCGCTCACTGCCGCCGGCGTCAGCGTCGCCAAACGGATTTTCCTGGGCCGTCGGCAGCGCCACCAGGCCCGGCGCCGCGACCTGCGAGCGCAGGCGCTCAAGCTGCAGCTGCAGCGAGCGCTGGACGCGCGCCCAGATCGCGCGCAGGTACTCGCCATACTCCTCGCCGTGAGCAATCTCGAGGCCGTGCAAAAGTTGCGTGGTCGGGTCGAGCTCGCGCTCCAGTGTTGGCAGCGCATCGCCCAGCTGCTGCCGGGACTCGGCCGCCAGCTCGTGCGGAAGATGCTCGACCAGCCAGCCCGCGCGGGCGAGCGGATCGCGCAGCGCCAAGATCTGATCGCGCACCCGCTGGTAGCCCTCCTCGACATTGGCGGCCCGCGCGAATTCGCGTGCGCCGTCCTGGATGCGCGAGACCGCTGCGCTCAGGCCGCGCAGTTCGATGGTCAACTGGCGCGCCACGTCGCCAACGCCGTCCGGCCTGGTCTCGGCCAGCGCCAGCCTGAGCGCGCGCGCCAGTTCGAGCGCGCTGCCCGGTCGCAATGTCGGATCCAGGGCAAAGCAGCGCCGCACCAGCGCGTCGAGCGCGGCTGGTACATTGGCACCGGCGTCGCGCAGCGATGGCCGCGTGTCCTCCAGCTTCTTGAGGATGACGTCGCCGTCCTCGCCATCGAACGGCAGCCGACCGGTCAGCAGCCGGTACAACAGAGTTGCGATCGAGTAGATGTCCGACTGGCGCGAGACGCGCTCGCCGGTCATCTGCTCGGGCGACATGTAGGGCACGGTGCCGACCATGAAGCCGACCGCGGTGATGGTCCAGTCGCGCGCCTCGGGATCGTGGCTAGCCAGCGCGCCGCTCGTCCGCAACGCCACGGTGGACTCGCCGGACTTGACCGCGGCCACCTCGTCCATCAGGTCGACCAGCTGGCTCTCGCGGTAGCTCTGCGTCCAGGCCGCGTTCTCGCGCTTCAACCGCGCCAGCACATCGGGCGTCACCTCGACGAACTTGGCGATGCCAAAGTCGAGCACCTTGACCACCTCGCTACCGTCGCGCAACTTCTCGATGAAGATGTTGGACGGCTTGATGTCGCGGTGGATGACCCCGACCTGGTGCGCTTCCTCAACCGCCTCGCACAGTGGACCGACGATGCGCTCGGCCTCGTCGAGCGTGAGCACCGGTTTGCGCTCGAGCAGGGTCGCCAGCGATTCGCCGCGCAGAAATTCGGTGACCAGGTAGGGGATGGCGCCGCTGGCGCGCTCCTCGACGCCAAAGTCCATCACCAGCACCGCGTTGGGGTGCTTGATCTGGCCCAGGATCTGCGCCTCGCGGTGAAAGCGGGCCAGGCCGACGGTCAGCTCGTCCTTCCTGGGCTGCATCAGCTTGACGGCCACCGTCGAACCGATCTGCAGATGGGTCGCGCGAAAGACGACACCCATGGCGCCGGCCGCAATGCGCTGCTCCAGCAGGTAGCGATTGGCGACGACGCGCGGCCCGTGAAAAGCGGTCTCGAGCAGGCCGCCGTCATAGCCGCACAGTTCGAAGGCGTCCTCGGTGCAGGCGCCACAGGTCGGGCAGATCCGCATGCGGGTCGGCGACCACCGTTGCCGAGATCGGCGCGCTGAGTCTAGCGCACCCGGCGCCGCAGCGTGAGCGAGAGCAGCACCGAGGCGAGCCCGAGCGCCACGACCGACGTCATGACCCGGGCACCGTCCAGTTGGAAAAGGTCGATGAGCGCGACCTTGGCGGCCAGGACGACCATCGCCACCAGGCCGACGCCCGACCAGGTCCGGCTCTGGCTCGCGCGCGCGACGAGGAGCGCACCGATCAGAAATGTCAGGATCAGCAGTGTCTCGACCAGCACGAAGTCATCGGCCGTGCCGAACACGCTGGCGGCCAGCTGGCGCGCCAGACAGAACATAGCGACCAGCGCGCTACCGAGAGCGAGCGAGCGAACGCCGACGACCGCGCTGCCGAGGTGCAACCTGGGGGGCCGCCAGGCCGTGATGCATTGCAGTACCAGCGCCGTCGCCAGCACGCCATTGGCCGCCAGTGCGGACGGACCGAGAACGGGCATGGCCTCGAGCTGGCGGTGCAGTGCAGCCGCGGCGAGTGCACCCAGCGTCGCCAGGCCGGCCCCGCCGAGCAGCCAGCGCGATGCCATCCGTCGTGCCAGCAAGGTGATCGCGCCCGCCAAGATGGCCAGGCTCACCCCGGTCGGATCGACGACCGCGGCGCCAGCTCCAAACACCAGCGCTCCGGCAAGTGCGCAGCAGCCAGCTCCGCCACCGGCACCGGCCGGGCGACCGCCGAGCCAGAACGCGACAGCCAGCAAGCCGGCGCCGACGAACAGTGCGATCGCAGCAGCGAGGGCGGGCCGGTACTGCAACCCGAGCAGGACCGTCCAGACGCTGGCGAACGGAAGCCAGAACTGCGCCGACCAGGACAGGCGCTCGCGCTCGTACAGGTGCCAGGCCGCGATGGCCAGCCAGAGCGCAAGCCCAGAAGCCAGCAGCGCCAACGGTACGGCCGGCGATATACCGCCACGGCGGCCCGTCGCGACCAGAGCCAGACCGAGCGCGAGGCCGACCGGCAGCACCACCAGTGGCCGCACGATCGACCAGCGCGCGCGCGTGGCCAGGACGAGCGCCGCGATCGCGATGGCGCCAGCAGCAGCGGCCCGCCAGGGAGCGTCAGTGAGATCGCGCCCGATGGCGACGATTGCGAAAAACGGGAACAGCAGACCGATCGCGGCCAGGCTCACCCGATTCTGGCGCACGCTCGAGGCGACGGTGGCGAGCATCGTCAGCAGCGCGATCACGCTGGCCAGGGCGACGCCGATGACGTGCTGTCGCGCACACGACTCGAGCATGATCAGGGATGCCAGTACCGCGGCGCAGTGCTGCAGGAGCCAGGCGTGCGGCGCGAGGGTCCGCAACCGTGCCGACCACGCCGGCGCGAGCAACAGCCCGGCACAGTAGGCGAGCCCGAGCGCAACACCGGTGTGCGGGTCGATCCAGGTCTGCTGCGCCAGCGTGCGCAGCAGGAGCGCGCCAACCAGCGCGAAGCAGATGACGGCGAGTCGCGCAAAGTAAGTTGCCACCGGCGACACACTTTCGGTCGCCGTAGCCACCACGGTCGGCTCCGCCGGTGGGCCGGGTGCGAGACGCAGCACCACCTCGGCCCGCGCCAGGCGCGCGTCGAGCCGCGCGAGCGCAGTCTCCAGCTGCTCCAGACGTTGCTCGGATGTGTCGTCGCTCAACATGTCCCCCCCAGCACCGTCTATCCGGTTGGCTCGACGTCGAGCGGACGCGGATCGGCCGGTGGAAAGAGGGGCACCACGCGGTGAAAGACATAGAGGATGACGAAGGGCATGGTGAAGACGACAGCGGCGGTGACCAGGCCCTCGCGTTCCCAGAGACCGGGGAAGTAGTCGGTGAAGCCGCGCATCGACTTGGAGAGCAACTGGCCGCCGATGACGACGTTCCAGCGCATGAGCAGCACCTGGAACAGCAGCATCACCGAGGCCAGCCAGAGCACGACGTTGTGGACGCGGTCGCGAACCCGCAACAGGACGATCGTGGCGAGCATCAAGAACGGCCCCAGCGAGAAGATCAGAAATTGGAGCACGATGTAGGGAACAAACAGCTTGCGGTCGATCAGCTCGGCCAGCACCTCCCACTCCTCGGTCTGCTGGTAGCCGATCGAGAGGATCTCGAGCAGCTCGAGGCTGACGGCGATGATCATGAACCCCCAGAGGTAGCGGCCAAGCGACCGCAGGCACGCCTGATCGAGCTTCCAGCCGTTTATCTTGTGGACGACGACATAGTGGAAGACGAGGACCGCGATACCCGAGACGATGGCCGAGAAAATGAAGATCACGAACATCAGCGGTGTTGACCACCACGGGTTGGCCTTGATCGATCCGAACAGAAAACCAACGTAGCCGTGCAGCAGACAGGCCATCGGGATGCCGAGGCCCGCGAGAAAGCGCGCGATCCGGTGATCGGCGGCGCGGGTCGCATCATCTTCGTGCAGGTCGAACAGGACGATGGCGCGGCAAAACAGCGCCACCAGGCCGGTCCCGCGCGCGCGGGCGATGAAGTCGCCGCGCATGACGAACCAGATCTCGAACACGACGACGATCAGATAGGCCGAGTAGATGTAGCCGAAGCCGGCCATCGCCGACGTGAAGTGAGGTGTCACCATGATGTTGAAGGCACGCTCGGGGTGACCGAGGTGGATCAGCAGCGGCAGCGTGGCGAAGCAGAGGAACACGAAGGCCGACGCCAGCGAAAAGCGCGCCACCGGGCGCAACTCGTCGCGCCCGAACACGTGGTAGAGCGAGGAGACGATGAAGGCGCCGGCGACCAGGCCCGTGATGTAGGGATAGAGGACGATCATCACGGTCCAGGTGACGTGGACCTCGTTGGGAAAAACAAAATCCATCACACGACCTCCCGGTCGAGGCCGAGATAGAAGCACTTGGGGTGGGTCCCCATCTCCGGCTTGAGCACCCGGTAGCGCCGCTGCGAAAGGACGGTCGTCAGCATGCCGTGCGGGTCGTTGAGGTCGCCGAACAAACGAGCGCCCGTCGGACAGGCCTGCACGCAGGCGGGTTGCAGACCGTGGCGAATGCGGTGGTAGCAAAGCGTGCACTTGTCGGCCACGTGGGTCTCGGGATTGATGAATCGAGTGCCGTAGGGACAGGCTTGCACGCAGTAGCCGCAGCCAATGCAGTGCTTGCTGTCGACGAGCACCACGCCGTCGGGCGAGGTGTAGGTTGCGCCGACCGGGCAGACCTGGCTGCAGACCGACCGCTCGCAGTGGTTGCACAGCTTGGGGACGAAGAATGCCTTGACGATCTCTTCGCGCGGCACGCCGACGTCCGCGGTGAACACATGATTTGGCCCGGGCGCCACGTCGACGTGCACCTCGCCGCTGCGCAGCACGTGATAGCGCTCGACCCAAGTTCGAAAACGGCCGACCGGGACGTGGTTCTCGGCGCGGCAAGCGCGCACACAAGCACCGCAGCCGATGCACTTGGCCGGGTCGATGGCGTAGCCCCAGTTGCGAGACGACCAATCCGGGTCTGCGTCCGCCGGCCCGCTGGCCCCGGCGGCGCGCAGCGGTCCCGACCGCAGCAGGAGCAGGCCCGGGCCGGCAGCCAGCAACGCCAGCGCCTCGCGACGACTCAGCTTGGTGTGGTGATCACCCGCCATGTGCGGCTCCCAGATCTGCGCGACGCAGATGGATGCGATCCTGGTGGCAATCGACGCAACGCTTGTTGGCGTCCTGCGGACCGGTGCTGACGTCGTCGCGATGGCTCGGCCACTCGATGGAAGGCGGTGCGTCCACGCTGCGAAAAGCCCCGGCACGATGGCACAGCAGGCAAAAACGGGGATCGGCATCGCGCACGATGCGCCCGGCAAAATCGGATTCCTTGGTGAAGAGGTGGCAGGTCGTGCAGGGCACGCGCTGATGCGGGCGCTGCTTGAAGTCGGCGACGATCTCGCCGTGGCAGTACTGGCATTCGAAGATCGCCGGATGGTCGGCTGGCTTGACCAGCGTTTCGTCGGTGCGCCCGAGGTGGCAGTCGCGGCAGCGCTGGATCAGCGGGTGCAGGCGCGCCTGGCGGCGGTCGCGGTCGAGGAACAACGGCTCGTGTGGATCGTGACAGGTGGTGCAGGGCGTGGACTCGTCCTTCACTCCGACCAGCTTGAAGTGGTCGCGCCGATCGATCTGCGGAAACGGGCCGGGCCGCGCCAGCAGGCGCTGGTGGCAGGCCAGGCAGTCGCTCGCCGCTGCTGGCTTGGGCAGCTTGACTTCATTGGTGGCAACGTGCTCGGCGCCCGGTCCGTGACAGGTCTGGCACGGCACCCGTTCGTGAGCGTCCTTGGCGTGCAGCGCGGCCTTGTCGTCGTGGCACTCGGCGCAGGCCGTCGGCGGCGCATAGCTGGCCGCCAGCGCAGCTTGGTCGTCTACCGCCGCCGCACGGTACCAGCCGCGGTCGCCAAAGGTGTCCGGCACCAGCGCGGCGCGTACGCCGAACGCCGTGGCCAGGCCGAGTGCAAGCAGCGCAAACGGTAGCAGCGCGTGGCGATAGCTCGTCGGCTTCATCCGTGCCCCGTTATGAACGCAGTTACATAGCGAAACGGCGGTACCCCGCCACTCGTTTTATCATCAGCGGCGTCCGGGTGTGCCACGGGAAAAATGGCTCAATTGAAGCTGACGCATGCTGGTTGGCGCGCTAGATTGCCGCGGCCAAGCTGCATCGGTCACCGCGCTGACTGGGCCGGAAGAGCCGCGAACACTCGTTTTTCGCGCGGCGATGTGGAGTTTGGCTCGATGCGGAGGAGCGCCGATGGCGCAAAGCAGGTTCAAGCCGTTGCTCGCGAACATCCTCGGCGGTGTCTGGAGCAGTAAGATCGGCATCCTCGGTGTGGCCGTCACGACCATCTCGGCCGGGCTGCTGATCTATGCAGTCGGGTCTGACATGCTCGGCGGCGGTCTCGGCCCTTATCAGGGCCTGGTGACCTACCTCTTTCTGCCGGCGCTGTTCGTCTTTGGACTGCTGTTGATGCCGGTTGGCTACCTGCTTTCGCGCCGCGCGCAGGCGCGGGGCGGTGCGGCCGCCGGGATCAAGCTGTTCGTCATCGACCTGAGCGATCCCCGGCAGCAGCGGTTTGCCGTGTTCGTCGCCTTCATGACGATCATCAACATCGCGCTCATCGTCACCGCGGCCTACGGCGGCTACCACTACACCGAGTCGACCAAGTTCTGCGGCACGCTTTGCCATTCGGTGATGAAGCCCGAATACACCGCCTATCAGCGATCGCCGCACGCGCGCGTGGCGTGCGTCGAGTGCCACATCGGCACCGGCGCGTCGTGGTTCGTCAAGGCCAAGCTGTCGGGTCTGCGTCAGGTGTACGGCGTCCTCGCCGACGACTTCAGCCGCCCGATTCCGACGCCGATCCACGACTTGCGACCAGCGCGCGAGACCTGCGAGCAGTGTCACTGGCCCGAGGTGTTTCACGGCAACCGCACCAAGGTGTTCAGCCGGGTCGCCGACGCCGGCGATCCGCTCGACCCTGAGCTCAAGGTGGTCATGTTGCACGTGGGCGGGCGCGACCAGCTGACCGGCGAGTACCACGGCATCCACTGGCACGTCAGCCGCAACGTTCGGGTCGAGTACCGAGCAGGCGATGCGATGCGCAACGAGATCCGCGACGTGCGCGTGAATGCCGTGGTACTCGCC
>Ga0315268_10001003_pt1 | contig 32990 bp, 24 predicted proteins | sample C1_top_MG_FD_204535 | JGI IMG/M metagenome (GOLD analysis project Ga0315268, IMG submission 204535) | Sediment microbial communities from Yellowstone Lake, YNP, Wyoming, USA - C1_top | ecosystem: Environmental > Aquatic > Freshwater > Lake > Sediment | place: USA: Wyoming | collected 2017-08-01
CAGCATCTTTATGACTGACTGGAGATCGTCTATCTTCTTTGCCCTGACACGTATCTGGTCTTTCTGGATTTCAGACTGGACCTTGAGTTTCATATCCTTGATAAGCTTCACAATATCCTTGGCCTTTTCAGCAGGTAAACCCTGTTGGAGGCCTATAACCTGCCTTACCGTATCGCCTGCAGCTTTTTCTATCTTCCCGAAGTTTAAGGATTTCAAAGAGACATTTCTCTTCACGAGCTTACCCCTGAGGATATCCGTCAGACTGTTAAGTTTGTAATTATCGTCCGCGATGAGCGTGATCTCCGCCTTATCTTTGTCAAGATCAATGCTGCTCCTGCTTCCCTTGAAGTCAAACCGCTGACTTATTTCTTTCGCAGCCTGCTGTACAGCATTCGATACTTCCTGGATATCGACTTTGCTGACAATATCGAACGAATGTTCGTCCACCATAGGAATCTTTCCCTCACGATGAGATGATATTGTGAATTATCACCATTTTATCTTTTCAGGTCAAGTATCCTCGCAGTAGGATTATTAGCGTGTCATGCGGCCGGCATATAGAAATCAGCCTAAGTATTGTGGCAGAGTTCGTCAGCCTCTTTTTTCAATGTCCTCGCAGCTGCCATATCGAGTCCGCTTCGCTTTATGAAAATCCCTTCATCCATGTCAGCTATATCTCTTGCGAGAACAATGTCATTCCTGAAGAGAATATTGAGCGAACTCTTCTTTATTGATGACAGAATGGTCACAGGATACAGCTTTTTGTTTTCGATCATTCTCTCGAGGCTGTTTTCATCTGGATATTTCCAGCTTACTATCTTGAGACCAACACAACCAGCGTACTTGATCGCATCTGATGTGCACCTGGTGTTTGTCACCAGCCAGCCCTCATTTATCGAGACCCTGTTTTCATGATTCAATTCATAGGCCTTTTTAATGTCCATAAATCTGGAATAGACATAGAGTGCTATCTTTACGTCAGTTGGCTTGCCCCCGTTGCTGTGATATTTACACTCTATCACACCCCCGACATTATCACGAACCGCAAAAATGTCGACTTCGTGAGTTATGCAAAAACCCTTAAGCAACCTGTTTGTTTCGGCTGAATATCCATAGGCCTTAAGTATTCCGGCAAAATATTTTTCGAATTGATAGCCTGCAGGTCCCAGCATATAGATAGCCTTTTTTATCGAATATCTCATGTCCGCTGTCTTGCTATATTGCCGCAATATTTTCCTGGCAATTCTATATATATGTTTTGTATGCATCGAGGGCTTTATCTGGCTCTCTACTTTCCTGGCGATATCCAGGGCTACATTTTCTGTAGCTCCTGAACGGATGAGTGAATCAACAAGTTTCTGTATGTTGAATTTCTCGGTCTTTCCGGATGCCTTTATAATTTCGAATACCATTTAAAACTCCTATTCCCCAAAAGTGCAATTACATAATGCAGATGTTGTGAAAAAATTTATTTTTCGATACCTTAGTGTACCTTGAACTGATAGTTTTGCGAACATTTTTATGCATAAAATGAAATGAGATATTTTAATAATCTCATCGAGTTAAATAAATTTTTGAGCAATATCTGCATTATTCGTATATTCTTACCTATCGCAAATTTAGGTGTATCATATGCCTTTGTAGTATGTCAACAACGGACAGGAGTTCCGCACTATTTTTGGTTTCCTCCTATGCAGGGTCAGAAGGGGAAACACAGTCTGAGGGGAAGGCTGATTGTTAAAAGCTTCCCCTTGAGAGGCCGCGGATGATGCGGATAGCGTCCTCAACCGTATTTGCTCCATGGATTAAATCCATTTCTGCACTGCTAATGGTGCCTTCAGCCAGCATTGTGTCTTGCATGAAGTGCCGGAGATGGTCCCAAAAGTCCCTGACCATACCTACGACAGGAAAGCGCTCAAGTTTTCCAGTTTGAGCGAGTGTGATCACTTCGAAAGCCTCATCAAGCGTACCAAAACCGCCCGGCATCACGACAAAGGCTGTTGAGTATTTTACAAGCATTACCTTTCGCACGAAAAAGTGCTCGAATTCGATGAACTTATCGAGGTATGAATTCGGTTTCTGCTCGGTGGGAAGCTTGATATTGCAACCGAGACTTAATCCTCCGCCCTCTTTTGCACCACGGTTCGCAGCTTCCATGATCCCGGGTCCGCCACCGGTCATGACCGTATAGCCTGCATTGGCGAGCGCCCTTCCAAGCTCGCGGGCAAGCTCGTAGTACCTGTGTCTTTCCGGAAAGCGTGCCGATCCGAAAACTGTGACGCAGGGACTATCGAAATCGAAACTCTCGAAGCCATGCAGAAACTCAAGAAAGAATCTAACTGCGCTCTCGAGATCTTCAGCACGTTTCCGGCGGCCAGAGAGAAAAAGTTTCTCGGCGCCCACGACCTGACTGAGCAGCGAAGATGACTGTAAGATTTCCGACAATCCTTTGTAATTCATTACATACTCCCTCTTACTAATAAGTTAATGATTAAGGCTACTATGTGTGTTATACCCGCTTGTCGGGAATCTTTCCGAAAAGCAAGAAAGATTGCGGACAAGCCGCAATGACAAAAATCGACAGGAAAGTTATCTCTAATGACCTTTCGATTAAATACTCTCAAGGTCAATTTTCAGGGGTGTGGCATGCCATATTTTTTTGTTGTACTCATATATAGATTGGTCAGATGAGAACCTTCCCATCCGCGCAACAGTTAGGATCGACATCTTAGCCCACCCTTCCTGATCTTTGAATGCTGTGCTTATGCGATCCTGGCAGTCAACATAGGACTGATAGTCGGCGAGAACCATTTGTTCATCACGACAAAGCAACGAGTCAACCAAAGGTTTGAACAGATTCACGTCTCTTCGGGAAAAAAATCCTGAACTGATAAGGTCGATCGTTTCTTTAATATCCGAATTCGCATTATAGTAAAGGATGGGATTATAGCCACGAGATTTCATGTGGGAGATCTCTTTGGCAGTCAAACCGAAGAGGAAAAAGTTTTCGGCTCCCACTTCTTCACGGATTTCGATGTTCGCTCCATTGGACGTTGCTATTGTCAACGCACCGTTCATTGAGAATTTCATGTTTCCTGTCCCCGACGCCTCTCTTCCAGATGTAGAGATCTGTTCAGAGAGGTCAGCAGATGGATAAATCCTTTGACCATTCTTTACGTTAAAGTCGGGAAAGAAAACAACTTTCAAGCGGCCTGCCACATCTTCATCATTGTTCACAACTTCTGCAATGGAATTGATCAGCTTTATGATGAGCTTTGCCATGAAATAGCCAGGAGATGATTTTCCACCAAGGATGAATGTGCGAGGTGTGATTTCTATCTGTGGGTTTTTCTTAATCCTGTTATAGAGCGTGATTATGTGAAGGGCGTTGAGGTGCTGACGCTTGTATTCATGGAGGCGGGTCATCTGAATGTCAAAGAGCGTATCAGGATTTACGGAAATCCCGGTTCGGTCATGAATGATCTCCGCAAGATCACGTTTGTTATCATACTTTACCCGCTGCCACTTTTTTACAAAGTCCGTGTCATTGGCAAAGGGTTCAATGTGTTTAAGTTCTTTTAGTTGACTGATCCAGCGGTCTCCGATTGTATTCGTGATGAGGTCAGAGAGCCTTGGATTACTGAGTACAATCCAGCGCCTTGGTGTCACTCCGTTGGTCAGGTTGAGAAACCTCTCAGGATATATTTCATAAAGGTCGGGGAATAAGGTCTCCTTGAGCATCTTTGAGTGGATTTCTGAAACTCCGTTGATTACATGACTTCCCAAGCTGGCAAGGGATGCCATGCGGATATATTTCTGATCGCTCTCATCGATGAGAGAGATACGGGAGAGCTTATCATTATCATCAGGATACTTTAAGCATATCTCATCAAGGGAGCGCCGGTTTATCTCGTAGATAATTTCAAGGTGTCTCGGGAGGATGCCTGAGAAGAGGGGAAGTGGCCACTTTTCAAGGGTTTCAGGTAAAACAGCATGGTTTGTATATGAAAAGGTGTTCTGTGTGATATACCATGCTTTTTCCCAGTTCACCAGATGTTCATCCACAAGGAGTCTCATTAGTTCAGCCACAGCGATTGCAGGATCAGAACCATTTAGCTGCACTGCAAAAGAAGATGAGAAGCTGTCGATACTTTTCCAACGCAGGAGGTGCAGACGTATCATGTCCTGGAGGGCACAAGACACAAAGAAATACTGCTGAGCAAGACGTAATTGTTTGCCAGCGTATGGCTCATCATCGGGATAAAGGATCTTGCTGATTGATTCTGAAGCAATCTTCTCGTTGACTGCTCCGAAGTAGTCACCGATATTGAAGGCTTCGAAATCAAAGGATTCGATAGCCTCGGATTTCCAGAGGCGCAACAGGTTTGTTATGCCAACCCTATATCCGGATACAGGGATATCATGTGCAACCCCCCTAATGGAAAACTTTGGAATCCAGCGCACCCGGAAATAGTCCTGCTTGTCATAATACGACTCGGTGTGGCCGCCGAGACTTACATTGTAGGTGATCTCTGGGTGTGAAATCTCCCAGGGGTTACCGGGACAGAGCCACTTTTCAGTCTTTGCAACCTGCCAGCCGTCCCGAATCTCTTGTGCAAAAGGGCCGAACTCATAACGGATCCCATACCCTATTGCAGGAATCTCAAGCTTTGAAAGTGAATCCACGTAGCAGGCTGCAAGTCTTCCAAGGCTGCCGTTACCAAGCCCGGGTTCTTTTTCTTGCTCGGTTAATTCGTGTAAATTAAGACCTAACTCTTTTACAGCCTGAAAAACCTCTTCATAGATGTCGAGGTTGATGAGGTTGATTCCGAGTTGTGGTCCAATGAGAAACTCGGAAGACAGGTAAGCAATAACCGTCAGATCTTCTGTAAAGTTCCGGAGTGTTTTGATCCACCTTTGCATCATCCTGTCCCGGACTGTATAGGCAAGTGCCATATACCAGTCGTTTAGTGTTGCTGTATGAGGAACCTTAGCGAGGTGAAAGTAGAGATTATCAAGCACGGATTGCTTGATCGCTTCTACGCTCAGCCCGGTGCGGATGTTCTTGAGCCCTTGCCGCGATGGAGTTGGATTTACTTTCTCCCCCTTTTTTTTCATAACATTTCCCAATTATTTATGAGCTTACATTATACCTTTTTTCAAATGTGCGCTCTTAACCCAAATAATGCAGACATTGTTCAAAAATTTAGTTAACATAAATTACTATAAATCCATAGTGTTTAGACTGGACATAGTAATTTTCGCTCATTCTCGGGCTATCGCCCTCCGAGGCTTTTGCCTTACCCCCCTCATATCCCCCCTTGCCAAGGGGGGATGAATGGGGGTCCATTGACTGTCGGCAAAAGAAACCGCTCAAATACTATGCCCTGCCTTCTTTTAGTTTATGAGTGATATACGCTAAGGTATCGAAAAATAAATTTTTTCACAACATCTGCATTATGTGAATGTATTTTTCGGGTTAATATCTTGCACAAAAGATTTTTCCCTCAAAATAAATTTAAGGTCAGAATAGTTCAGCGAAAGGATCGAACACTATCCAGCGCATCACGCATAAAAAAGAGCAGAAGAAAGTTAACTTTGTTTTGCGGAACGTTTCGTTTCTATCGTCTTTAAAAGATGGGTTAAGGCAATTAAAGTGACACCGACTGTAAGGGAGGAATCAGCTACGTTGAATGCAGGCCAGTGGTAGTTACCTATGGATAGATCAATGAAATCAATAACCCGACCATAAAGTATCCTATCTATGAGGTTTCCTGTTGCACCACCAAGTATAAGAGAAAGGCCGACGTAATCCTTTTTAGTCTTAATTAGAAGAAATATCACAAAGATTATAGCTGCCATAGATATTGCTATAAAGAAACTACTTCCAATATTTTTAAACATCCCGAAGGCGGCACCCTTGTTTGTCACAATTACTAAATATAGAAAAGGAAGGATCTTTATAGAATCAAAAGGATTTATATAATTGAGGGCAAGAGACTTTGTTATCTGGTCTAATGCTATTACGAGTAATGAGACAAGAAATACATCCTTCAACCTTCTCATTATTTATTCAAAGATAACCTTATAACACCTCTCGCAGATTTCAGGTGCCTCTTTAAATCTACCAACTGTTTTGCTCCAATTCCAGCATCGTTGGCACTTTAATCCCTCTGCTTTATCTACCTTGACCTCAAGTCCTTCTATCTCCTTACTTTTATAAGAGCCATCAGGGCTTTTATCCGCAATCTCTACGGCTGAGACGATGAAAAAAGTGTGCAAAAAGTTCCTGTATTCTGAAATAAGGGTCTTGTATCTCTCCGGAAGACAAAGTGTTACCTTTGCCTCGAGGGAATTCCCTATGAACCTCTCAGTCCTTTTCATCTCCAATGCCTTATTCACCTCATCCCTCAGTATGAATAAATCACCCCACTTTTTTTCAAGCTCTTGGTCATGATATCTTTCATCAACCTCTGGAAATATCGCAAGAAGGACAGACCCCTCTGTAACTTCTGCTCTCTGTTTCATGCTCTGCCAGATCTCCTCTGCTGTAAAGGAAAGCACCGGTGCCATAAGCCTCGTCATTGTTGAAAGTATCTGAGAGAGAACCCATTGAGCAGCGCGCCTCTCCCTCGCCCCTGCCTTAAATGTATAAAGCCTGTCTTTCAAGACATCAAGATAGAAAGAGCTCATGTCAACAACGCAGAAGTTGTAAAGGGAGTGGTAGACCTCATGAAAGTTAAAATTCTCATAAGCAGTTGTAACTGTTTCTGTGAGTGTCTGGAGTCTACTCATTGCCCATCTGTCTATCTCTAACAGGGCAGAGCTATAGTCACTGTTGTCGAAACCTGAGAGATTACCGAGGAGAAACCTGCAAGTGTTTCTTATTTTTCTGTATGCCTCTGTAAGTCTATCGAGGATCTCTTTAGATATCCTTACGTCTTCTGTGTAATCCTCTGCTGAGACCCACAATCTGAGGATCTCTGCACCATTGGCCTTTATAACCTCTTGCGGTACGACAACGTTTCCGAGAGATTTAGACATCTTTTTACCCTGTCCGTCAACTACAAAACCATGTGTAAGTACAGTGGTATAAGGAGCCCGATCCCTCGTCCCTACAGAAGCAAGGAGGGAGCTCTGAAACCATCCCCTGTGCTGGTCACTCCCTTCAAGATACATATTAGCTGGCCATCTAAGCCTTTTGTCTGTCTCCATGACAGCAGCATGGCTTACACCAGAATCGAACCATACATCTAATATGTCCTTCTCCTTTAAGAAGGATTTGCCTCCACATTCTTTACATACATATCCCGATGGCAAAAATTCGGTAACCTCCTTCTCAAACCATATATCAGCACCATTTTTTTCAAAAGAACGTATAATCCTTTCGAATACTTCTTCTTCCTTAAGGAATCCACCACAGCTATCGCATTTTATAAGCGTTATTGGCACTCCCCATGCCCTCTGTCTCGATATGCACCAGTCAGGCCTGTTTAAGACCATCCCTTGAATCCTGTCTTTTCCCCAGTGGGGAATCCAGTTGACTCTATCAATCTCTTCGAGACAACGTTTTCGCAAATTATTATGCTCGACTGAAATGAACCATTGTTCCGTTGCACGAAAAATAACAGGCTTTTTACACCTCCAGCAATGTGGATAAGAATGGACAACCCTTTCTTCCTTTATTATGGAATTATTGTTCCTCATGACCTCTATTATTCTCTCATTTGCTTTAAAGACGAATTGTCCCTCCAATTCTCCTGCCTGCTTTGTAAATTTTCCCCTGTCGTTAACAGGAGCATAAATATCCAGCCCGTACTTAACCCCTATCTCGTAATCTTCTTCTCCGTGGCCTGGCGCAATATGTACGATACCGGTTCCTTCGTCAATGTTGACGAAATCTGCAAGGATCACCCTTGATTGCCTATCAATAAAGGGATGTTCTGTAACTATACCTTCGAGGTCTTTCCCTTTGACTTTTACAAGAATTTGATCTTTTAGTATCTGCTTTTTCCTGAGGTTATCAAGAAGCCCCTCAGCAACAATATAAATCTCTTCTCCGTTTTGAACAGCTACATATTGGAGGTCAGGATGGACTGCAAGGGCAAGATTTGCAGGCAATGTCCAGGGAGTTGTTGTCCATATGAGGATGGAAACCTTTTTCTTAGCAAGGGCTGGTAACCTAACTTTTACATTTGTATCTTGAACCCTGAATTTCACATATATAGCAGGTGACTCCTTGTCGGCATACTCAACCTCCGCCTCTGCAAGGGCTGTGACACAGGATGGACACCAGTGAACGGGCTTTCGCCCTTTATAGACATAGCCTTTTTTTACAAAATGAGAAAACTCCCTCACTATGGATGCCTCGTAGTTATAAGACATTGTTAGGTAAGGTGATGACCAGTCGCCTAAGACTCCAAGTCTTTTAAACTCGTCTCTCTGGATGTCAACAAATTGAGCTGCATATTCTCTACAGTGTCTTCTCTTTTCGAGGATATCAACCTCCTCTTTTTTCTTACCGAGATTCTTATCAACCTGTAACTCTATTGGAAGGCCGTGGCAATCCCAGCCAGGTACGTATGGGGAGTAAAAGCCCTTCATGGATCTATATTTTATGATTATATCTTTAAGGATTTTATTTAAAGCATGTCCGATATGAATGGGGCCATTTGCGTAGGGAGGCCCATCATGAAGGATATAATGTTTATTCTTTCTGTTCTTTTCCTGGATCTGTTCATATATCTTCTTCTCTTCCCAGAATCTCATTATTATTGGCTCTCTCTCAGTAAGATTAGCCTTCATCGGGAAATCTGTGTGAGGAAGATTGAGGGTGTTTTTGTAGTCCTTAGAAAGGATTTTCACTTCTCTTCTGCTTTCTCTTTTCTTTTGGCCTCTCGCTCTGCGATTAACTTCTGTGAGACATGGCTCGGCACATCTTCATAATGTGAAAATTCCATTGAGTAAAGGCCTCTGCCTGAGGTAAGGCTATGTAGCTGGTTTGCATAGGTAAGCATTTCTGCCATGGGTACAAGGGAAATTACCTTTTGGGTCCCTCCTGCATGTGTTTCAACTCCCTGAACTCTCCCTCTCTTTGAGTTTAGGTCCCCTATTACTGCACCGAGTGTATCATCAGGGGTTATCACCTCAATCTTCATTATTGGTTCAAGTAACACAGGCTTTGCATCCAAGATAGCCTTTTTCAAGGCCATAGAGCCTGCAATCTTGAATGCCATTTCTGATGAATCGACAGTGTGATAGGAACCATCATAGAGGGTTACCTTTAAATCAACGATCGGATAACCTGCTATAACACCTTCACGCATTGTTTCCACTACCCCTTTCTCAACGGCTGGTCTGTACTGTTGAGGGATAACACCACCAACAATCTTGTCTGCGAACTCATATCCGCTTCCTCTTGGTAGAGGCTCTATCTCTAACCAGCAATCACCGTACTGACCACGTCCACCAGATTGTTTTTTGTACTTACCCTGCGCCCTCGCTGTTGCTTTGATTGTCTCTCTGTAAGGGACTTTCGGTGTCTTCATCAAGACATCTGTACCGAACTTCCTTTTTAGCTTTTCAATCGTTACCTCGAGGTGGACCTGTCCCATTCCGGATAGAAGCATCTCCTTTGTCTCTTCTTCTCTTTGGAAACGTAACGTTGGATCCTCTTCAAGCATCCTTTGAATACCGACGCTTACTTTCTCTTCATCTCCCTTTGTTTTTGGTGCTATCGCATAGGAGATAACAGGTTCACTGAACTTCATCTTTTCAAAGACTATTGGATGGGCATCATCTGATAGAGTATCTCCCGTGTATGTTTCCTTGAGTTTTGCCACTGCCCCTATCTCACCTGGGCCGATAGTATGTGCTGGTATCTGTTTTTTGCCCATGAGATAAAAGATCTGGCCTATTCTTTCTTTTGCACCCGTTGATGTATTCAGGGTATTTGAGTCAGCCTTGAGTATGCCAGAATAAACCCTAAAGACAGAAAGTCTTCCTGCATATGGGTCTGCTATCGTTTTGAATACATATGCCGAAAAGGGGGCCGTCTTAGAAGGGTTCCTTTCAACCACTTTACCATCTTTCGTATTTTTCCCCTTAATGGGTGAAAGATGTGCCATTTCTACTGGTGAGGGCAGGCATAAGAACAGAGTATCAAGAAGCTGAGGGATTGCTATATTCTTGCTTGCAGACCCACATGTAACAGGTATGAACCTCTTTGTCAAAGAGCCCTCTCTTAAACCTTTAGTAATCTCGTCCTCGGAAAGCCCTCCACCCTCGAGGTATCTTTCAAGCAAGGTGTCATCAGACTCTGCAATCTTTTCTACAAGTTTTTTCCTATATACTTCTGCTTCAGAAATCATCTCTGACGGTATGTCAGATTCTTCTGCATTTCCATTTTGGAACCTGTAGGCCTTCATCTTTACCAGATCGACAACACCGGAGAAACTATCCCCTGAGCCTATAGGGATATAAAGGGGAACAGCCTCTTTTTCAAAGGATTTTTCAAGCTCTCCCAAGGCTCTTGAAAAGTTTGCGATATCTCTGTCCATTTTATTTATAAAGACTATTCTCGGCAGCTCAAATTCGTCTGCATATCCCCATATTTTTACCGTCTCTGGCTTAACACCAGAGATTGCGCTGATTATAACAATAGCCCCATCAACAGCCCTGAGACTACCCCTTGCGTCTTCGAGAAAATTAATAAAGCCCGGGGTGTCTATAAGGTTAATCTTGTAACTCTTCCAGTTACAGAATGCAAGGGAGGATGAGATGGTTATCTTTCTTGCTACTTCTTCAGGCTCGTAGTCAGTTGTCGTAGTTCCATCCTGGACATTGCCCAGTCTGTCGATAGAACCGGAATTAAAAAGCATAGCCTCTACAAGAGAAGTCTTGCCAGCTCCTCCATGTGCAATTATTGCAACATTTCGTATTGTGTCCACCTCTAAGTCAGCCATAATTACCCCCCTCTATTTTTAAAATTCAAAAAGCAAAATTTCAATTTACCCAAATAATGCAATTGAGATAATGCAGATGTTGTGAAAAAATTTATTTTTTGATACCTTAGCGTACCTTTAACTGATGGTTTCTGGAATATTTTAGTGAGTATAACAAATAGAGATATTCTCAATAACTTCATCAAGTTAAATAAATTTTTGAACAATGTCTGCATTATTCGGGTTTAGGATTTAAAATCAACAATCTACAATTTGGTTCCGTCTTTCAGTAATTTATATTCTATGCTATCGACAAGTGCCTGATAGGAAGCCTCGATAATATTTTCTGAGACCCCTACAGTACCCCATCTCTTCTCCTCGTCTCCTGATTCAATAAGGACCCTGACCTTTGCCGAAGTCCCCTTACCTGCTGCGAGGACACGTACTTTATAATCATGAAGCCGTACGTATTTTAACTCCGGATAGAATTTGTCTAAAGCCTTCCTCAGGGCATTATCAATTGCATTAACAGGGCCATTGCCTGTTGCAGCTGTGTGCTCAATATGACCACCAACCTTTACCATTATGGTAGCTTCACTAATGGGATCTTCTACCTCTTTTCTCTTCTCTACAATAACTCTAAATCCTACCAGGTCAAAGAATCTCCTGTGGAGACCGAGGGATTTTTTCATCAGGAGTTCAAAAGACGCCTCTGCGCCTTCAAACTGAAAACCTTCGCTCTCAAGGTTCTTAAGTGTAGTAACCATATCCTGTACCTGAGGTGAATCAGGATCAAGACGAATTCCGAATTCCTCTGCCTTTCTCAGTATATTACTCCTGCCAGCGAGGTCTGATATTAAGACCCTCTGTGAATTACCGACAAGTTCAGGCCGTATATGTTCGTATGTTTCTGGTCTTTTCCTTACTGCACTCACATGGATGCCAGCCTTATGAGCAAAGGCGCTATCTCCTACAAAGGGCTGTCTCTTAAAATGCCTCAGATTTGCTATCTCATTCACAAACCTCGATACATCCCTTAGCCTATTTAGTTGTTCATCACGAATGCATCTTATTCCGAGTTTGATCTGGAGATCAGGGATTAAAGAACACAGGTTTGCATTGCCGCATCTCTCTCCAAGGCCATTGATCGTGCCCTGCACGTGCGTTGCACCACTTTCTACTGCTACTATAGAGTTTGCTACTGCACACTCTGAATCATTGTGTGCATGGATTCCAACAGGAATCCGGACACTCTTTATAACGGAGTCTGTAATAGTTCTTAGCTCATTCGGGAGTCTGCCGCCATTTGTATCGCATAATACAAGGCAGTCTGCCCCTGCATCCTGTGCTGCAGAAAGGCATTTCATTGCATATTCAGGATTACCTTTGTACCCATCGAAGAAATGTTCTGCATCGAAGAAGACTTTCTTGATGTATCTTTTCAGGTAAGTAAGAGAACTATGAATAAGATCGAGGTTCTCTTCGTGGGATATCCTTAGTGCTTCAGTGACATGAAAATCCCAGGTCTTCCCAAAGATCGTTACAATTTCTGTCTTTGCATCAAGAAGAGCCTTCATCGTTGTATCTTCATCAACCTTGTGCCTTGGCCTGTGTGTGCTCCCAAAGGCAACAACCTTTGAGTTTTCGAGGCTTAGTTTTTTTACTTTTTTAAAGTAGTCAATATCTTTTGGATTAGAGCCAGGCCAGCCTCCCTCTATATAGTGAACACCGAGCTCGTCAAGCTTTTCTGTAATCCTGAGCTTGTCCTCTACAGAGAAGGCTATATCCTCTGTCTGTGAGCCATCCCGTAATGTAGTATCATAAATCTCCACCTGTCGCATGGTTCATTTCTCTCCGAGGCCAAAGGCATCGTGTAGGACCCTAACAGCAAGCTCTGTATATTTTGCTTCAATAACGCAGGAGACTTTTATTTCGGATGTGCTGATCATCATAATATTTATACCATGTTTTGCAAGGGTCTCGAACATCTTTGCAGCTACACCTGAATGAGTCCGCATGCCCACACCTACAATAGAAACTTTTGCGATGTCTTCCCTGAGGGTTACACCTTTTGCGCCGAGTTCAGCAACAATTCCCTCGGTTAACTTGAGTGTTTTATTACTATCTGTCTTAGGAACAGTAAAGGAAATATCCGTTGCCTTCCCGTCACTGCTTACATTCTGAACAATCATATCAACAACTATGTTTGCCTCTGCGATTGCATGGAAGAGTTTTGCTGCAATCCCTGGCCTATCATGAACTGCTACCACGGTTATTTTTGCCTGATTCTTATCATGGGCAACACCTGATACTACAACTTTTTCCATTTCCTTATCCTCCTTAACCACGAGGGTACCGGGATTATCATTAAAACTTGATCTGACCACGACAGGGACACCATATTTTTTTGCATACTCTACAGATCTTGTCTGGAGAATCTTCGCGCCAAGACTCGCAAGCTCGAGCATCTCATCATAGGAGATCTTATCGAGTTTCCTTGCATCAGGTACAATATTGGGATCTGAAGTATACACACCCTCGACATCTGTATAAATTTCGCATAGGTCTGCCTTGAGTACTTCTGCAACAGCTACTGCTGTAAGGTCAGAACCACCTCTACCGAGGGTTGTTACATCAGAAGTCTCAGTTATGCCCTGGAAGCCTGCAATAACGGGTATTATCTCTTCTTCTATTGCCTGTTTTACCCTTTCTCCTGTTATCATCTCGATTTTTGCTTTTGTATGAAAGCTATCTGTGATGATTCCCACCTGTCTGCCAGTAAAAGACATAGACTTATAGCCGAGTTCTCTTATTGCAATAGCTGTCAGGGCAGCGCTTATTCTTTCCCCAGAGGAGAGTAAGAGATCCATCTCCCGCTCATCGGGATTTAGGGATATCTGATTTGCGAGACCGATAAGCTTATCTGTTTCACCTGACATTGCTGAGACGACGACCACGACTTGATTACCTTGTTTCTGGGTCCTCACAGCCCGTTCTGCTACAGCCTTTATCTTATTTACGCTGCCAATAGAAGTGCCTCCGTATTTCTGAACAATGAGCATTAATCTAAAACCCCCTCTAACATTTTGTAATATACCATACCTACATTGACTCCTTAGCAGTTGCCTGTATTACCTCCTTGATATTACTGTCGATCACTTGTGGAAGAAAAGGTATATCTAAGTTTAAAAACCCCGAAGTTATCACGGAAATAGCATCTTCTCTGGAAATACCCCGTGACATTAAATACTCAACCTGTTCTTCAGCAATAGGACCTATGGATGCTTCATGAGATAACTCTGCCTTTAATGCACCTTCAGATATTAACTGTGGTATCGCAAAAATTTTCCCCTTGTTGGAGAAGACTATTCCCCGGCAATCGAGGTGAGCTAAACAATAACCCTTGGTCTTTGCTACCAAGTCTCCTCTCGCATAGATTACGCTTCCATCAGCGGCAATCGTCCTTGCAATGGATTCTCCTCTTGTATCTTCTCCCTCGAGGATTATCCTTGAACCGAGATCAATGTATGAGTCTTTAAGCCCATAGACAACGGTGTTAAATTTTGCAGAGGCCCTGTCTCCTCTGAGATAGGCAACGGGAAAAGCCTGGATTGACTTTACGGGTTTTAAAAGAACATAGTTACTGATGAAAGCACCGTCCTCTTCTACAACTGCCCATGTCCTTGGACGTACATGAAAGTTATCAGCCCAGTTATGAATCATTGTGAAGGAGAGTTTCCCGCCTTTTTTAATATAAAACTCTGAAATGCCCAGATGTATTCCCTCAGCATCTTTTTTCGAGAGAGTGCATCCAGTTATTACTTGTAGTTCTGCGCCTTCTTCAACAATGATGATGTTATGAACGTTTTGACTTATATGATTTTCTGCGACTAGAAGGCACGCCTGTACAGGGTATTCGAGTTTCTGATATGGCAAGGCCCTGATGAAGTATCCATGCGTCATATTCAGTTCTGCCTGGGCTGTATACTTATCCTGATCAACAGGAACTGATCTCCAATAATAGTCTTCCAGCCAGTCATATTTCTGTAAAGCCTCAGTTGTACTCATGATCTCAAGTTTACCCTCATACAGTTTATTTAATCGTTCGTAGACAACAGAGTGATCAACCTGAAGGTATGAACCTGACCTTATCCCTTCTTTAACATCAATTCCAGCCATAACAGCAGCCTCTCGTTCTTGTTGAGATAAACCCTCGAGGCTCTCTATCCTCCCCCTTTCAATATGCTGGCTGTATCGGAGGAGATCTATATCGGGGCCAAGGGCTGCTTTTTTGTCCTTTGCTTTCTCAGCTCTTTCTCTTATATCTGAAAGGTAAGTCCTACTGATCGACATTGTGCACACCTCCTATACCCGTGTTTTTTTACTTCCGAAAGTATATCTCTTGGGTTACCACCACAGATTAACTTTCCATCAAAGATGATAAAGCCTTTGTCAGCGTTCACGAAATCAAGGATATGGCCAGTGTGGGTTATAATTAGAGCACTTCTTTTCTGTTCCTTGAGCTTGTCTGCTTTCCCCAGAAGAGTATTGATTGCTTCTCCTACGAGAGCGATATTTTCAAGATCAACACCAGATTCTGGCTCATCAATAAAGACTAAATCCGGCCTTTGCACCATGAGTTGCAATAACTCTGATCGTTTCATCTCACCGCCAGAAAAACCCTCGTTCAATCCTCTATCCAGATGATCGAGGAGGTTCAGTTTCTCTGTGATCTTAAGAGTTTCTTCTTTACTTTTGCCATCTGAAATTATTTCTATAAATTTCCGTAATGAGACTCCTCTAACTGTTGGAGGTCTCTGGAAGGAGATACCCAAACCAAGCTTTGATCTTTCGTAGATATCTTTCTCAGTTATATCCTCTCCTTTGAAATATATTCTTCCCTGATCTACTTTATATTTTGGAAATCCCATCATTGCCATGATAAAAGAGGTTTTCCCAGCGCCATTAGGACCGAAAAGCATATGAACCTCTCCATAGTTCATGGAGAAATTAACGCCCTCTAAAACCTGTCTATCTCCGATAGACAGCCATAGATCTTCTACTCTTAACATCTCCTGCATAATGTTTCCCTCCTGCAATTCTAAGATGCTGAAATTATATGTTTATTATCTTATTTTCTCGTTAAGAGAAGCAAGGCAATCTCTAAATAATTTAACCAGCTTCTCATAATAGTCATTGAGACACTAAGACTGTAGTCTATAGTAATAAGCCCTTTTTGATTGAAGAGTCCAATATCACTTCAATTCTGCCCTTCTACGGGAGATTTTTGTGCCGCTTCATTATGAAGACAAAGGGGAGAATAGAAATCATTAATATACTTATAAGATAAAAGGCGTCATTAAAGGACATCATTGAAGCCTGCCTGAGCAGTTCCTTATAAATAATGCCAAGTCCACTATTCTGCGAAGAGAAACTTTCAACCCCCCTGTATTGAAGAATCTGCGTACCCTCTTGTGAAGAAATCTGGAATGCTGAGTCAAAGGGTGTAAGGTGTCCTATAAGATGTGACTGGTGAAATTGCGCACGTCTTGCAAGTATTGTAGTTACAAAAGCTACACCAGAACTTCCTCCAAGATTTCTCAAGAGATTGAAGATGGCAGTGGCGTTCCCCATGTACTCCTTTTTTATCGTTGAGAAAGCAAGGGTTGTGAGTGGTATAAAAAGGAATCCCATGCCAAGACCCAAAACAAGTCTTGGCCAGAGTATAGCATTGAAGTCAGCATGGAGACTGAATTTTGACATAAGGTGTGTTGCATAAGCACATATTATTATTCCAAAGGCTAAAATCCCCTTTGGGTTTACCTTTGTTACCAATCTTCCGGCAATGAGAAGGGCAACCATTGTTGAGATACCGCCAGGGCCGAGGACAAGACCGGCAAGGAATGAGGTATAGCCCATTAATGTCTGGAGATAAATGGGCAGTAAAACAATGCTGCCGAATAAATTAAAAAAGGCAAAGAACATGATTATATTCCCCATGCTAAAGGTTATGTTTTTGAACGTTTTCAGATTAACAACGGGGTGTTCTGCAAAAAGCTCCACGATAAGGAAAAGAATAAGAGATGTTATTGAGATTACACCTGTCCACACAATAAAACTTGATGAAAACCAGTCTTCTCTTTGCCCTTTATCAAGGACCATCTGGAGACATCCGAGGCCAATGACGAGAAAAGTGAGCCCCCAGTAATCTATTTTCATTTTGAGTTTTTTCATATACGGGGGATCTATTATGAAGAATAATGTCATAAGAATGGAGAGAACCCCTATGGGGACGTTTATGAAGAATATCCAGTGCCATGACCAGTTGTCTGTAATCCAACCGCCAACGAGAGGACCAATAATGGGACCAAACATGATGCCAACACCAAATATAGCCATTGCCATACCGTGTTGGCGGGCAGGAAATGTCTCAAGCAGTATTGATTGAGAAATTGGCTGGAGCGCACCTCCACCAATACCCTGCAGGATTCTAAAAAAAACAAGGCTCTGCAGATTCCATGCTGAACCGCACAGGAAAGAACTCACAGTGAATAGTCCTATTGAAAAAATCAGGTATTTTTTCCTTCCGAAGACCCTGCTCAACCAGCCTGAGAGAGGAATTATTATCGCATTTGATACGAGGTAAGAGGTTATTGTCCAGGTAGATTCGTCTATGCCTGCTGAGAAACTTCCCCTGATATGGTCGAGAGACACATTTACCACCGAGGTGTCTACGATCTCTATCAGCGTTGGAAACATTACTGTAATTGCGACAAGCCATTTGTTCATCTTTCAACTAAAATCGTTGGCACCACAGACATCCCAATACGCAATACATGCTGAAGGTCTGTATTCTTATCAAGAAGAATTTTTACGGGTATTCTCTGAACCACCTTTACATAATTTCCTGTGGCATTTTCAGGGGGGAACAGAGAAAATACAGCACCTGAACCTGCCATTATACTGTCTACCTTTCCCTTGAATTCCTTTCCCGGATAAGTATCCACTTTAATCTTTACCCTCTGACCAGGTTTCACTTTTTCGAGCTGAGTTTCCTTATAATTTGCAATAATCCATATATCACCAAGGGGAACGATTGCCATTAATGGCTGGCTGGCCTGTAACTGATTTCCTTTCTCTACAGATTTTTTTGTCACATAACCATCTGATGGGGCTTGAAGTTTTGTGTATCCATAATTGAGTTCTGCCGCCTCCAGTGCAGCCTCCTTCTCTTTTATGACCGATAACTGGGAGAGTCTTGATGCCTCTACTTGTTGTATCAGCGCCTTTTGAGTCTCAATAGCCATCTCAGCCTGTTTTAACTGTTCTGCTACTGCCTTTACTCTTGAACCAGCAACTTCATATCCAGTCTTCGTATTGTCATATCGTTCTTTTGGAATTGCCCCTTTTTCGTAAAGCTTCACTGCCCTCTTAAAATCTATTTCTGCAAGTTTCAGGTTTGCCTCTTGGAGCTCGAGATTTGCCTTTGCTGCATTCATCGCTGCAGTGAGCTCAGATAGCTGTCGCTTTGAAGCCTCAATTTTAGTAACTATCTCTACAAGTTTTGCCCTTTCTTTACTAAGCACTGATGAGGCCTCTTTTACCTTTACATCGTAATCAACGGGGTCTAATTCAAGGAGGGGGTCTCCTTTCTTTACAAACTGGTTATCATTTACATAAATGCTTTTCACTGTTCCAGGAACTTTCGATGCGATCGTATGTATAGTACCTTCTACAAAGGCATCATCAGTTGTAATATGAGTGGCTTTATACCGAAGATAAAAAAAGATAGATACCGCTCCTATGAGGACGAGCATCGCCAAAACGGTGAGTGCAATTTTTTTCCTTTTTTTATCACTTTTATCCTTGATCTCCTGTGAACCCTCTTTCTTTATCTCGTCCACGGCATCAACCTCCACATATGTATTTATTTTTTCTACCCAGAGTCTTACAATTTTCTTTCCATACGCTACTGACTTGCATAAACTGATACCAGATCCAAACCCATCGCATACTTAAGCCCAGCCTGGGCACGCCTGAATTCATATACTGCGCGGTAATAATTTGTCTCTGCTGTAGAAAGAAGTGTAATTGCATCAATTACATCTGTTGATGTCCCAAGACCTTCCTCATATCTTATCTTATTAATCCTCAGATTTTCCTCAGCTTGATTCGATGCATCTTTTGTTACCTGGATCTTTTCTGAGGCATTTTTCAGATCAATATGGCTTTTCCCCACCTCGAGTTTTATATCATCTATCAGTTTCCTCTTCTGCTCAAGGAGTTGCTCCAGCTTGTATGTAACTTTTGATACTTCAGCCTTTGTGCTTCCTCCGCTGAAGAGATTAAGGTTAATACCGAGAATGAGGGACCAGTTACCTTCTGGGAATTGATAACGATTTTCGGTAAAATTGTATCCTCCCTGGGCAAAAAGTTTTGGGTAGTATTCAGATTTTGCAATTGTCTCCTGCAGATCAAGAATGTTTAATTCAGAATCGATAATCTTAATTTCTCTTCTCTCTTTTACGGCCGTCTCCCATGCCTTTTCGAGTTCAATACTTTCTGGAACATTCATTGGGACGTCAACTACCTGAAGCTCTGCATTTATTGGCCTTACAAGGATGTTGTTAATCCTTGCAGCGTTAATGAACCTCATGTTTTGAATCGTGAGGAGTCGCTGCTTTGCGTCAGATAGCATTACCTCAGCCTGGAGCAGATCATTTTTTGTAATAACTCCCTCGGCATAAAGGTTTTCTGCAACTTTGAGATGTGATTCAAACCTTTCTACCTCCTTCTGTGCCACTAAAATCATCTTCTCCGTCTCGAGGAGATCGAAATAAGCATTGATAAAATCAAGGGCAACAAGATTTTTTATCCTCTCGAGATCAAGTTTTGTAACATCAAGGGAGGTTTTGGATGCTTTATAGAGAGAGATGTTACCTCCAAAGTCATAAATTGTTTGATAAACATTTATTCCATAAGATAAAAAATCCTTTTCAGATAAAAATGCAGACTGGGAGTTGAAAACTGCTCCTGGCTGATGGGATAAAAAGGTCTGGCTAAAAGAGGTGTTGATGCTAGGCAGTAACTTTGATTTTGCGACTAAAGTGTCGGCAGAAGCGATATCTTTATTGAGAGAAGCGATCTTTATAAGGCGGTTATTATCTGTTGTGCTTCTCAATCCCTCAGAAATAGTTATTATTCCTGTGGTATCTTCTGCAAAACTGGTACAGCAAAAAAAAATCGTAATAAGGAGGGGAAAAATTTGAGTTAGAAATCTTACTCCTTTACTATTAGCCTCTATAGTTGTTCTTATTTTAATGTCTCCCTAATGAAAATCCCCACGAATAACCTTATATTTTTAGGTAGCAGATATTCCTGCTCATAGCTAATCAAAAGAGGCTGAATTTAAAGTATTTTTTCGGGTTTTCTCTTATATCCTTTGTCAATCCCCTAAGTTCAATTATTGTATCTCTCAGATCATCTGCAAATTTTTTGTCTGTGATTAATTCGCCTGCTACACCTTCGCCTGCTTCTATTTTTTCTAATATTAAGGTCAATTGTTGAGATGCTTTATTGAGGTTTTCATATAAATTTGGATCTTCGGCGAGTCTTCTGAGTGTTCCATGCTCTTCATTGAGTAAAATACTGAATTTTTCTATAGATGAAGTAGCGGATAACATTCTATTGTAAAGGGAGGGATCTTCTATTAGTTTATTAAATGTTCCAGAACTCTCCTTTATCTTTGTGCTTAGTTCTTCTAAAGATGAAGTCGCAGATACCAATTTGTTGTAAAGAGATGGATCGTCCAAAAGCATTCTAATAGTACCTTTCCCATTTTCTATATCTCTTAGAATAGCCGCAAGTGTTTTTGTGGTCTCCTTTAAATTGTTGTAAATCGCAGGGTCTGTGAGAAATTTGGCAACTGTTCCCTGGCCTGTTTCAATCTTCGTAAAAAGTTTGTCCAGTTTAGTCATGACATCTGTCATCTTTCCGATGGAGGAGGCGCTTGCTTCTATGATATCCTGTAACTCAACGACAGCCGTCCCCTTTATCATGTCGCGCGGTTTGAGCGGTTCTGCCCCTGGTGAGCCACTACTCAGTTCAATATACTTGTCCCCAAGCAAGCCCATTGTTAGGACGCTTGCCTCAGAGTCTTTTCTCAGAAACCCCAGGGCCTTTTTGTCAATGGATAGGGTGACTACCGTTCCATATGTTGGATTAAGGTTTATCCTTTCTACAGAGCCCACCTCTATCCCTGATACCCACACTGGCGCTCCCTCTCTTAGTCCCCTGACATTATGAATCTGTACTTTTAACTTTACTCTTGGAGAGAAGATCTTCTGGATACTTCCCGCGAAGAATATCGTAGCAAAAAGGACAGAAAGGGCAAGGGTCATAACAATACCAACCTTGAGTTTTGACCACAGGAGTTGTTTTTTTACGTCAAACATCTCGGCCTCCCATTCATATTTACTGCATAGCCCTGACCTGAGATTTAAAGTTTAATTCTGCAATAAATAATTGAATCTCCGGAATAGTCGTGGTTATGAGTTTCTCTTTGTCGCCATCGAATACTATCATGCCATCTTTTAAAAACATAAATCTATCCGCTACCTTCACGGCATCGAAAACCTTGTGGGTAACGATAATAAATCCTCTGCCATCTTTTGAAAGTTCGAGAATCAACCTACAAATATTATCTGCATTGACAGGGTCAAGTCCTGATGTTGGTTCGTCATAAAGAAACATCTTCGGTTCCGATGCTGCCAGTGACCTGGCGATCGCGACTCTTCTATGCATCCCTCCACTGAGTTCTTCAGTCATGAGTTCAATCGCCTCTTCCATACCAACAATCCGAAGTATGTCCCGCACCCTTTTGTCTATCTCCTCCTCTGTCATCTTTGTATATTCCCTCAAACAGAATGCTACATTCTCTTTCACATTCAGGGAGTCAAAAAGGGCTCCCTCCTGAAAAACAATGCTGAATTTCCTCCTCACCTTTCGGAATTCATCTTCCGTTTTATTCGCTATATCGTCCCCGTCGATGATTATCTTCCCAGAGTCTGGCCTGATGAGTCCCAGTATGAGCCTCAGTATAGTGGTCTTTCCCTCTCCGCTTTCCCCGAGGATCGCTACCTTCTCAGGAGAATTGATGGTGAAACTTATATCCTTAAGGACATCTCGGGTATTATAGGCAAACCAGACTTTATCGAACACGATCATACTGGAAATCCCAGGACATAGAGTAATATTCTTGTCATTATAAAATCAGAAACAATGATTACGATCATTGATATAACAACGGCACGGGTGGTTGACCTTCTGAGCCCTAAGGCTCCGCCCTTTGTCGAAAGCCCCGTGTAACAGCTTATGCATGCTATGAGATAACCAAAAATGAAAGGTTTAATTGAACCAGAGAAGACATTTTCAAAAGTCAAGATCTCCCGGATCGAACTCCAGTAAAAAGTACTACTCTGGTGACTGACAAAGGCTGCTATGTAATAGCCACCAAAGATGGAGATGGCATCACCGATGATGGTGAGGATGGGTAGCATCACGAGGGAACTCAGTATCCTTGGAGTTACAAGCTTTTTTATAGGGTCCACCCCAAAGACCCTGAGAGTATCCACTTGATGGCCAAGTACCATGGAACCCAGCTCTGATGCCATTCCAGCACCAGCCCTCCCTGCAAATACGAGGGCTACAGTGACAGGGCCGATTTCCCTGATGACGGAAAAGCCCACAATCCTCCCTGTGTACATCTTAAGCCCCAGAAGTGCAAGTTCAGCTGATAATTGAAGCGAGAGGGCCATGCCGATAAAAAGGGAAACAAGTAGGATTATCAGAAAGGAGTCAGATCCTGTATAATCCATCTGCTCGATAGTGTCCTTGAAATAAAAAGGTTTTCTCACAATACCCAAAAGCCCATGGATGGAAAGGAGGTAAAAATCCTGGAGGGCACCTGTTAATTCTTTTGTCTTGAGCGGATTCATCATATCTCACAAGTACAAATTACTTATAGAGAAAATTTGCAAGGTTGTCAATAGAAAAAGATTATTTATCCTAAGCCGGATCATACTTAATCTATAAGATGGAAGGCATCATATACGTACTTAAAAATATTTTAATAGGTATGGGTACCAATAAACATTTTAATAATTCTATCATATTTCTTTGTTCCCAAATCTTATTATTGATTTAGGGTAGCCACTTTTAGGTAGTTAAGATGAAGCTAATTTTGCAGATTATGCCCAAACTATTTATAGCAGGGAGAGCCTCGCTGGGAGTTTGGTGTATTTTATATCAAAAAGTGGTCATATGTTCCATGTCTTGTGTTAAAATATCCTTCTAAAATTTCATATATCTGGAGGAGTCATGAAGGATAAAAAAATAGTATTATCTGAAAAAGAGATACCAAAACAATGGTACAATGTCCAGGCTGATTTACCAAATCCTGTTCCACCCCCTCTTAACCCAGCAACAGGGCAGCCTATAACACCTGATATGCTCGCACCAGTATTTCCTATGAATTTAATCGAGCAGGAGGTCAGTGCAGAGAGATGGATTGATATACCTGAGCAGGTTTTAGAAAAATATCTTATGTGGAGACCAACACCCTTATATAGAGCTTATTCTTTGGAGAGATTTCTCGAAACCCCCGCGCGGATATATTTTAAAAATGAAGGTGTAAGCCCACCTGGTAGTCATAAACCAAATACTGCCATAGCTCAAGCATATTATAACAAGGCATTCGGTATAAAGAGACTCGCAACAGAAACTGGAGCTGGTCAATGGGGAAGTGCCCTTGCCTTTGCCTGTAGTCAGTTTGGTCTTGAATGTAAAGTCTATATGGTACGTGTGAGTTATAATCAGAAGCCCTATAGAAGGATTCTTATGGAGACGTGGGGCGCTAAATGTGTGCCGAGTCCAAGCCCTGACACGAATGCTGGAAGAAAGTTCCTTGAGCAGAACCCAGAACATCCAGGCAGTCTCGGGATATCAATAAGTGAGGCAATAGAAGATGCTGTAACATCAAAGGATACAAGATATTCTCTCGGTAGTGTTCTTAACCACGTTTTGCTCCATCAGACCGTAATAGGTCTCGAGGCACATAAGCAACTCGCTATGATTGGAGAATATCCTGACATGGTAATAGGGTGTGCTGGTGGGGGAAGTAACTTTTCTGGATGCGCCCTTCCATTTGTCAGAGACAAGATACATGGCAAAGATTTGAAGATAATAGCTGCTGAGCCTGCTTCGTGTCCTACAATGACAAAGGGCCCTTATGTATATGATTTTGGAGATACGGCAGAGACAACACCCCTAATAGCTATGCATTCTCTGGGCCATGGTTTCGTCCCACCCCCTATCCATGCCGGAGGCCTCAGATATCATGGCATGGCTCCCATCTTGAGCAGGCTCGTAGTGGACGGTATTATAGAAGCAAGGGCATATCCCCAGCTTGAAACCTTTACAGCAGGTATTACCTTTGCTCGGACAGAGGGTTTCGTCCCAGCCCCAGAGACGAATCATGCTATTTCATGCGTTATAGAAGAAGCAAAAAAGGCAAAAGAGGAGGGTAAAGAAAAGGTTATTCTCTTTAACTGGAGTGGCCACGGTATTATGGATCTTGCTGCTTATGATGCTTATATATCTAAAAAACTCGAAGATTACATATTACCTGATGAAGAAATACAGAAGCTTATAAAGGAGTTAGAAAAGTTTCCAAAACCAGCAAAGGCTTAACATTGAAGGTTGAAAAGGTTGATATGAGAGTTTACTGTCATCAACTGGGAATGGTGATAGAGTTTTCGTATTGTGTATCTGTGAATGAAGGATTACCCTGCAGGAATATTATAGGTTGTTTTGAAGAAAGGATGAACATCATTAGATTTTTGAGTGAGAAATTTACGGAGGACGAATTAAAGAAAGCCTTCGGCAGGTTACCGAAATCGAGAATAGAGCGGTTAATAGAATCTATAAGATTATAGATCTGATTCTTGCATTTTTGAATAAATTAAACTGAGCATGCGATTTTTATCGCATGCTCAGTTTTTTTCTTTAATCCTGTCCATTTATCCTAAAATAAGATTTCTTTGCTCTCTTATAAAAACATTTTGCTTTTTTAATTACATTTATGTATTTTTAATTACTATCTAAAAGAAAAAAATGAATTTTAATACCAAAGCTGTATCCAGAATCGCAGGATTAAGTATAAGACAGATTGATCACTGGGACAGGACGCATTTCATTAAACCTTCTATATGTGAGGCCTCGGGCTATGGCTCTTCAAGGCTTTACTCTTTCGATGACCTTGTCCAATTAAGGGTTGCCAAGACCCTTTTGGATAAAGGTGTAAGCCTTCAGAGGATAAGAAAGGCTATAAATTATCTGAAAAAGAATATGTCTGAAGTAAGCAAACCACTTTCTGAAATCAAGTTTCTAACAGATGGGGAAACAATTTTTGTGCTTACTAAAAATAAAAGGGCTATTATCGATACCCTAAAAAGTGGCCAGCTCGTATTTTTTATTGCCTTGGGTGAAATTGTGGAAGAACTGAAAGGCGAAGTTTTAGCCTTCCAAAATGGAAAGAGATATGAAATTGAGGTAAAGGGTAGAAAATTTCATGTTACCCTTCATCCAGATACAGGAGGTAGTTATCAGGTAGAATGCTCATCTTTTCCAGGTTGTGTTTCTAAAGGCGGCACTTTAGAAGAGACTCTTGAGATAATAAAAGATAAAATTGGGAAATATCTTCAGGTGTTTAAGGAAGGGAAAAGGATGAGAAAGATTCCGTGAGCAGGCCATAGAGTAAATAAAGTTGGGCATGGGATGCCTGTACCCCCCTACCTTTCAAGGGTCTATCCCTCCATAGAGCATCCCGTGCCCGCACTATTACAAAAAGAAAGCAAAAGCTTTGCCAGTTATATAGCTCTCTCTCCAAAAATTGTATGCGAGTTAAGAACCATGACCGCTTCAATCTATGGAGTAAAAGCGATAGCTACATTATTTAAATTATTATATAAAATTATTATTTAAAAATAAAATATATAATAATATCAAGTCAATTATTTGCTCTTTTAGTATTGTTAACGTTTAACTCAGGAAATACTCATTTCGCATTTTCAAAATCCTACCCTTTAAATTTCCAAATAGAAGCTAATATATTTTAATGGCGAGGAATGGATACAAAATTAATGGTAGGCGATGCTGGGATTGAACCAGCGACCTCTTCCGTGTGAAGGAAGCGCTCTCCCACTGAGCTAATCGCCCAAAAAAATAAATTGGAGCCGGTGAGGAGAGTCGAACTCCTGACCAGCTGATTACGAATCAGCTGCTCTGCCTCTGAGCTACACCGGCGAAGAATGAGCCGTGCAGGATTCGAACCTGCGACCCGCTGATTAAGAGTCAGCTGCTCTACCAACTGAGCTAACGGCCCTAATCTTCTGTTCGCGCCTGAGAGGATTCGAACCTCCGACCCTCGGCTCCGGAGGCCGATGCTCTAATCCACTGAGCTACAGGCGCATTTTTAGTTCGGAGTCAGGACCATGCGTTTGCATATAAATCATTCTCTTAACTCCCAACTCTAAGTTCAGAACTCCGAAATTTGCTCGCAAATTTCGGATGGGGTGAGTGAGGGGACTCGAACCCCCAACACCTGGAGCCACAGTCCAGTGCTCTAACCATTGAGCTACACTCACCATTTTGCTGTCTGCGCGCCTGAAGGGATTCGAACCCCTGACCCACTGCTTAGAAGGCAGTTGCTCTATCCGACTGAGCTACAGGCGCACCCTTATTAGTAACTTGTTATTAGTAAAACAAAAATACCTGTCTCCGTCAATTAGAATAAGTTCTAACAACCGCAGATGTGGTGCCGGTGGTGGGAGTCGAACCCACATGGAGTTGCCCCCACCGGATTTTGAGTCCGGCGCGTCTGCCAATTCCACCACACCGGCATCAATAAGTTAAAAGTTACATGTTTTCAGTCATTAGTTTCAGAAGCTTGAGCCAGAAGCGCTCCACATTTATTGACCCAAATAATGCAATTGAGCTGAATTTATAAACTAAGCTTATTTAACTATCATAGAAAATAAAATTCCAGTTTACAATATTACAGATATCCCCTATTTTCCAATACAGAAATTCTGAAATATACTGTCAAGTATATCTTCTGTTGTTACAGCTCCAACAATCTCACCGAGTCTGTCGAGGGAATCCCTGAGCTCAAGAGCGACTATCTCGAGAGGTTTGTTCTCTATTAAACCAGATAGGGCAATTCTGAGTGATGACAAGGCATTTTCTATAGCATTTTTATGTCTGAGATTTGTGACAAGAACTCTATCGCTGCCTTCCCTCAAGTCTTTAAGGGAAGAATTGAAAATTCTATGCTTGAGTTCCTCAAGACCATCGCCTCTGATAGCAGAGATGTTCAAGATACATAAATTGCAAGAAGGGAGGTGTGAGGCAAGAACAGTTTCATCAAATGCTGCTGAAAGGTCGCACTTATTTATAACGATAACTGCATTTTTATCCCTTATCTTCCCAATAACTTCAAAATCCTCATCACGCAAGGATTCGCTGCCGTCAAAGATAGCAATAATAAGGTCAGCATTCTCGATACTTTGAAGACTCCTTTTCACACCTTCCCTCTCAGCCCTGTCCTGTACATTCCTTATCCCGGCTGTATCCATAATCCTTAGCGGAAGACCATTGATGTTCAGATACTCTTCGATCACATCCCTTGTTGTACCTGGAAGCTCTGTAACTATTGCCCTATCTTTTTTAAGAAGTGCATTGAGAAGGGATGATTTACCTACATTTGGTCTTCCAATAATGACTGTCGAGAGTCCTTCTCTGAAAAATCTTGCCTCGTCATAGGTCTTGAGGAGTTTCTGAAGTTCTGTTTCAACCTCTTGCATTAGCTGGGATAAATGCTCTCTTGAGGCTGTCTCTATATCATCCTCAGGAAAATCTATGCATGCCTCTAAATGGGCACAGATTTCCTTAAGCCTGTCTCGCAGTGCAGTGATTTTTTCGGAGAGACCACCTTGAAGCTGTTCGATCGCAATCTTTCTGCTTTCATCGGTTTTAGACCTTATAAGATCGAGTACCGCCTCTGCTTGACTGAGGTCTATCCTTCCGTTTAAAAATGCCCTCTTTGTAAATTCTCCTGGCTCTGCAAGTCTTGCCCCTTCTTTAAGGGTTAACTCAAGAATCCTTCTTAGGGTTACCATACCACCGTGACAATTTATCTCAACAACATCTTCTTTTGTGTAGGAGTGAGGAGATCTCATTATTGTAACAAGCACCTCATCAACCTCTTTACCTGATGAAGGGTCTTTTATATGTCCATAGATTACCCTAAAAGATTCCAAATTCCTAAGGGATTTATTTTTGTATGAAGCGAAGAGTTTTTCTACGAGGTCTATTGAGTCTTTTCCGCTTAGCCTGACAATGCCTATCCCGCCTTCACCCAAAGGTGTAGATATAGCAGTTATAGTATCATCTGTAAACATCTCTGGTTTTTCTCTAAAGGATTGCCAAAATAGCTATAGACTTTTATTGAATAGTATAACCTAAGTAGGCCGGTATTATAATAATAAGGTTAACCCAAATAATGCAGACATTGTTCAAAAATTTGTTTAACCCGATAATTTGTTTGGGAATATCTTTGTTGGTTATATCCATAAAAATATTCCATAAACCATCAGTTAAAGGTATATTAAGGTATCGAAAAATAAATTTTTTCACAACATCTGCATTATGTAAATGCATTTTTTGGGTTAATTAAGATTCTTTTCTCAGTTTTCTGTTTACGTAAAGCTGCTGGGCAATACTGAAGATGTTATTCATAAGCCAGTAGAGGACAAGGCCAGTTGCAAAGTTAAGGAACAGAAAGGTGAATATAATTGGCATAAACATCATCATTTTGTTCTGGGCAGGGTCCATAGAAGTAGGGGTCATCTTCTGCTGGATTATCATAGTGGCTCCCATGAGTATTGGTAAGGGACCTATAGCAAAACCTCCAATTAAAGGAAACCATGATGGAATGTGTCCAAAAAGTGTATCAGGTGCCGAGAGGTCTTGTATCCATAGCATAAAAGGTGCTCCCCTCAGTTCTATAGCAATCAGCAATATCTTATAGAGAGCAAAGAATACAGGTATCTGGAGGAGTATGGGAAGACAGCCACCCAGAGGGTTTACCTTGTATTTTTTATATAGCTCCATCATCTCTTTCTGCATCCTCTGGGGGTCTTTTTTGAATTTTTCCCTTATCTCAGCTAACCTCGGTTGTAACTCCTGCATTTTCTTCATTGACTTCTGACTTTTGTTCACAAGGGGTATGAAGGGAATTCTGATTATAATAGTAAGGAAAACTATCGCCCAACCATAATTACCAAGAAATCTGTAAAAGAGTTTCAGCGTCCAGAAAAGAGGCACGGCTATTACCGAGAAAAAACCAAAATCTATAATATGTTCGAGCCCCACCTTAAGGGCCTTCAGTCGGTTATATTCCTTTGGCCCTATGTAGAGTATAAAATTGTTTGTGCTTGGGTTTCCCCTAAAAGCAATGAGAGGAGAATCATTCTGTTTCCATATCTTTGCCTCTTCCATGATGGTAAGAGGCACGAGAGAGGCGAAGAAATACTTATCTTCCTCGGCTATCCATTTTAGATCACCTGAATAAGTCCTTGCTTCCTTCAGTTTGTCTGCATTAAACTCGATTCTGTCGGTCCCTTTGAGGAGCACAGGCCCCACATGGGCAGATCTGTCTTTTTTCTCATGAATACCAAAATCAGTACCGATGGTTATCCAGTAGTTGGCGAGCCCCGAGACTTCATCTTTGACATCTATCCCGTAATCATTATTATAGAAAGTATACGTCCTTCTTACAGATAATCCAGAGCCTGCATATTCAAAGGTAAAAAATTCTGATTTCTTGTCCTTATCAAGTTTAATATCTTTTCCCGAAGTATAAAAATTAGCCCCTGAAAGATCAAAGTCTTCTTTTGAACCTATGCTGAGAGGAGGAGGTACACTCTGCCCCGATAGAAGCACAACATTATTACCTGCTTTATCCTTGTACTGTTTTATTTCATAATGCTTGAGAGTCCCGCCTCTCGTTGTGAATACAGCTGAGTATAAATCAGTCCCGACCTTTATCTCTTTTTCTTCAAAAGCAGGCAAGATCTTTTTCTGTAAAGGATGCTCCACAGTTGTAACAGGCGCCGGTTCTTCTTTCTTTACAACCTCTGCTTTTTTCTGAATTTGTTGGGGTTTTTGTTGGGGTTGAGGTTTGATAAAAAAATGCTGATAAAGGAAAAGGATTATAAATGAAAGTGCTATAGCAATAAGGGCCCTTTTTTCCATCTTTATTCTACAGGGTCATACCCGCCGGGATGAAAGGGATGACACTTAAATAACCTCCTTAATGTAAGATACAACCCCATTATAGAGCCATACTTCTCTATAGCTTCTACTGCATATGCAGAACAAGTAGGGCTAAACCTGCAACTAATAGGTAGCAGGGGCGATATGATAAGCCTGTATAACCTTATCAGGAATATAAGGATTTTTTTCATTTCTGGAATGTTTTTATGCATTTTTAATATTAATATCTTGATACATAAAACAAAATCTTCAAGACGTGTCAGCCTCTTTGTGACAGAAAAACAAAGGCGGTTAAAGGGATCCAGGCTCAAACTTTGAGCTTTACACTGTCAGCCTTTTCCGATTTTTGTTCCTTCTCCTCTTTAGAACTCTTCTTCCTCCAGGAGAGCTCATTCTCTCAAGAAAGCCGTGAGTCCTCTTGCGCCTGATTTTATGGGGGTGGTATGTAGTATATGTTCCCATGTTAGGTAGAAATTATAAATTTCCGTTTGAACCAAAGTCAAGGTTTGCACAGTTTATTCTTGCCATGCCTCCCACAATTCAGTTTTTCTTGTGTTTACAGAGTCTCTTGTGATAAAAAAACTCAACGCTCTAAAAATAAATAAAATCGGGTAACTAAAGATGGAAATAGTCCTTGCAACAAGAAACAAGAAGAAAATCGAAGAAATGAAGAGGCTCATTGCAGATATGCCAATCATTCTACTAACACTTGATGATTTTCCAAGATGTCCAGAAGTAGAGGAAGAAGGCACTACATTTGAGGAGAATGCTGTAAAGAAGGCTACAAGTGTTGCAGAATGTACAGGAAAAGCTGCGTTAGCAGATGATTCAGGTCTTGAGGTCTATGAACTCAATGATGCTCCTGGTATATTATCTTCACGGTATGCTGGTTTTGGGGCAAATGACAGGAAGAATATCGAAAAACTGCTTCATGAAATGGACCCTGTTACTGATGAGAGAAGAGGCGCAAGGTTCGTGTGCTGTATAGCTTTGGCATTTCCTGACGGGAATATCAAAACATTTTTTGGATATGTAGAAGGTAAGATAGGGAGAGAACCGAAAGGGTCCTATGGTTTTGGCTATGACCCGATATTTTACCCGGCACAACAGAATAAGACCTTTGCAGAGATGAGTTCCGATGAAAAGGATGGCCTGAGCCACAGGGGGAAGGCACTAAGGGAACTTCTAAACTACCTTAAGAAGGTTACGATTTATAAATAATTCTATTTATAAATCGCACTTGATTTATAAATTACACCAGTAAAGGTCTAAGGTTAGGAGTTTAATAAGGAAATTTTATCTATTTATCAGAAATATGAATTTGACCTTAGTGTTGCATAATGTTATCTTTCTATGTTTTTTAAGCACAAGGCGTTTTTAATTTAGTCTTTTTTCATTTAATTAATTGTAGTCGTAATAGTCGTAGTATCTAATTTTTAGTTTTTCTATAACAGTCTTATTTTTTAATTGAACGATTAAGGCCTTTAAAGGGGGAGGACATGAGACTTGTTTTTCTTGGAGCACCAGGAGCTGGGAAGGGGACCCAGGCAAAAAAACTCGTTGAAAAATACGGGATTCCCCAAATTTCTACGGGGGACATTTTAAGGGCTGCAGTAGCAGCTGGTACACCTCTCGGGAAAGAGGCAAAGTCTTATATGGATAAGGGCGAGCTTGTGTCTGATAGCGTTGTCATAGGACTTGTCAAGGAAAGAATTGCCAAAGATGACTGCAAAAAGGGATACATCCTTGATGGTTTTCCAAGGAATACTGCACAGGCAGAAGTCCTGGACAAGGTACTTGCGGAGATGAAAGCCCCCCTTGACGCTGCTGTGGATGTTGATGTGGATAGAGACATTCTCATGAAAAGGTTGACAGGAAGAAGGACATGTAAAAGCTGCCAGCAGATGTATAATGTCTATTTTTCTTCACCGAAGAAAGAGGGCGTATGTGATAAATGTGGTGGCGAGCTTTTCCAGAGGGATGACGATAAAGAAGAAACGATCAAGAGGAGGCTTGATGTATACGATGCCCAGACAGCACCCCTGATTGACTATTACAAGAAGAAGGGGATACTAAAATCCATTGTGGGCACAGGAAGCATAGACGAGATATTTAACAAAGTTTGCAGTGTCTTAGCAAAATAAATAAGCAGGCGCTTATAACGAAATTAAAAGGAGGATAAGAGATGGAAATGATTGGTCATGGTGGTAAACCTATTGTAGAGCGGGTTATGTCAAAGGATGCCGCGCTAAAAAGAGTAGCTGAACTCAAGGCTGCAAAAGTAAAAACGATAGATGTCCGTTTGCAGATGGCTACAGAAATAATCGATCTTGCTTACGGATTCTTCTCACCCCTTGAGGGGTTTATGACAAAGGCTGACGTTGAGTCTGTCTGTAACAATATGCTACTTGCAGATGGAAAAACTGTATGGAGCATCCCTATTATCTATGATATCTCCAGCGAGGATCTCGAAAAATCCGGTATCAAGCAGTATGATGAAGTCCTTCTCACCTACACCGGGAATCCTTTTGCCATTTTTGATATCACGGATATCTTCACCTTGGACAAAAAAGAAGTGGCAATGAAGGTTTACGGAACTACTGAAGAAAAACATCCTGGGGCCAAGAGAACATATCAATATCAGGATAAATT